>NPIG01000840.1_pt1 | contig 19601 bp, 19 predicted proteins | sample 8637441 | NCBI WGS metagenome assembly NPIG01 (sample SAMN07420675, study PRJNA396082) | bioreactor metagenome | isolation source: sample BR6 brine-fed electro-methanogenic bioreactor BR | place: Japan: Kochi | collected 2016-06-14 | reverse complement strand
GAGTTTTTCAACAGCATCGACCCAACTCGGAAGTGCTCAAGAATGAAAAAGGTGGCATTCTTGAGGTACGTCGATCACCAAGAGTGAGAACGGTAGCGATTCATGCCGAAGCACCCAAGAAATCCAAGAGGTCCGTCATACCCAGGCATAACGCGACGTCGCGCCTCATTCTTGCCGACCTCAATTTGAAGGCTTCTGTATTGGGCCGCGTAATTTTCACGTTCCCGCATTTCTCGAGGGCTTGGAGGGCCGTTCGGGCGCTCTTTACGGCATAGGCGATCACCTCGGCACCCCACGACCGCCAGACGTCGGAATCGATTGCCGAAGCCATGACACGAACCCTCATCCGCCCAAGGTCATCAAGGCTTTCTACGGGTCGGACCGAGTAGAGATTGCGCACCCCGGGCGTGATGATCGCAATGACTTCCAGGTCCTTGCAGCGTCGCTCGACGAGTGCGCGGAGTCGTTGAACGAAGACCGGCGACGAAATCGAACGTTCGAAATGCCTGGCATCGGCAAACAAATAGGGCAGGCTGAAGAACCCTAGTTCAGGGATCACTCCGGTGGCATTGGCGACGGTGACGATGGCCACCTCCAAGTCGCCGGCAATGACCTTCCGCAACATTTCAGGTTCAGTGCCGAGACCGGCATCAGGGACAATCCGAACCTCTTCGATCGAACCCGCGAGATGCTCCTTCAAGAGTGTCGCCGCGAAATGATAGGCGTCGTGAACCGTCTGGTCGTGGCCGATCCTAAGAATTGTCATTGCCTGAGGCTCCGTGGCGAAGTCGGGGCTGTGACAGCCGCCGGCCAGGCGACGAAACGCACTCGGCCACGGACTCTCGAAACGCGAAGCCATGGACGGTTGGCCGCTCGACGTACAGGTGGTCCAGGCAAACCGGCCACATTCAGGTCGGATCCTCAACCCATTTCAGGATGTGTTTGCCCACCGCGACGGTCTTGCCATGCTGGTTGGTTATGGCGATGTCGGCGACCGAACGTTTTCGTTCCGGTTCGAGCGAAGCGATCCGATAGGTGACCGTGATCGTGTCTTGGATGAAGACCGGTGCGACAAAGCGGATTCCGTCGTAGCCGAGCGAAACCGGCGTCCAGCCCTTTCCCCTTCCCGCCTGTTTGCTTTTTTCGATCATCATCGTCGAAGTCGTCGACATGAAGCCCACCAATAATGCGCCATGGGCAATACGCCGGCCGAATGACGATTCCTTCATCACCTGTTCGTTGACGTGGTTGGAAGATAGATCCCCGGTAATCCCGGCAAATAAATAGACATCCGACTCGCCGACCGTCTTCGAATAGGTGACCTCATCACCGATTTCGACGAAGAAGTCCTTGGATCCAAGCATTGTAAAACTCCGTGTTCTTGCAAAGAAAATTTCTTTTCGGGTCAGGAAGCCGCCGAAGTCGCTGTATTTCTCGCCTCGGTGAACCGGCCCGGCATCATGATCTTGCTCAGCGCCTCGACGAAGAAATAGTCGCCGAAGGCGACGGCACTGTCGGTTCCCTCGCCGTGCGGCATGGAATAACAGCCGTGCTTGAGCAGGCCGCGATGTGTGCCTTCGAGTGCGAGGCAATGAGTACAAAGGGTGGTCAACAGAGTGCGCGCATGCGATCGCCATCGGTCCGCTTCGGCATCACTATCGGCTATCGCCGCCAGATCGAGAGCCGCCGACGCGACAACGGCCGCCGCCGAGGAATCGCGGGGCGCACGTTCGCCTGCCGGGTCATCGAAATCCCATGGCGGGACTTGGTCGAGTGGCGAACGGGCAATGAAGACGTCAAAAAGTCTCGCCGCCAGGTCCCGGTATTCCCGTGCTCCGGTCGCCAGTGCCGTCGCGGCGAAGCCGTAGATCGCCCACGCCTGGCCCCGCGACCAGCAGGATGTATCGGCATGCCCTTGGAAGGTGAATCCGCGGGCGCGCTCGCCGGTTTGCGTATCGTATTCGACGGCATGGAATGTCGTGTTGTCGGGGCGGACAAACGCCGCCGCCGTCATGCGAGCATGAGCCTCGGCGCAGACCCGGAAGCTGTCGTCGGCCGCGAAATCGGCGGCCCAATACAAGAGCGGAAGGTTTGCCATCGTGTCGATCGCCGACGACCGCCGTCCGCGCGGATCCGTCAAGGGGCCCCAACTTGAAACATAGGCCCCCTTCGGCGTCCACACGGTTCGCGCCCGCAGACGTCCGGCGGCCTTGAGCGCAATATCGGCAAACGCCCGCTCGCCGGTGACGCGATACATGGGAATGGCGCTGCTCTCGAAAATAAACCCGATGTCGTGGGTGCTGGCATCGTCCGCCCGGAGCGCGACGCGTTCCATCCGCGACCGAGCGCGTTCCAGCAAGCCACCGTCTCCGGTCCAAAGGTATGCGGCCAGCAGCAGGCCGACATGGAAGCCACAAAACCAGTTTCCGTGGCTCCAGTTTTCGCCGTCGTATCCCGCGCTCAACTCGGCCGGGAGCGTCCGCCACGCGCCTTCCGCCCCTGTGACGTAGGGAAATTCCGGCCCGAGAGAGGAATCGTCCTCGGCGATTTTGACCGCAAGGAGGTTCAGGGCTTCGGAATACAGCGGGTCGCTCATTTTCAACGTATTTCCTGCCTCTCTTGATATTGCGCGCCTTCGAGCGGCGTGAGATCTTATCGGTTCATGCGCGGAAAACGGGCCGCTATCATTTTAACAAATAGCGTGCGATAACCATTTGCCGTCTTCCTTGCCCTTAGGCGAGAACCTCTTAAGCAGGCGAATTCACCATAGTCCGGCTCGATCTCCCGCAACCCAGCAGGTCCCACAGGTCGGGACGGCGCAGCTTGACCAGCGCCTCCATGAAGTAGTGATCGCCGTACATGATCGATTCATCGATCCCCGACCGACGCGGATAGTCCACGGTTCCGTGCATCAGCAGACCCGGCCGGTCCGGGTGATCGAAATCAACGCAGGTGTCGATAAGTCCCAGAGTGATCCGGCGGCCGGCCACGGAATAAGCCGGTTCGCCGCTAAGCCTCCCCAGTTCCAGAAGCCCACTGGCCGCGATGGCACCCGCGGCTGAATCACGCGGTTCGTCGTCGGAATCGGCGTCGAAATCCCAGGGTGGCGGCATGCGGTCGCCCAGTCGTGCCAGGAAGTGATCCGCCACCTGTCGTGCCGTTGCCATCATCGGTTCGGAATCCAATATCCCGGCAACCTTGGCAAAGCCGTAGATCGCCCATGCCTGACCCCGGCTCCAACACGACTCGGCATGAGCCCCTTGATGGGTGCCGCGGACGGTCGGCTCCCCCGTTATGGGATCGTGATCGACCGTATGGTAGGTCGAGCCGTCGGAGTGAACGTGTTGGTCGCGAATGATGAAGGCGGTCCTTTCGCCGATCGACCGCAACTCCGGATCGTCTGCCTCGCGACCCGCCCATAGCAGGATGGAAACATTCATAATCGTGTCGACAATGGCCAGCGCAATGTAGGAAGGGTCCTCCTCGGCACTCCAGGCCGGAATGAAGTGGCCTCGCGGGTGGAAGCGCGACGCCAGGGACCGTGCCGCCTCGATCGCCATGTCTCTGAATTCCTCCGCCCCGAGTGCATTGAACGCACGCACGGCACTGGGCTCGAACAGGAAACCCATGTCGTGGGTCGATCGGTCAAATGAGCGATCACGGAGCCGCCGGTTCCAGGTGGTAGCGGTTTCGTAGATCGCCGCTTCGTCGTGGACGAGACCGGCGATCCACAGCATTCCGACGAAGAAACCGGCCGTCCAGCGCCCGTGCTCGCTGACAAGCCAGTCGCCATCGCGCGTCACGTGCGGGAAGGCTCGCAACCGTTCCGCATCGCGCAGACACTTGGTGATGCCAAGATCGAGCGCGGCATCAATGCGGGAATTCTCAGTCTCCTGGGGGCTGCTCGTCATGGCGACGTCTCCTTCTCCCGTCGCAGTTCGATTACCCCATCGCTTTCCAACTGCTCGATTTCGGAGTCCGAATAGCCCGCCGCGCGCATGATCTCAGCGGTATGCCGGCCGAGGGGTTGCGGTGGAAACGGAATGTTCGGCGTTTCGCCGTCATACCGGACCGGATGGGTGACCAGCGTGATCGGGGCTCCCGTCGCGCTGGGGATCGTTTTCAGATGTCCGTTGTGAATGACCTGAGGGTCCCGCTCAACCGCGTCGTAGTCGTTGACCGGCGCGCACCAGATGGCCCGTCCCGAGAGGATCTCAAGCCATTCGGCGCTGGAGCGAGTTGCCGTGCGCTCAGCTATAGCCGCGGCAATTTCGTCGCGCTTGACATACTGCTCCGAGTCCGAGAACGCGGCCAGGGCATTCGACCCGAGTGCCTCGCCCAGAGGTTTGAGGCTTCCCAAGGAAATCGCGATATACCCGTCGTTTGTCGCGTAAATTCCGTAGGGCGCCCCGTAGAGCCATCCGCCTATATTCCTGGGCGGAACCGTCGGTTTATCGCGAGGGCCATTGAGATAACCGACCAGCGATTCCGCCTGCAGATCGAGCGCCGAGGCGAGCAGACTGACATCGACCCTTCCGCCCCGCCCAGTTCGCGACCGGCGAAACAGGGCACCGACCACGCCAAGCGCCAGCAGTGCGGCGCCGTGGTGATCGACGGCCGACACGCCGACCGGACGGGGGCCGGTTTCTTTCGTGCCTGTGATTGTCGCCAGGCCGCTCATCGCCTGAACAAGGAGGTCCTGCCCAGGCTTGTCCACATAGGGACCGTCAGCGCCGTACCCTGACGCGGCAGCGTAGATCAGTCTCGGATTGCTGTCCTTCAGATCGTCATAACCGAGGCCGAACTTCTCCAATACACCGGGCCGGTAATTGGTCACGAGAATGTCCGAATCGGCGATGAGACGCCGCGCCAATTCGACCCCCTCGGGCGCCTTGAGGTTGATCGCGATGCTCCGCTTTCCCCGGTCGACCGCGAGGAAAAGTACACTCTGGCCGTCCACCATCGTCGTGTCGGCGCCGCCCCAATGACGCTGCCAGCATCCGCCGACGGGTTCGACGGCAATTACGTCGGCTCCAAGATCGGCCAACGTCTGCGCTCCCATCGGACCGAACAGGAAATGCGTAAAGGTGATGACGCGGACGCCATCGAGAATCGGTTCCATTGATTGCCCTTTCTTCGGCTTGATCGCCTCTCGTTCTCCGGTCACGATGCGGTTCGCCCGTTGCCGCTGAAATGGCAGTGCCTGCGGCTCAGGCCAACATTACCAACTAGGCACGGAGGTGTTCGATGGGAGCGCTTGATGGGAAGAAGGTCGTCGTCATCGGCGGCTCGTACGGGATAGGCTATGCGTCGGCCGAAATGGCCGTCGAGGCTGGCGCCACTGTCGCGATCGCGGCCCGCGGCGCTGAGAAACTGGAAGCCGCGGCGGCCGCGCTGAAACGGTTGGGAGAGCGCGGTGTCCCGTGGCGCGCGTTCCGCATCGAGGATCGACCGGCGGTAGCCGAATTCCTTTCCGAGTGCGCGCCGTTCGACCACCTGGTCATGCCGGGTTCGACGGTCAAACCGATCCTTTACGACGATCTGACCGAAGCCGACGCCCGCGAGGCGTTCGAAAGCAAATTCTGGGGGCCGTTTTGGGCCGCCTACGACGGTCGGGACCACATGAACAGGGGCGGAAGCCTGGTCTTTTTCACGGGTGTGGCCGCCAAGCGTCCGGTAAAGGGTTACGTCATGGGCGGCGCGATCAACGGCGCGCTCAACGCCGTGACGCGGTCGCTGGCGCTCGAATTCGCACCGCGCGGCATCCGCGTCAACGCCGTCGCGCCCGGCATGACCGATACGCCGCTCCAAGACATCCTGCATGGTCACGACAAGCAGGAACGATACGACCATTTCTCGGCGCGGCTCCCGGTCGGCCGTATCGGCACGGCCCGGGAATGCGCCATGGGCGTCATCTATCTTCTGACCAACGGTTTCGCCAATGGACAGGTTCTCGGCATCGACGGCGGTCATGAGTGCATGCCCTAACATGACGATCTATGCTGCGGGATCCGGAGACGCCTTCGGTGCCTCATAGATTGCGCCCGCAGTGAACCAGGAATCGATCTGATCCGCTTTGAACCCAAGTTCGGCTAGGATGTCACGACCGTCCTCGCCACAGCGGAATGCTATGTGCCTAAGTTCGGGAATCTTGCCGTCGTAGCGCAAAGGGTGGTTCACGAGTGTTGCGATCTCATCACCGATGGGAACCTTGCGGAACACCTGATTGGCTTCGATCTGCGGGTCGGTGCGGAGATCCTCGTAGTCCTGGACCGGAGCGTACCAGATACCGGCTGCGTCGAATTCAGGCGCCAAGTCGGCAAGCCGGCGGTTCTCCAGTTCACGCGCCAATTCACTCGCGAACGCGTCACGCTCGTCAATGAGGTCCTTGTCGCAAAGTCCAATCAGGATGCTGTTGTCGAGCAGTTCCGCGAGTTTCCGCTCCGTACCGTTCATGGCGATAGACACGAAGCCATCGGCCATCCGATAGGTGCCGTAAGGCGCCGGGTGATACCACGTTGCGAGGTGATGGTCGTGTCGGAAAGCATCGCGGTTGAGATCAGGCCGGCACATGAAGGCGGTCAGAGGCTCGGTCTGCAAATCGAGGCCCGCGTTCAGGAGGCAGGCATCGATGCGCGTGCCGTCGCCGGTTCGCAACTTCTTCGCGTAGGCTGCGGCGATCCCCATCGCCATAAGGGCCGCTCCGTGCTGATCGACCGCCGCATTGCCAATCGGGGTTGGACGGACGCCGTATTCGCCGGTTGCCGCCGTGAGCCCACACCGGGCCTGGACCAACAGATCTTGTCCCGGCGCGTCGCGCAAAGGTCCCGTGGTTCCGTAGCCCGATGCCGAAACGAATATGATGTCGGGCTTCAATCGGCGGGCCACCTCGAATCCAAACCCGAGTCGATCGAGCACGCCCGGCCGAAAATTCTCGATCAAAACGTCGGAGCTCTCGATGAGGCGCTCGACGATCACCTTGGCTTCGGGGTGCTTGAGGTTGATTGAAAGGCTACGCTTGTTGCGGTTCGCGGAAAGATAGAAGCTGCTAACACCGCTAACGAACGCGTTTCCGCCCGACCACCGTCGCTCAAGGGGGCCGCCAGGCGGTTCGAGCTTGATTACGTCGGCCCCCATGTCTGCGAGATACTGGGTTGCCGCCGGGCCGTGCAAGTAATGGCAGAAACTCAGAACTCGCATTCCGTCGAGAAGCATCTTCAGATCCTTGCTGCTAACAAATTCCACCGTTGACGTGAATGACCTGACCCGTCACGTAGCTTGCATCCGGCCCAGAGAGAAAGGCGATGACAGCCGCGATCTCGTCGGTTCGGGCTATCCGGCCCAGAGGAATCTGGGCCACCATCGGCGCCATCTCTTCCTCATCGTAGAACTGCTCGGTGTCCAGTTCCTTGAAGGTCAGGCCCGGGGCAACGCAATTGACGGTAATGCCGAATGGCGCAAGCTGCATTGCGAGGGATCGCGCGAGCGCTTCCAGGCCCGCCTTTGCCGCGGCGGATGCGGGGTAGACGGGGTAGGTGTTGCGAAAGACATGTGCGTTCAGTGTGCTTACCGCCACAACGCGACCGTCCCGCGCATTCCTGAGGTGCGGCAAGGCGCGGTCGACCATATGGAAGAAGCCGGCCATGATGACGCGATAACATCGGTCGAGACCGTCGCGATCGAGTTCTCCGAAGACCCGCAATTCCGGAAATCCCGCATTGGCGACCAAGACGTCAAGCCCGCCGAAACGCTCGACAACCTCGTCGATCAATTCGGCGGCAAACTTGGGATCGCCCAGGTCGCCGATTGCGATTGCGGTTTCCGCACCTTTTTCCCGGGCCTCTGCGGCAATGCGTTCACATCCTTCCCGGTTGGCACGGGCATGGACCAAGATCGCCGTTTGCGGACCAGCCAACCGTCGCACCGTGGCGGCACCAATGCCACTGCCGGAGCCTGTGACGAGAATGCTACGATGCCGCGCTGTGGCCATGATTCGCGGTTTCCCCTCGGCTCCGCCGTCGGCGTTAGTGGACAAACTTCGGCATAACAAGCCGCGGCAGCCAGAGGCTGATCTCCGGGAATACGATGATCAGGACGATGACCACCACGAACAGCGCGTAGAACACCATCATCTGCCTCATCACGCTGGTGACCGGGGTCTTGCCGAGGACACAGGCGATCAGCAGGCACAGGCCGTAGGGCGGCGTGATCAGGCCCAGCGCCAAGGTCATCACCACGACCAGACCGGTATGGATGGCGCTCGCTCCCGAAACGGTCACCAAATGATCGACGATGGGCAGGAAGATGATGATGGCCGGCACCGCGTCCATGAAGGTCCCGACGACCACGAACACCACGGCGATGAACATCACGGTGAGCATAGAGCTGTCGACGATTCCGCCGGCCAGCTCGGCCACCGCCTCGGGAGCCTGGAAGAACGCCAGCAACCAGCCGAAGATGGTTGCCGCGGCCACGGCAAGCAGCGGCTGCGAATAGATCACCGCCGTATTCATCAGCACTTCGGGCAGCTTGCGGATGTTCAGCGACCGGTAGACGCCGAAGATCAGAATCATCACGTAGACGGTGGCGATCATCCCGGCCTCTGTCGCCGTGAACTTGCCGGTCAGCACGCCACCGACGATGATGATCGGCACCATTAGCGGCAGGACTCCGCCCTTCGCGGCGGCCCCCAGTTCGTGCAGTGAGGCGCGCCCTTCGGCCGGATAGCCGTGGCGGACTGCCGCATAGTAGCTGTACAGCATCTGCGAAAAGCCGACGATGGCCCCCGGGATGGCACCCGCAAGGAACAGCCCGCCGATCGACACGTTGCCCATGGCGCCATAGATCACCATGAGAATGCTCGGCGGAATGATCACGCCCATCGTCGAGGACGCCGCAGTCAGCGCGATCGTGAACTTGTGGTCATAGCCGCGTTTGACCATGGCCGGAATCAGCACGGTACCGACCCCCGCGGTGTCGGCGGTGGACGACCCCGACATGCCGGCGAAGATCATGCTGACGACGATGTTGATGTGGGCTAGGCCACCGCGAATATGGCCGACCAGCGCCTGCGCAAGGCGGATCAGACGGTCGGTGATGTAGCCGCTGTTGAGCAGCTGTCCCGCCAGCAGGAAGAACGGCACGGCAAGCAGCGGGAACGAATTGAGGCCGTGGAACATCTGCTGGACGAAGGTAACCGGATTGAGTCCTTCGATGACGATCACGAGCAGCGACGACAACGCCAAAGAGTAGGCCACGGGCACGCGGATGGCGACCATCGCGAAGAAACTGACGAACAGGATCAGAATCTGGGTCACCCTGCTTCTCCTTCCGGGCCTACCGTCTGCATACCGAAATCTCGGCCGTCCGGGTCCGTTCCCGTCAAGATTTCGAGCAGGTGCTCGATGGTGAACAGGAAGATGGCAGCTCCGCCGACGGGAAACGCCAGAAAGTGGTAGATCATCGGATAGCCTTCCATCGGCGTGAACCGCTTGAGGCCCACCTCGGCCATCTGGGAACCGTAATAAACGAGGACGAAGGCGAAGATCAGCCCGAACGCAATGACGCCGATCTTGAACATGAAATTCAACCGTGGGGCTACGTTCTGCGGCAGCACGTCGATGACGAAATGCGCTCGCCGACGGGCCGACACCGCGGCGCCGCAGATGACCGACCAGACGAAAACCAACACCGCGATTTCGGACGGCCACAGCAGCGGGTCGTTAATAACCTGGCGGAATAGGACGTCGATGAAGACGACGACCACCAGGGTGCCCAGACAGCTCCCCGCCAGGAATCGGAAGACAGCTTCGAGTATGGAGTTGAGCCACTTAAGGCGCACGAGGATCGCCCAGGCGGCCCCGGTTTCTTCACTTTCCCGCATTTGCCCCACCCTATTGGTCAGCAAATCTGCAACGCTAAAGAAAAGGGAGAGGGCTGGTTAATTCCGTCCTCTCCCTCCCAAGACGGATGGCGCTAACGCAGTTCGCGGATGCGCGCGAGGGCGTCTTCCATCTTCAGCTCCTTCGCCACCTCATCCTGCAACGGCGAAAGCGCCTCGATGAACGGCCCCTTGTCGACTTCGTTGACCTTGACGTCGTATTTGGCTTGCAAGGTCTTCACGAACTCGGCATCGGTCTTCACAGCGTAGTCGATGACCGGAGTGGCCAACCCCTTGCCGATCTCCATGATCTTCTGCTGGACGTCGACCGGGAATTTCTCCCACGTCGTATCGCTGACGAACAGGAAGGCGATCAGCCACTGGTGAGCCGTCATCGAGTAGTATGGGGCAACCTCGTTGTGCTTGTTGGCTCCATAGACGGCAGCCGCGTTCTCTGCAGCCTCGACCAGGCCGGTCTGCATGCCGGTGTAGACGTCACCAAAGGGGATAGCCATCGGCTTGGCACCCAACGTACCCCACACCTTGGACTCGATCGGAGAAGCCATGACCCGGAGCTTCATCCCACTGACGTCGTCCAGCGTCTTGATCGGCCCCTTGTTGTTGTAGACGTTTCGCACACCCGCCGTGAACCAGCCGACGCGACGGAATCCGACCTTTGCTTCGGCGATCTTGGCGTCCACTATCTGCTGGAATTTCTCGTCGTCGAGGGCGCGCTTGAAGTGATCCTGGTCGGCGAAAAGATAGCTGACGCTGAACATGCCGAGGAACGGCAGGAACGTCGCAGCATTCGAGGCGGCGGCAATCGAGAAGTCCTGGTTGCCGGCGATGACGCTGTCGAGCATCGCCATTTCATTCCCCAGCGTGGCGCCGGGGAACACACGCACCTCATAGGCACCGTTGGTGGCGGCCCCCAGTTCCTTGGCGAACATTTCGCCGGCGACCTGATAGGAATGAGACTTCTGCTGATCATGGCCCAGCCGAAGAAGTTCCGCACCCTGGGCGGACACCACGGTGAGTGAAAGCAAAGCGCCGGCTAGAGTTGCCGCGAATCCGACTGTTGGTCCTTTGCGCATGAATTTGCACTCCCTATTGGAAATTTAGATGTTTTATATTTTTTTGTAATCGATTTCATAACATAGACGCGAATGGGTGTCAAAGAGGGAGCGTGTTTGTGAGGGGATTATCCGCGCTGGCCGTTGGAGCTGGCGGTATCGCGCTCCAGAATTACCGGCCGGCTCTCTGCCGACCAATCGTTGCTAGGTTGCGGGGGGCACGTGGTGGAACGCACAATCAGTTTCGTTTCCAGCTCGCAATATTCCCTCGGCGGCGTGCCGTGGAGGCATCCGAGCAGATACTCGGCGGCCCGCCATCCCATCTCGGCGGCAGGCACTTCGAGGGTGGTCAGAGCTGGACGCACATGCGCCGCATAATCCAGATTGTCGAAGCCGACAATGGAGATATCCCGCGGCACGGAAACCTCCTGATCGGCGCAATACCCGAGTGCTCCGATAGCCAGGATGTCGCTGAAACACACGACGGCGGTGGGCGGCTTCCCTTGCCCGATCAATAGGCGCATTCCGTCGTAGCCAGCGTCGATGGAATACGGTTCCTCGATACACCGTTTCGGATCAAATGGCAGATCGTACGACAGTAGCGCCCTCCGGACGCCCTCCAAGCGTTCCCGAACACGATCATTGTACCTCGAGATACCTGCGATAACACCGATGTCTCGGTGCCCTAGCTGTATCAGGAATTCGACGATCTGGAACGCGGCTTTCCGGTTATCGAAGCCCGCGCACGGATGTCCGGAAGAAGGGTCGAAAACATACGTGTTTATGAACGGCACGTTCCGGACCCGAAGCAATTCGTATAGCCGTGGATCATGAACGTCGCCGACCAGCACGACGCCTTCGGCCCCTCGTTCCACGAGCAGTTTCGTCTGCCGCAATTCGCGTTTGGGATCATACTCGGAGGTCGTGACAAGAAGCGAATATCCCGCCTCGCTCAACCTCTCCTCCAGCGCGTTCGCTTCACGAGCGTAGATTGCATGGTTCAGCGTTGGCAGCACCACGCCGCAGATTCGGGTGCGACGGGACCGCAGAGCCCGCGCGGCGTTGTTCGGAGTGTAGCCAAGGCGTTCGACCGCCACCAAAACCCGCGACAGTATTTCGGGGCGGACCTTTTCTGGCGCGTTCAAAGCTCGGGATACGGTCGCCGAGGAACAATTCGCGGCTTTCGCCACGTCCACGACGCGGACTACTTTTTTCGCGCTCATCAATGAATCCGGTCTAAGTCGCTATGTTTGGCCACCTCCGAACAGTCGGATGGTTCGCCAGTTTCTAACAAAACCGTGCGGAGATTTCTCCAAAAGTCTGCAAAGAACCATATCACAATTAAGAAATCGATTTCAAATCGCTCTGCCCTTTGACATACTTTTTGGAAGCCAACCCTACGATCAGGGATACTGGAACTCATGGAGAGGCAGGCATGGTGGAACAGACGCCTGAGGGGACAGGCGAAGACCTATTGGTCGTTGAGCGCCCCACGGCGGGGGTGCTTTGGCTGATTCTGAACCGGCCGAAGAAGCTCAATGCCTTAAGCAAGCAACTGCTCGCTCGCGTTGCGGGCACGCTTCTGGAAGCCGAAACCGACGACACTGTTCGGTGCGTGGTCTTGTCTGGCGCCGGAAAAGCATTTTCCGCCGGAGCCGACATCACGGACATGACCGAGAGAGGTCTCGATTCGTACCTAGACGTTGAAAGGCTTGCGCACTGGCGAACCATCGAGAATTTCGCGAAACCGATAATCGCCGCCGTCAACGGATATGCCCTGGGTGGCGGGTGTGAATTGGCGATGCTGTGCGACATCATTGTGGCAAGTGAAAATGCACGCTTCGGGCAAGCCGAAATCAATATCGGTGTCCTGCCTGGGGACGGTGGGACCCAACGCTTGCCGCGCCTGGTCGGTAAAGGTTTCGCGATGAAGATGATCCTCGGAGGGGAGATTATCGATGCCCAAGAAGCGGCGCGGCGTGGCCTCGTCACTGATCTTGTGTCGGCGGGGGAACTCGGGTCAGCGGTGCTTGACTTGGCGCGGCATATTGCCTCCAAGGCACCCCTCGCCACCCAACTCGCCAAAAAGGCTGTCCTTCAGGCCTTCGAAATGCCTCTGAGCGAAGGACTTGAATTCGAACGGGATTCGGTCACACGGGCATTCGCCACCGAGGATCGCGCCGAAGGGATGCGGGCCTTTATCGAAAAGCGCCCGCCCCAGTTCACCGGACGCTGAGGAACGCGGCCCGCAGCCGGGCCTTACAAATGACCCGGATGCCCTCCTTTTCCATCCGTTCGAAAACTTGTTAGTTGAGGAAAATGTCATGAAAGAGATGTGTGTGGAAATTGGCGAACGGACCGTTTTCGCGAAGACAATCACGGATGCTGATTTCGCCAATTTTTCAGCCATCAGCGGCGATTTCGATCCCGTTCATGTCAACGAGGAATATGCCCGCACGACGCCGTTCGGAAGACGCATCGCGCACGGCATCGCCGTGTTGGGCCTGATGTCCGGGCCGGAATCGGAAATGTCGAAGCGGATTGTAGACCGCGGCTGTCGGTTCAAGCCGGTGACCCTGGGATACGACAAGGTGCGCTTCATCAAGCCCGTCTTTTCGGGAGACACCCTGACCGCCACATACACCATCGCAGAGATCAACGCCGACAAGTTGCGGGCGATCGGCAAGTGCGAAATTACCAATCAGCAAGGCGAGTTGGTGATGATTGCCGACCATGTTTTGAAGTGGGTGGGGTGAGGCATGGGTCAATTCTCGATGAACGCGACGTGGGTCCACTGACCGAAACCGCCCTGCGTCGGCACCCCACGAAACCGCAGTTCACAATCGATGTGCGGAATTGAGCCGCTTCTGGCGGAAGAGGGGGAGGAAGAATCATGGAATTCATCACGGAACCGGAACGTCGAACCCAGGTTATCGAAGACGTCGACGTACTGGTCTGCGGTGGTGGGTTTGCCGGAGTCGCCGCCGCCGTCGCCGCCGCCCGCAACGGCGCTTCGGTCATGCTGATCGAGCGCTACGGATTTCTGGGAGGTCTTGCGACCGGTGCACTTGTCATCACGACCCCGCCCCTCAACAACGGCATCAACCGAGAGATCGCCCGCCGCCTGATGAAATGGGGCAGCTACGCGCCCGACGCCGCCCAGGAAGCAGCCACAGAGTCCTCGGACGACGTCGACGGATTGTCCGGCCTGCTGCCTTACGATCCGGAAACGACGAAAATCGAACTCGTACGCATGCTGCAGGACCAGCAGGTCAAGATCCTTTTCCACGCCTATGTCGTGGGAGCCGCGTGTTCGGATCGTCACATCGAGGCAGCGATGGTCGAAACCAAGGCCGGACGGAGTGCCGTGCGTGCCAGGGTCTTCGTCGACGCGACCGGCGATGCCGACATCGCGGTGCATGCCGGCGCGCCGGTTCGCGAAGTCACACGCCCCATCACCATGATGTTCAATATGGCCGACGTGGATACGGAAAAGGCGCTTGGACATCTCGGTTCCTGGAACGCCCTGAAGCAGGTGGTCCGTGACGCAGTGAAGACCGGAAGCCTGAACCTTACGCAGGGAATTGATCCTGATTTCGGGGCGCCGGGGATTTACGCGGCAAACCTGATCCACAAGGGACAGATCGGGGTCTGGGGCGGCATGCTGTATTCGGATCGGATTCTGGACCCTGTCGAACGGACGCGGGCCGAGATCACCACAAGAGACGAGGCGTTCATTCTGGCGCGATTCCTGAAAGCGAACGTACCCGGCTTCGAAAACGCGCGTTTGGAGCAGATGTCGACCGAAGTGGGCGTCCGCGCGACCCGCAATCTCGAAGGACGCTACGTCCCCACGAAGGAGGAGATCGTGCACGGCCGGTTTCCCGATACGGTCGTCCGGCCTTATCGCCGCCAGAACCTGGCGGTTCCCTACCGTTCATTGGTTCCCAAGAAAGTGGAAAACCTGGTTGTCGCCGGGCGCTGCATTTCAGCCGACGACGCCATCATGGGACGCCTCCGCCTAATCCCGGTCTGTTCGGCGACCGGCGAGGCGGCCGGTGTGGCCGCGGCCATGGCGGTAGCGCAAAAGACGACGATACCGGATGTCGACGTTGCTCAACTCCGCGAAAAGTTGGCGGGGCAAGGTGTAGAGTATTGACTAAAACTGCTGGAATCCGTCGGCCTTTTTCATGCCGACTCTCGAGGATGAACCGGACAGGATGGGGAAGGAAATGCGATGAAGCTATCGAGAATGATCACGGTCGTGGGGGCCCATGCCGAGGGTGAACTGAACGAGGTCATCACGGGCGGTGTCCTGAACATTCCCGGTGATACCGTCTTCGAGAAGGCGCGCTGGCTCGAATCGAAGGGCGACGATCTGCGTGCATTCCTCCTTCACGAGCCGCGCGGCAAGGTTGCGATGTGCACCAACCTCGTCGTGCCCTCGAACAATCCTAAGGCGGATGCCGGTTACATCATCATCGAGTCCGCCTCCTATCCGCCAATGTCGGGGACGAACACGATCTGCACGGTGACGGTGCTGCTCGAGACGGGGATGATTCCGATGGTCGAGCCGGTAACGACCTTGATACTGGAGGCCCCGGAAGGGTTGATCCGGGTCGAGGCCGAATGCCGGGACGGCAAGGTGCTGTCCGTCACGTTCCGCAATCTGCCGTCCTTCGTTCTCCATCGCGATCGTATGATCGAAGTGGAAGGACACGGAACCCTTCGGGTGGATGTCGCCTATGGCGGCATGATGTACGTCATCGCCGACGCGAGCGATGTCGGGTTTGAAGTCGCACCGGACGAAGCGGCGGATCTCACGGTCGTTGGCGAGGCGGTCAAGCGAGCGGCAGCGGAACAGTTGCCATCCGTCCATCCCGGGAATGATGAAATCCACACCGTGAACCAGACGCTATGGGCTGGACCGTTACGGACCGAAAATGGTGTCAAGACCTCCCGCAACGGGGTGATCGTGTCGCCCGGACGGTTGGACCGGTCACCCTGCGGGACGGGAACCTGCGCGCGTCTCGCACTCTTGCACGCACGCGGCGACATCAAGGCCGGTGAGGACTTCGTTCACGAGTCGATCATCGGGACGAAGTTTATCGGCCGCATATTCGAAACCGGTCGGATCGCCAACATTCCATCGGTGTCGATAATGATCACCGGCCGCGCCTGGATCACCGCGTTTCATCAATACGTGCTCGATCCCTCGGATCCGTTCCCGACCGGTTACACCCTCTCGGACACATGGCCGCGAGGATGAACTCAACCCTGACAACGTCAAGCGGCGACAGGAGAAAAAAATGGCTGAGCTAACAGGGGTTTGCGTACCGATCTGCACACCGTTCAAGGACGATGGCGCGGCACTCGACGAGCCTGCGTTGGAGAGCAACATCGACTCTTTGATCGATAACGGCGTCGATATCATTTGCGTCAACGGTGGAACGGGCGAGTTCCCGTTCCTGTCGGAGAGCGAAAAGCGGAGGATCGCCGAAATCGCGGCGAAGCGCATCGCGGGTCGCGCGCGGCTCGTCGTCCAGACATCGGCCCTACGCACCGAAGACGCGGTCGAGAACTCCAAACATGCCGAAGGCGTCGGTGCTGACGCTCTCCTGGTCCTGCCCCCCTATTTCGAAGGTCCGGGCGAGGACGGCGTGCGTTGGCACTACGAGCAGATCGCGTCGGCCGTGAAGACGCCGATCATGGTCTACAACATCCCGGTGTTCACCCAGTTCGACATCACGCCGGAGGTCTTTGCGCGGTTCTCGGAGATCGATACCGTCGAGTACATCAAGGACAGCACCGCCAATCCGATGCGTATCGACCAGTTGATCAGCCAGGGCTCGAAGGTCTTCAACGGCTGTGATTTTCTGAACTACTACAGCCTGCTCAACGGCGTGACCGGGATCTTCTCGGGGTCGGGCAATGCCGCACCAGCGCAACTCGCCCGTCTGCGGCAACTGGTGTCGAAGAACGAGTTGGCCGCGGCGACCGTGCTTTGGAAGACCCTCTTCCCCCTCAGCCGGCTGCTGTGGACGATACCGTTCAATCCGGTCGCGAAGCTCGCGAGCGAGTTGACGGGGAGGAAATGTGGCCTTTGCCGCAAGCCCGTACCGCCGCTCTCGGAAGCGGAGGCGAAACTCGTCAAGGAGGCCGTGGCCGCTTTCTCGAAGTGATCGGCCCGGCCGCGATAGCGACTTGGATGTCCCGTCCGCATTTGTGCGGGCAGACGATTTCTATTGGGCATTGATTTGCGCCCGTTTGGGGAAGGGCGCCAGGCAGGTTTATCCATGAAGCCAATAAATCCGACCAACATACATGCGCCGGTCGCTCCTTATTCGCATGCGATCGAAGTGCCGGCCAATGCGAAACGGCTTGTCATATCGGGGCAACTGGGCATTCGGCCCGACGGCAGTGTGCCCGAGAGCATCGACGCCCAGGCCAAGCAGGCTTGGGAGAATTTCACCGCAATTCTCGACAGCGCGGGGTACGCCGTAACCGATGTCATTCGGTTGCGGCTGTATGCCGTCAGGGTGGAAGATCTACCGGTAATTCGTGCCATTCGTGACCGCGTGCTTGGTGCCCATAAGCCGGCATCCACTCTGGTGGTTGTCCATGCCTTGGCAAGGCCCGACTTCTTGTTCGAGATTGAGGGTGAGGCAGAGAAGGTCGGTTGATTTCGCCCCCATGGCAGCCGGTACGGCATTCAACTCGGATCCGCACGACGCTCTCGGTTCCCCATCATCCTGAGTTGCCGGCGCAAGTGCGCGAAAATCGATCGCAGATAACCGAGCGTCTCGACGCCGGACTCCATCAACACAGCAAACGCTGTTTGTCTGCTGATGGTACCAAGCAGAAGTGCAGCGACGCCTCCACAACTTCCGAGTCGCGGCACAATCCCGAGGCCGAGAGAGAAGTTGCACCGTCGGAACGAATTGGCTCCATTTCTGCTTTTGATTATCACTATTATCTAGAGGGGCGGCGGCGTTACTGCTAAGGTCGGTCTGTTCAATATTTTTCAACGGTCACCGAAGTTGACATGGCAGGCTGGCGCAATGAAGGCCAATCCCTCGAGACATGCAACTGCGACGTCCTCTGTCCCTGTATCGAGTCGAAACTAGCGACGCAGCCTAACGATCGGCCGTGCGGCGGACGCCGCGCGCGTCGCGGTCATGACGATGTCCAGGATCACCGTTGCCTCCGCCCTGAATTTGTCGGCTTCGAGAATGGCGATATGCAATCGCTAAATTCTTTGAGGAGCCGAAAACCATGAATGTCAAAGTCGCAATTGCTCAAAGACCGCCCGTACTGCTCGATCTGGCAAAAAGCATGGAAGTCGCTGTGACATCCATAGATGAGGCGGCCGAGCAAGGGGCCAAGCTGATCGTCTTTCCAGAGACTTTTCTTCCCGGTTACCCGACATGGATCTGGCGCCTGAAACCGGGGGGAGACATGGCGCTCGGCAACGAAATACATGCCAAGCTGCGTGCGAATGCCGTCGACATGGCGAAGGATGACCTCGCCCCCGTTCGGGAAGTGGCCAAAGCTCGAGGCATTGTTGTCGTGATCGGTTTCAACGAGATCGAATCCGAATACAGCGGAACAACCTTGTTCAATTCGGTTGCGATCATCGATGACGGTGGGCGTGTCTTGAACGTCCACAGAAAGCTCATGCCGACCAATCCGGAGCGGATGGTTTGGGGCGAAGGCGATGCGCGAGGATTGCAGGTCGTCGAGACATCCGTCGGCCGCATCGGGGCATTGATCTGTTGGGAAAACTACATGCCGCTGGCACGCTACGCCATGTATGCCCAGAATATCGAGATCTATGTCGCGCCGACCTGGGACTGCGGGGAAACCTGGTTGGCCTCGATGAACCATATTGCCCGGGAAGGCGGGTGCTGGGTGCTGTCCACGGCGACGGCACTGAAAGGCTCGGACGTGCCCGCCGATTTTCCGGGCAGGAACTCCTTGTTCAGCGATGACGAGTGGATCAATACCGGTGACGCCGTCGTCGTCAAACCGTTTGGTGGTATCGCTGCGGGTCCGCACCACAAGGAGAAAACCTTGCTTGTCACCGAGATTGATGTTGAAGCCGCGCGGTCATCGCGAAAATCCCTCGATGTGACAGGACACTATTCGCGGTCGGATATCTTCCGCCTCGGTGTTGACCGCAGCCCGCGATCGCCTGTGACCTTTTCATAGTTTGCTGCGGCAGGGTTAACGGCATGCCCCAGTCCGAACTTCCGCCTGGGGTCAACCGCCGAGATATGCGGCGCCCAGATTTGTCCGGAATGGTGATCCGCAGAATTGCGAATTTACAAGGCATCTGTCGAACTCCGCATAAAGTGAGATTCATGCTCGCGGAATTCCGCCATTCCCCGGGCTCAATTTCCGCATAAATTAAGATTCGTTTTCGCATAACGTGAGATTGTGCGGCTTCTTTTGCGCAATTATTGAGATTGGGCGATCTACAGTAAAAAAGATTTAAATTTCAGATAGTTAGGAGTCTGCACTCGCGCCCCCTCAACCATCCTCTTTTTCTGATGCCGACATACCGTCTCGGCAAACGTTCCGACGCCAAGGTACCTGACGGCACCAGATAGCGAACGTCTGCTTCGCGCCCATGCACGAACCCGCTT
>NPIG01000839.1_pt1 | contig 19618 bp, 12 predicted proteins | sample 8637441 | NCBI WGS metagenome assembly NPIG01 (sample SAMN07420675, study PRJNA396082) | bioreactor metagenome | isolation source: sample BR6 brine-fed electro-methanogenic bioreactor BR | place: Japan: Kochi | collected 2016-06-14 | reverse complement strand
ATGCTATCCGCCGCCAGTTCTGTCGTATCAAAGGCACGCCGCAGAAGGAGCAGAAAGAGCCCTCTTCAAGCTGCAGAAGATCCGTCACGTGGGAGGTGCTGAAATCCCGCCCCCAGCAAGCCCCGGTGCAGTGATAGTCGGGCTTGTTCGCCCCCACCGCCACGTTCATAATCCCCTCCACGCTGTGATCTGCCACCATCATAACCTTTTCGGGTACTCCCTGGGGCCCTAGATATCCTCCGAGGATCCCCATGGCCTTATGGAGCTCTTCCGGGGTAGCCAGGCGTACCGAGGGGGCCTTAAGATATTTGGCGAGCTTGAGAGGGCTGATCTTGCGATCTCCCCGCATGAGAGCCACCACTACCTGGGAATTTTCCTCTCCTTCGGTGGTAAAAAACATGGTTTTCAGAGTCTCTTCCGGAAAGAGATCAAGCTGTCGGCAAAGCTCTTCAATGGTATCTGCTCCCGGGGTATGAACCTCCGTGAGAGGCTTGAGGTCTCCCCGTTCTTCCTCGGAAAAATCCTCCAGAACAAGGGCGTGGGCATGAGCTGCCTGGCAGCATTCGGTACAGACAAACCCCTCACATCCCTTCCAGGCATGAGACCCCGCACATGCGTAGATGGATATCCGCTCTTCCCAGGCTCCTTCAACGAATACCGCCTCTTCAATCACCGCCGTAGGCACTTCCAGCTCATTGAGAGCTCCGTGCAGACGGGCATAGAAATCCTCCATCCAAACCGACAGTACCTCCGCATCCGAGAGAATGCCCGAAAGATGGAGGGTGTTCCTATCCTCTTCCATGAAGAGAAGGGGGAGCTGATCCTCCGTTTTAAGCGTTCTTGAGGCAACCCCCAGGGCCCCCTCTTCGGGGATACCCGTATGGATCTGCTGAACCCCCCGGGCAGAAAAGGTTTCTTGAAGTACCTCCAAAAGGTTTTCACGAAGCTGCACCCCTAAAGGCAGCAGATGAAGCGCATCTCCATGATTATCGTAGAGGGCATATCCGCCTTTTACGATATTCACAAGCCCCGGATCTTTCACTTTGGCGGGACCATTCTTGTTTGTGGGTACGAAAAGCGAAGACATATACATGGGTATTCCTCCTTGCCTATTATGAGCTGACTCTTTTACAGGAAATTTTCGAGTCTTCATGCAGTGTAGCAGAAGAAGGGCTTTTTCTCATCTCCATTCTTTTCATCCGGTATGTGGGCATGAAAGCTTTTTCATCCTCGGAGATAAAAAGTATTGTATAATATGAACATTCTCTTCTCCAAAAGGTTTTTCTCCAGAAGATCTCTTTTGTGGAAATCATGGAAAGGCGGTATCAAGTCCTCATGCCCATAAGCCCCATTCCCGAGGTAAAGTCTCTGCGTGAATACATCTACGATTTCCTTCGCCGTGAAATGAATTCGGGAAAAATCAAGCCCGGCTCCTTCCTCAACCTCAACGAGCTAAGCCGTAATTTGGGAATGAGCAAAACTCCCCTTCGGGATGCCCTGCTTCACCTGGAGGCGCAAGGGTTTGTCACCTTCTTCCCCCGGAAGGGGGTTATGGTAAACGTACTGACTCTGGAAAAAATCCGGGACATCTACGAAATCATCGGAGCCCTGGAGGCTCAAACCATTCACAGCATGGGCGAACTCATCACTTCCAAGGATATAGACCGTATGGATGCGTTGAATCAGGAGATGCGCCAAGCTCTGGAAAAGGATGATTTCCATCTTTTTTACGAGAAGAATCTGGACTTTCACGATGTATATCTAACCCTCTCCTCCAATCAGGAGCTGGTGCATACGGTACAGATGCTCAAGCAACGGCTCTATGATTTTCCGCGGATCAAGGGTTTTGTGAAAGAGTGGGAAGTTCGATCCACCGGGGAGCACGAGGACATCATCCATCGTCTTCGCCAAGGGGATCTCTGGGCGGCAGCGGACTACATCCGGGACGTACACTGGTCTTTTAAAGTTCAGGAACGCTTTATTCGGAAATATTACTTCCTCCATCAGGAAGAGGGCAAAAACGGAAAACCTTTCGGGAAAGAATAATCCGAAGACTTATGCAGGAATAGAAAAAAGCCAGCAAGGGGCTTTGGGAAAACCCAAAGCCCCTTGCTGCTGCCGTTATAGAACGTGAGCCTTCATGTAAAAAGCTCTTGCCACACTACTCTTTCGAAGCGGCAAGATCTTCTTTACGAAGGTTGAAGAAGATACAGTAGAGTACGGGAACCACCAGGAGCGTGAGAAGGGTGGCAAAGGTAAGACCGAACATAATGGTTACCGCTAGAGGACCAAAGAAATCGTCGAAAATAAGGGGCAATACCCCGAGCACGGTGGTCATGGCGGCCATCATCACCGGGCGGATACGGGTGATGGTGGCATGTATCACCGCATCATAAGGAGCTTTCCCCTCCCGAATCTCCAGATTCACCTGATCCAGAAGCACAATGCCGTTTTTCAGAAGCATCCCCGCCAGACTGAGGAGCCCCAAAAGGGCTACGAAACTGAAAGGTTGCCTCAGCAGGAGAAGCCCCAGAGTTACCCCGATGATGGAGAGGGTGAGGGTGAGCATGAGCATCATGGGCTGCCTGAAGGAGTTGAAGAGCATCACCAGAAGCACCACCATGAGGAGGAAACTCAAGGGAACGAACTTCATCACCGCTGCCTGGGCATCCTGAGAGCTTTCATGATCTCCCCCCCACGCAAGAACGTATTCCGGCGGCAGATCCAGTGCTTCAATCTGAGGAGCCAGCTCGCTGAAGAGCTGTTGGGTATTGTACCCCTCTATGGGATCGCACTGTACTGTAAGGGTGAGCATGCGATCCCGTCTCCGGAGAGAGGCATTTTCGAAGGTGGTTTCCAGGCTTCGTACCACCTGTCCCAGAGGGACAAAGCGCTGAAGGTTGGGGCTCCATATCTGGGTGGCCAGAACGTTTTCCACCTTTCCCCGTTCCTCCTCGGGAAGCCGGATTTTGATGGGAAGCATCTGATCATCATCCCGGAAAAGCCCTGTGGTGTAGCCGTCGTAAGCCATCTGCACAGCCTGGTTGATCTGAGGCCTGGTCAATCCTGCTCGTTTCGCCTGATTTTCCGCAATGATGGGACGTATGACCTTTACTTTCATGCGCCAGTCATCGGTAACCCCCATGGTATGGGGATTACGAAGCATGATCTTTTTAACCTCATTTGCCAGAGTTCTGAGCACATTCTCCCGAGGGCCGCTTAAACGTACTTCAATCTGAGCCCCTGCAGTGGAGCCCTTGGAGAAGCGCTTAACCTGAATGGGCCGGGCTTGGGGAACGAGATTTTCCACCTCCCGCTGAGCCTTGGGGATAAAGGCGTTGAGATCCTTGGTATCCTTGAGAGAGACGATAAACTGCCCGTAGGAGCTGTTGGAATCTGCGGGACTGTAGGTGAGGGTGAAGCGAAGAGCCCCCCCTCCCACAAAGGTGCTGTAGGAATCCACCTCCTCTTGAGATTCCAGCCACTTCTCCACCACCTGCATCTGAGCGAGGGTGTCATCAATATGCGTTCCTTCGGGCATCCAGAAGTCGATGGTACATTCGGCCCTCGTGGAGGGGGGGAAGAAGATCTTTTCCACAAACTGGAAGGAGAAGATTGAAATCACCAGAAGCCCCACCAGAGAGAGCACAAAGGCATACCGGAAACGGATGAGCCCCTCCAGAAGCCCCTGGAAGAGCTTGAAAAACTTTGATCCGTAGGGATCTTTGACATCCCCCGCCTTGGGGGGGCGGATAAACATGACGCAGAAAAGAGGGGTTATGGTAATGGCAAGAACCCAGCTTGATCCCAGGGATATGGCCACCACCTGAAAGAGACTTCGCAGATACTCCCCGGAGCTGTCGTTGGAAAAGGCAATAGAAGAGAACGCCAAAATCGCGATGGTGGTAGCCCCGAGAAGGGCCATTTTGGTGTCTTTTACCACCCGGAGGGCGGCCTCTTCCTTCTCCTCTCCCTGCTCCACCCCCACGAGCACACCTTCCGCCACCACAATGGCATTATCCACCAACATTCCCAGGGCTATGATGAGGGCGGAAAGAGATATCTGCTGCAGGCTGATCTCCATGAAGAACATGAAGATAAAGGTCACCAGAATGGTGATAAGGAGTACCCCTCCGATGATCATCCCCACCGTGGGGCCCATGAAGATGAGCAGCAGGCCGATGACTATGGCCACGGATTCCAGAAGATTGATAACAAACCCCTGTACCGCCTCTACCACTTCCCGGGACTGCATTTCGATGGGGAGAAGCTCCATCCCCAGAGGGATTCGATCCTGAAGCTCCTTCAGGCGTTTTTCCACCGCCTCCCCCATGGTGACCACATTTCCCCCCGCTACGGTGGAGATTCCCAGGGTTACCGCAGGCTCCCCGTCAATTCGGTCGTACTGGCTGGCGGGGGTAACGTAACCGTGATAAATCTTTGCTACATCCCCAAGACGCACCAAACTTCCATCTTCACCGGGAACGAGAAGATCCCCGATGGACTCGATGGATTCAAAACCCCCCGTGGGGTCAATCCGCAGGTATTCGGAACCCACATGCACGTTCCCCGTGGAGGTAACGAGATTCTGCTGCTGGAGAAGCCCCAGAATGGTTTGCATGGTGCTTCCCAGTCGATCCAGACGGCTTCGGGAAATCTCTACAAAAATAGCCTCCTGCTGGTTCCCGCTGTAGACCACCTTGGCAACCTGCTCCACCAGCACAAGCTCTTTCTTGAGATTTTCCGCCACATCCCGAAGTTCCAGGTAGCTGTATCCGGGCCCCACCAGGGCGTAGTACATGCCGTAGACATCGCCATAGTCGTCGTTCACCACCGAGGGCCCCGCTCCGGGGGGAAGCTGGTACTGCATATCCCCCACCTTGTGCCGCAACTTGGTCCATACCTCCGGAAGCTGGTCTTTCAGGTATTTATCCTGGATATCCACATAGACCGTGGAGGCCCCAAAACGGGAGAGGGAGCGGATGTGCTTGATCTCCCCCATCTGCTGCAACGCATCTTCCACCTTGTTGGTAACTTCCTGGAGCACCTGTTCCGGAGTGGCTCCCGGATAGGGGGTGTAGATCACCGCTGTTTTAATGGTGAACTCGGGATCCTCCAGCATCCCCAGGCGGGTAAAGCAGAAAATTCCCCCCAACACCAAAAGAAAGGTTATGAAGAGGGTGGTGAGGCGATTCCGTAAACAGAATTTCGCTAGACCCATTACTGATCACTCCCACTCTCTCGGGATTTGAAGAACCGCACCTTGTCTCCCTCGTGCAGCATATTACCCCCTGCGGCAACGATCCGTTCCCCCCCATCGAAAAGGCCTGCCACCACCACTTCACCATCGCTGTAGGCTCCCAGGGAGACCTTTCGGGAATGCACGGTCATGCTTTTCTCATCCACCACCCAGACAACACCCTGGAGGGGATTCTCGGGATCTGTCACCACCGCCTCCACGGGAACCATGAAGGAACCTCCTCCCACAGGGGTGCCCATCACCGCCCTAACCTCCACAGAGGCCGCCATCCCCGGAAGGATAGAGCCCACCTGGGCAGTGTGGGGCATGGTAAAGGTCACGGGGTAGGTCTGGGTACGGTTATCCGGCTGGGTGCCCCACTCCTTGAGATGCAAAGGAAATTCCTGATTTGGTATGGCATCGAATCGGGCGGTTACCTGGACATTTCCTGCGGCGGAGTCTGCCCGAGAGATGTCCTGTTCGGGAACGTAGATACGGACTTCAAGTTCTCCCAAATCCTGAAGGCGTACAATGGACTGTTTGGCGGTGATATCCTGAAAGTTGTCTACATACTTATTCGTTACGGTGCCATCAAAGGGAGCCAGAAGTCGGGTGTCCCCCAGAGCGTCCTCCGCAGCCTTTTTCTTCGCCTCCAGTCCTCGAATTTGGGCTTCCATGGCCTGAATGTCTTCGGGACGGGCCCCGGTCTGGGCCTTTTTGAGATCCTGCTGGGCCGCAGCAACAGCGGATTGAGCTACGTTGTAGTTAGTGCGGTACCGATCGAACTCCGATTCCGAGATGGCCTCTTCGCTCAAAAGCTGTTTGAACCGCTCGTAGTTTGCCTTGGCCTCGGAGAGTTTCGCCTGGGCAGAGGCAAGGTTGGCCTGGGCCACCGCAATGTCCTCTTTCCGGGCTCCCTTCTTCATGGCTTCCAACTGTTTCTTCGCATTGTCGAGAGCGCTTGCAGCCTCATTAACAGTATTTTTGAAATCTCGGGAGTCGATGGCCGCCACGAGGTCTCCCTTGGCCACGCTCTTTCCCTCCGTAACGGGAAGTTCTATCAGAGGCCCGGAGACTCGGAAGGAGAGATCCACCTGGTTTGAGGCCTGCACCGTGCCGGGATACTCTCGGCGAAAGGTATCCCCCGGCCGGAGAAGCACGAAGGTCTTCACGAGATAGGTTCGGTCCTCCTGAACCACCGGAGCTTCCTTTTTTTTCTCTGCCCCGAAGAAAGCGATACCTCCCCCCACAGCCGCAATAAGCACAATCCATCCAAGAGACTTGCCGTATTTTTTGAGAGAAAAACCTTTTTTTACGTCCAATGCTTTCTCCTCCTCTTTCCATTCATGTAGAATAAAAAAACACCATCCTCGCAGTGCTAGCGCTCCTCCATGACGTGCAGGACACACATGGAAGAGATTGTACAGCGATTCTCTTCTCCTTGCACCTACCGTAGAGAGACTTCGAAAATTTCTCCCGGAGCTCCTGCCATGAAAACAAAGCTTTTCTCGGGAAAATAGCGTTCCCCCTCATCCACCAGGCTATCGTAGAGACATGTCACATTTCCCGTCTCTTCCGAGAAAACCATAACTCTCCCCTTTTCAGGCTTTTGAAAAGACACCACGCCTCCCTGAGAAAGCCGGCCCCACTCATTCTCCCCCTCGGGGCCGATGATTATGCGATTCTCTCCGAGGGAAAGCTCCCCTGCCACTGATTCCGGAGAGAAGAGACACATTCCCAGCCGGGCTCGGGGTTCCGCATCCGTTGAGGAGAGATGCAGAGACATCTGATCCCGAAAGGCGGTGGCAGCAATGGCTCCAAATTCTGGAGTCTCCATGCGGAGAGGGTTTAGAAAGTGTACGTATCCGGGAAGCTCGGGATTGAGAGAGGATCGCACCATCACAAGATCCCCCAGTATCTGGGTCATGGGAAGGGCGTTCCGCCGGAGCCAAAGAGTGTCCTGCATCTCTTCCCCGGGAGAGATGGGATTTTCCAGCTTCTCAATTTTCTGCAGTTTGGGAGCATCAAAACCATAGAGGGGTATCCTCTGAGTCACAAGGTAGTGCTCTCCCTCCCAATCAAGGAAGTAGTAACGCTGATTATCATGGGCATCATAAAAGAGACCATTCTGATGGATAAAAACCAAAACAGGGGAATCCTTTTCCTCCTCCGAGGGAGCGGGAAGAACTCTATATACCTTCAAGAGCCCCCCTTCTTGTTCAAAGTCCAGGCGAAAAATCGCATCTCCGTTCGTGTACATCCCCTTAAAGGAAAGGAGTTCTTCAGAAATTTCCCGAGGCTCCGCAGGTTTCTGGGCCAATTCTTTTTCCGGAGCCCGAAGCCCTTTTTCACGCATCAAGGCATCCAAAATTTCCCGGGTAAGGGCCTCGCCGCTGGCTCTTCCCGAAAGGCTTACGGCTACGACTATTCTTTCTGCAGGGAGCACCTGAAGATTCGTGGCGTAGAACATGGTTCCTCCGCTCTTGGCAAGCACCTGGTATCCCAGATCTTCATAGGCGGGAAGAAAGGCATAATCCCATCCGAAAGAATCCAAAATGGCTTCTCCCTTCAGGGCCGTGGAAAAGGGGGTAGGCTGAAGCGCAAGGATTTCCTTGAGGGAGGCATCTGAGAGGATCTGATTACCCCCGGGCATAAAGCTATCCCCAAAACGACAGAGATCTTCCGCCGTGGAGGAGAGCCCCCCTGCACCATAGACGGAAACCCTCTCCAAGGGATATTTTTTCCCCTCAGGAGTGTCGTAAAAAAAGGCTACCTTTCCCGGCTCTTCCCCCACGCTTGCTCCGGTGTGGTGCATCTCCAGAGGTTCAAAAATCCACTCCTTGAGAAACTGAAGAAAGGGTTTGCCCGAAAGACGCTCCACCACCATCTCCGCCAGGGTAAATCCGTCGTTGCAGTAGATACTTTTTGCACCGGGATCATGCTTGAGATTCTCCTCCGCCAGAACTTCAAGAAGCAGGGCGTGAGGATCCCCCTGGGGTGCGAATTCGAACTCAAAGGTAGAGCCCGGAAGTCCCGAAGAGTGGTTGAAGAGCATGCGTAGGGTAATGTCCTTATGCCGGGGGTCCTGCATGCTAAACTCCGGAAGGTGCTGCACCACGGGATCATCCAGGGAGAGCTTCCCCTCATCCCGAAGGAGCATAATCGCCACGGCGGCGAACATTTTGCTGGTGGAACCGATGTTGAAGCGAGTCTCCTGATCCACCATGTGCCCGGCCCGTCGATCCGCCGCTCCGAATCCCTTGGAGTAGATAATTTCTCCCTGATCCATCACTGCTACGGTGGCGGCGTTAACACCCCCCGAGGCAAGGGTTTTCCAGAGAACCTCCCGGGCGGTACCCACCGTTTCGGGATAGGCGGGAAAAATCTCCTCCGCCCCACAGAAACTGGCTCCCGAAAGGACCAGAAAAAGCCAAGATATGATCAAGACTACAGGTTTCTTTGTTGCTTTTTTCATGCTTTTCACCCCTTTTTTCCTTGTGGTTTTCTGCTTCGCATCAGGAAGAGCGGATACGAAGGGAGTTAAGAATTACCGAGATGGAGCTCAATCCCATGGCGGCCTCGGCGATCACCGGATGAAGCACCCCGAGCAGTGCCAGAGGAATGGCGATAAAGTTATAGGCAAAAGCCCAGAAGAGGTTCTGTCGGATGGCCCGGAAGGTGGATCTTGAAATTTCCAGGGCCTCAAGAACCCGATCCACATGTCCCCGGACCACCACGATATCCGCACTCTCCATGGCGAGATCTGTGCCGGACCCCATGGCGAGCCCCACATCCGCCCCTTTGAGAGCCGCCGCATCGTTCATGCCATCCCCCACCATGGCCACCCGTCTTCCCTCGCCCTGGAGGGTTCGCACGATATCAAGCTTCTCTTCCGGGCGCACTCCCGCATAGATTCGGGATATGCCGATCTGCTCTCCCACCACCCGGGCAGCTCCTGGATTGTCTCCCGTAGCCATCACAACCAGAATTCCCAGCTCCTTAAGACGGGCGATGCTGTCTGATACGCCCTCCCGCAGAGGGTCTGCGATCATAAGGGCTCCAAGGATCTCCCCTTCGGAGCGCACCTCCACTACTGTAAGCCCCTGATCAAGCTTTTCCTGATAGAGTTCCGGCTTCTTCGGGCGGCCCACAAAGAGAGTCTTCCCCTCCACAAGCCCCACGATCCCCTCTCCGGCGATTTCATGAACCTCCCGAACCTCCGGAGATGCTCCGGCATTTCCCAGAGAGGCGATGGCCTTCGCCAGAGGATGGTTCGACTCTCCTTCAAGGGCTGCGGCCCGAAAGAGATCTTCCGGGGAGAGCGTGTGCTCCACCACCGAAGGGGTTCCCTCGGTGAGGGTTCCTGTTTTATCGAGCACCAGAGCATCAATATCCCGAGCGGTCTGGATAGCCTCGGCGTTGCGGATGATCAGCCCCTTTCGGGAGGCCCTTCCCACCCCCACCATGAGTGCCATGGGAGTGGCAAGCCCCAGAGCACAGGGGCAGGCGATAACCACAGTAGCCACAAAGACGAAGATCCCCATGGAGAGATTATCCATGGAACGTACCCAGGGGAGAAAGGAGAACCAATCTACCACGAAAGGCCCGAATCGGGTGTTGAAGAGATACCAGAAAAGCCCTCCTCCCAGAGCAAGTGCCACGATAAGAGGAACAAAAAAGCCCGTGATTCTATCCGCCAGAGCTTGAATGGGAATCTTCGCTCCCTGAGCCTCCTGAATCAGGGCGATCATCTGAGCAAGAAAGCTCTCCTCCCCTAGTCCGGTGATCTCCATACGAAAGCTCCCAGTAAGGTTGAGGCTTCCCCCCACCAGAGAGTCTCCGGGCTTCTTGGAAACCGGCAGGGCCTCTCCGGTGATCATGGCTTCATCCACAGAGGTTTCTCCCTCCTGTAATACTCCATCTCCGGGAATCCGCTCTCCTGGGCGCAGCAACGCCACCGCCCCCGGGGAGACCGCCTCAAGAGGCACCATAAAGGGGTTTCCCTCTTCATCCAGAAGACGCACCTCTGTAACCTGAAGATCCATAAGCTGCCGCACCTCTCGGGTGGCCCGGTCCCGCAGCCAGGATTCGATAAAGCGCCCCATAAGGTGGAGCGCCATGATCATGGCTCCCACAGCACCGAAGGATGCCACGGGGATCCCAGAAAATTCGAGAAGAGCGGTGCTCCACGCAGCGAGAGCCCCAAAGACCACCAGCACATCCATGTTGGCATGATAGTGCGAAAGAGCTATCCAGGCCCCCTTAAAACTGGGATATCCTGCCCAGAAAAGCACCAGCGCACCGCCGAAAATCTCCATACCCCCGTAGAAAGGAACATGGCGCCCTGCCATGTGAAAGAGCATGAGCACCATGAGAGGCCCTGTAATGATCCATGCCATAAGCATGCTTCTGAGTTGCCGGCGATAGCGTTTTTTCTCCATATCCTCCGGAGTGTCCTGAGTTACCTCATAGCCTGCCCGGGAGACTGCCTCGAAGAGCGCTTCTTCTCCAAGGGGCTCTTGAAGCACCACAAAGGCACTCTCCGTGGCAAGATTCACCGCTGCAAACTTCACCGCTTCAAGCTTTTTAAGACTCATTTCCACTCTTCTGGCGCAGGCGGCACAGGTCATTCCCGCCACCCGGAAGGCATGTTTCTCTTGAAACTCCTGTTGTTCTTTCATGCAAAATCTCCTCCCTGGCAAAGGAACATACCACAAACAGGCAGGCGCACCGCTCCGGAAGAGAGTTTCTCCCGAAGGGTACGCCCGAAAAAACGGTACCTCAAGGTGAACCGCAGCATCCGATTGCACCCTGAGAAAAGGGAACTACAGCACCCTGGCAGGAGTGTACCCCTCGTTTCGAAGAGCCTCTTCGGCTCTTTGGAGAACGAGAGGATCCGAAGTGTTGAGAATCACCTGCTTGGTAGAAAGAAGCACTTCAAAATCTGAAAGCGGAAGCACCCCTTCTAAGGCACCTGTGATGGCCTTGACGCAATGCTCACAAGACATATCAGGAACAGAAAGAATATGTTTTTCCACAGCAATAACCTCCTTTTCTCTTTATTTCTGCGATGAAAAATCTTCAACCCCATCTCTCATGATGGGGCAAAAGAAGGATCTACTGCTTCAGAGTCTGGGAAATCTGCTCAAACTCCTTCCACATGGCTTCGTTATCAAAAAGAAGCATCTCCGGAAGGTTAAGCGATGTGAGAGCCTCGAACTCCTCCCGGTTAGTGCGGATCATATCCAGAAGGCTGGTACTGAGGGCCACGGTTTTGTAAGAGTTCAAAGCCACCAGATAATCCCGCTCGAAATTCCCCCGGGCCTTCTGGGCATCCCGCCGCTGGGTTCCAAGATAGTTACGGTACTGGAGAATCACCGTCAACGTAAGAGTATTGGATTTGATGTTCGACTCCAGAGTCTTCTGCTGGGTAACGGAGAGCCCCCCCTGGCGAAGGTGGTTTTTAGCCTCGTTCCGCAGAGCCACAGCTTGCTTTTCCAGATCTTGCAGTACCGGCAGGTATTTTGCGTCAATCTTCTCAATAAAACGATCGTTCATCACCATGCAGGTCCGGATGAGCAGGGCATAGACACCGTAGTATCGCTTGGCCATGCCGGGGCTTCCGGACTCCTTGGCAAGAAGATCTCCCATGGCATCAGAAAAGGCTCGGACGTGGCGGTAGACCCCGTACATTCCCAGGATATCATCCCCGGTAACGCTTACGAGAATGCCCTTTACATCCTCTTCAGAGACCCGGATACCCTCTTCTTCCAGGCTTGCTACAATAGCCTGAAAGCACTCCTCAAGGGCTCGGTCGGTCTCAGCCACTTCCAGCTGAAGCTCTGCTATCTTCTCCCGCCAGTCCTCCCGAGATTTTGTGAGAAGAGAACCCTTCTGGGGTGCGGTAAGCATTTTTTCCTCATATTCCGCTATTTCTTGTTCCTTCTCGGCTCGATATTCTCGAAGCTTCTGGGCCTCCTGACGAAGCCGTGCGGTGCGGGAATCCGAGAGGAGGAGCAGAAGATCTCCCAAAATTTCTTCGATCTCCTCATCGTTCTTGGTTTTATCGCGACCTACAAACTTCTTGTCCGGAAGAGAATCATGTTCATCCAGCATTTCCAGAGCACTGTCAAGCTTTTTCATGGTGGTATCCCAGGCTTCTTCAAAGCTTGGGGGCTCTCCCTTTCCCCACCAAGGGAAGGATATCGCCTCGGAAGGCGGAACCATAGAAAACAGCAGGGTTCCGCAGAAAAGAAACAGCACTCCGAGAAAGCATGTTCTTCGATATGTTGTATTCATAAAAGACTTCCTCCTTTTTTTGGTGCCTTGTCTTCGGGATGAAGAGGGATGCATGGGATACTCCTGTAAGTATAGCATTTTCTGGCAATCTTCCGAAAAAATGCATTTCCTTTGGAGGGCCTTTTTGTTGAAAAAAGGGGGGATTTCCTTTTTCCCCTTCTGAGGTATCATACCATCAGGCTTTATCATTCAGGAGGTTTATCCATGTCCAGCTATACTCGTCTTCCTAAAGAATTTCTTCTCTGCTTCGCTTCCGCTTTCTTCGGCTACACCTGCATTGCCATCTTCTTTCTCCACCCCCTCATACTAGAACTTCAAGGAGTGTCTCCTCTGGCCGTCGGCACAGTATGGTTTCTTTTTGAAGCGGGTATCAGCGGCTTTCGTCCCTGGGCAAACATTCTCATTCAGAGACATGGCTCCCGCTGGGGGATCCGCTGTGGTCTCTGGCTTCTCCTGGGAGGCACTGCCATTCTCTGCGTTACATCTTCTCTGGGCTTTATTCTTTTAGGACGGTGCGTTCAGGGGATGGGATGGGGTATTTTTACCGTGGCGGCCTTTCTTCATCAGGCGGCGGTGCTTCCTCCGGATATTCGAGGATTGGGGTTCGGTCTCTCGGGGCTCTCCCAACTCCTGCCTCAAATAGCCCTGGTCCCCCTGGCGGAGTTCCTTATTCTTCGGGGCTTTCTCCGGGCACCTTTTTTACTCGCTTTGGGAGCTACCAGTCTTGGGCTGGGAGCAGGGTTTTTCCTCAAGCTCCGGGGAGGTCAGCCGGGAGAAAGCTCCTCTCCGGTGCTTTTGCGGCACGCCGCACGCACTGCCTGGAAAAACCCCCTTCTCCGGGGGATCATTCTCTCCTACGCCATATACGCTCTCATGACCGCCCCGGTGATGCCCTTTATCGCCAACGCCGCCAGAGAGTGGGGAACTGCAGGATCCTTTTTTCTCTTTCCCTGTGCCCTGGCGGCGGTACTCTCCCGGATTACTCTTACCCGAACGGTGGATCGTTGGGGAGCAGCCTTACTCCTTCCTGCCTTTACTACCCTTTTCGGAGGCGCGCTCCTGGCTCTCTGGGGAAAGAGCACCCTCTTCTTCCTTCTGGGAGGAAGCTGCTCCGGCATCGGCATGGGGTTAGTACAACCCCTGCTGCAATCCCTCCTCACCCACCACACTCCGGAAGATCTCCGACCTTCTCAGTTCGCCCTTTTTGGGGCTGCCATGGATCTTATCTGGCTCTGTACCCCCTTTGTGATCTCCGGAGGAGCTGCCCTGATAGGCTATGGAGGCATTCTTCGTATAACCTCCACCCTGGCCTTTGCTACTCTTCCGCTGCTTCACTTCTACCTCTGGCCTCCATTGAAGGAAAAGAGCTCCAAGAATTAAGAAAGGCCCTCCCCTTAAGGGGAGGGCCCTTCTTAACACTTGAGTTATGTGAGAAAGGGCACTAGAAAAGTGGCTATGGCTCCTGCGGTGAGAAGACGCATAGTAGCCCCAAGAACTGCCGCCCCCAGAGCCTCACGCTCGGAAAGATCCGTGCATTCGCTCCAGATGGTGGGAATCTGTCCAAAAAGAACAGAAAAGGGAAAGCCCGATGCGCTGAGCACGAAAGAGCCAATGACAAGCTGAGCGGGCATGGTGGCTGCCACATCCTTAAGCTGTGCCATGGCAAGGGTGGGAGATGCGAGAATCGCCACCATTCCCGTCTGGGGATCTATGGAAAAGGCGTGGAGCATGGCACTAAGGCCAGATTCAATAAAAGGCCATATGTTCATGTAATCCAAAGCTCCGATAATCGCATATACCGCCCCTACCGCAGGAATGATAAGCAGGAAAAGAAGCGCTGCTCCCTCCTTGGCGGCTCCGAAAAGTGTGGGGAGCAAATCCGTCTGGGGGGTAAAACGGGGAAGATTCTCGAGCGGTACGGGGTTGGTGTCTCTCCACAGAAGAAGCCGCAAAAGCCAGGGAACTACCACAAGAGGAGCAAAAACTGCAATAAGCACCACCAGATAGGCCTTGGCTCCCACGGCGGTGAGGGCGATGAGACCGAACATGAAAGTAGAAAAAGACTGTTGAGACTGCACCATGGTGGCGATGGCAATCTTCTGTTCGTCCTTGGTAGCTCCTGCCTTGACGAGAATGGGCCCCGCAATGCGTCCCGCAGCATTGATATCTCCGAGAATGTTGTATATGGAAGGAATCACCACCGCTGCATTTACCCCGAGAAAACGAGTTATAGGAACAAAAATGCGCATCAGAGCATCTGTAAAGCCACAACGTTCCAGAATACGCCCCATCATGACACTGCAGATAATGGCAACCCCAACGGTACCCGTAAGAAAAACCTTTACCACAATAGGAAAGGCTTTATCCACCATGGCGTTGAAAAGACCTGCAATGTCTCCGGGACGGAAGACCAAAAATCCCAGGGATGCCGCCACAAGGCAAAGCCCCAACACCTCAACTTTATGAAGCGCACGACCCTGTCTCTTCGGTGTAGGCTCTGAAGCATTCTTCATTATCTCGTACCTCCTCAAGTATGATTTTCTCTATATTTCTAGAGAGCTACAAAGTGCTCTCTTGCAGCAAATAGGTATCCGCCATGTTTTTAGCATATTCTCGAAGCCCCGAAGAACCGAAAGCCTCCAGAGGACAACAGATTGTTTTTTCCTGAAACACACGAACATCCAAAGAGGGGAGCATACTCTTCAGAGCAAAAGCCAGGGGCATGCCATTTTCGTAAATCTCCATGGCGTGGGTATTGCCACAGAGTATGTGGAGCCCCATCTCCCGAGCCTTGTCCACCAGAGGGGAGGCCTCTCGCATCCTGCTTATGGAGGCAATTACTGTATTTACTCCGGGATGTTCCTTCAAGGCACTTTCCAAATTCTCCGGGGAAAATCCCGTATGAGGAAAGATATGAAGGATCTCCTTCAGAGGGCTTTCAGGGGTTCCCTCTATAATGATAGGATTTCCCGCCACACAGGAATCTTCGATCTCCGGGCACTTCCGTATCTCCCGCACTCTTCGAAGAACCTCGCCATGTTCTGTGGATCCCATACAGGAGGTAAGACGACGGCAGATATCCCCGAGAGTTTTCACTCCCTCCAAGGGAGTACCCACAAACATAATATTTCCCGGCACCCCTCCATAAGCAATCTGGACGTGCCGTACCCGATGTCCATGAAGCCAGGAAATACCTGGATGCAGCCCGTGAAAAGCCTCGTGAAGCTCGAAAAGGGCCATGTCATAAAGATTCATGTAATTCCGAAGGGTCACTCCTCCAGAGCTGGCTCCGTCCGCAAGAGGATGGTGCAGCAATAATGCGTCCATCTCCATGGCCGCTCCAAGCTCTATCACATTTTCTGTCAGGGTCATACCCACCCCAATCTTTCGCACCACCTTGGAGGGATTTCCCCAGACCAGGCCAGGCATCTCCGTAACCGCCTTTCCCGGAATATCCGAACTTTTGGTAACCACAAACCGGCTATTTCCGGAAACATCCTTTTTGGTTCGCACAACTCTTCCATGGGTTATTCTATCCAGGGCCTCCACGATATCATCCACAGTGACTCCATGGTGAAACTCTTCTGTATTCGTCTCCAAACCGCACACCTCCCCCAAGTTGGGTGTTCACGCAATGCTGCAAAACCGCATCTTCCGGAACACAAGAACCCTACACAAACACGAAACCGCCAGCCTTCAGAAGAAAGAAGAAATCTTTCTTCGCAAAGACCAGCGGTTCGAAAGCTACGCACATCCCTTCAGGGATGGGTCTCCTGAAAACCTCCGGTTTCCTCTATGCCAAACCTATGGGGTCACCAGTTCTGTCACGGGGCGGTCAAAGACGATAAGCATGGACGCCAGCTCCAGAACCGGATCGTAATCCTTCAACACCCCCCGAAGGGAAACTCCAAGGCTCTTTTCCAGCCGGAGGAGCATCTTTTCCTTGAATTCCCCCAAGAGAGCATGATCAATGGCTTTCGTGGCATTCGGATCTTTTCTGTCCAGTGAAGCCAGGGCGGGAACCCGCTGATTCTCCGCAATCACCAGGATCTTATCCTCCAGAACCACCACTTTCTGCCACCGAAGACCTACCCCGAAAATCTCCTGATTCAACCCGTTGTTCTCGTTCATAACAATCTGTTTCAACTCTCCCATGCGCATGAGAACCAAGATTCCTCTCCAGACCTGTCTTAAAGAGACCTTTCTCACATGGACTACTCCGCCAATCTACAGCGGAGATAAGCACCACAAGGATTATGAACGCATCATGCAAATCATCTTTGATGAATGATATTTCGTATTGTACCTATCCTTTCGACCTCCGTCAACACTTTTTTCTTACAGGTTCTTCTCAAACCACCCCTTTTTTCAGAACGTTTCTAAAATTTCTTCCGAAAAGCTGGCTTTAAAGAATGAGAAAAAGCCTGAATCCCTGATAATACTCATCAACTGTGATGGACAACTAACCACAGGGCTCACAGATAGGTGAAAGCTCTCTGGGAAAACTTTTTACTCCCCCTGGGAGATTTTCCTAAACATCTTCTCTGGTGTACAATGAATTGGAATCAAAAAAATTTCTCCAAGCCATGGCTTACTGTGGCACCACCACGAAAAGCATTAAATATAAAAAATCAAAGGGGGTTTTCCCGTGAAAAGATATGGCTCTTTACGCCACCACTCCCATATAGCTGCGGGGATCTTTGTGCTTGTTCTTCTCGCAAGCATTTTAGCGGCTTACACATCCATAAACAGTCGCATCTTCCAGCGAGCCGAAAAGAAAAGCGAGGATCAATTTAACCAGAATCAGTATCTTCAAACCAGCATTGCCACCCAGGGGCTGCGAGAAGTTCTTGAGGGAGTCGAGCGAGGTATGGTGATCCTCGGCACCTATTCTCTTGTGGACTTCCTGGAGGGAAAACGTACCCCTCTATCCATGGAGAATCTCTTCGGCATTCAACTGCGTAGTAACCACTATCTAGTAAGCTATGCCTTTTTCTCCCATCCCGGAGGCCCCTCGCTCTTTCAAAGCAACCCCTCTCCTGAAGGGGCAAAAGGGATGGAGCTGGCCCAATCCTGGATCTCTCAATATTGGGAAGAAGCGCACTCCCTCCCTGAGGGGACGCTCTTCTTCCTCCCCCCCTATCTCAACCCTCAAAAGCAGTTTCTGGGAGCTCTCTTTCCCGTCCATGTCCAAGGAGACTTTCAGGGAATCCTGCTGGGGGTTCTCGACCTATGCAAGCTATCTCTGGATTATGTAGCCCCTCTTCGTTCGGGAGAGTACGGGGCAGGATTTCTTCTTTCCGGCACCGGGGAGATCCTCTACGACCATGAGACGGAGATTGTCGGACGGAACATCTTCGATGGACTTCATGAGGCTTTTCCGGAGCTTATGGAGCTGGATGTGCGGTTGATGCAAGAGGCTTCTGGAGAAGGAGAGTACAGCTTTTCCCGAGCCCGAAACGAAGGTACAAGGAAAGTCCGCAAGCTTGTGGCGTGGGACAGCCTTCGTACATGGAATCTGCGTCTTGTGGTAGCCCTCTCCGCTCCGGATACGGAGATTGACACCTTTCTTCGAGAGACCAAACTCTTTCAAACTTTCTCCGCCACTTTTCTCGTTCTCTTCATGGGAGGAGGGCTCTTTCTCTTCTTCCGCTGGAATGCAAACCGGGGAATCCGTGAAAACGAGGAACGGCTAAAGTTAGCCCTTCAAGGAAATCAGGATGGTCTATGGGATTATAATCCCATAAATAAAACCTGCTTCCTTGCCCCCCGGTGGAAAGAAATTCTTGGCTACAAGGATGACGAGATCCCAAATCATTTCGAGGAATGGACTAAAAGAATCCATCCAGAAGATCGGGAAGAGACGCTCACAAATTTGGAGGAACATCTGGATGGCCACACTCCAAACTACGAAAACGAGCATCGCCTTCTCTGCAAAGATGGGAGCTATAAATGGGTGCATGCCCGGGGTATGGTGCTTGAGCGCACCTCCCAGGGAAAGGCAAAAAGGGTTTTGGGAACCAACACAGATATCAATCTCCGCAAAAAAATCGAATCCGAGTTTCGCAAATTCTCTCTGGCGGTAGAACAGAGCCCTTCGGCAATCTTAATCACCGACATGGAGGGAAGCATTCTCTATGTGAATGCCAGTTTCGAGAGAATTACCGGGTATTCCCGGGAGGAAGCACTGGGAGAAAATCCCCGGATCCTTAAATCGGGGAGGCAAAACCTCGAAATATACCGTAATCTCTGGGAAACCATCAAAGGGGGAAAAGAATGGCGGGGAGAGATGATCAACCGCTGCAAGGACGGTTCGGAGATATGGATGCGGATATCCATATCCCCCGTAGCAGAGGAGTCGGGAAAAATTACGAGCTATGTCAGTGTTCAGGAAGACATTACAGAGATTAAAAATAACGAGACCCGGCTGGAATTTCTCGCCACCACGGACGAACTTACCCGGATTTACAACCGAAGAAGATTTATGGAATGTGCAAGGGAGGAGCATAAGCGTTCCCAACGGTACAAACATAGTATGGGCCTGGTGATGTTCGACATTGATCACTTTAAGATCATCAACGACACCTATGGACACGACGGAGGAGACGAAGTCCTTCGCAGGATGGCTTCTCTCGTAAAGGAATATCTTCGGGAAACGGACATAGTGGGGAGACTTGGAGGGGAAGAGTTCGGCATTATCCTTCTAGAAACCGATGTTGCGGGGGCAATCCAGTTTGTCGAGCGACTGCGGCAGCATTTGGCGGAGACACTCTTCAATGTTAACGGAAAGGATATTCACGTTACCGCAAGCTTCGGTATCAGCATGTGTACCGAGGAATCTCCCGCAGCCTCGGTGGATACCTTGCTTAAAGAAGCAGATCAGGCCATGTATCATGCCAAAGAGATGGGACGCAACAGGGTGGCCCTCTTTCAACGGAAGGAGAATCAAGCAAAGATTCTTTAACGGAAATACAAAATACATGTAACGGTAAAAGCCCCAAGCTCTTTCAGCTTGGGGCTTTGCTATCACTTGGCGGGCCCGAGGCGATTCGAACGCCTGACCTACGGCTTAGGAGGCCG
>NPIG01000768.1_pt1 | contig 19651 bp, 18 predicted proteins | sample 8637441 | NCBI WGS metagenome assembly NPIG01 (sample SAMN07420675, study PRJNA396082) | bioreactor metagenome | isolation source: sample BR6 brine-fed electro-methanogenic bioreactor BR | place: Japan: Kochi | collected 2016-06-14 | reverse complement strand
ACCTGGCTGGAAAGCGTTCGGGCGCTGGGAGGACCGGATCTGCTTCCTGCTCGACGATGACACGGCGCTGCTCCGCGAGAGTGACGCCCGCCAGTAGCCCGCGATTCTGAAGATCCGACGATGAAGGACGCATTCGGCGCAGCCCTGCCCCACTGACTTCGAGTCGGACTCGCAGAGCCCGAATCGGCGCCGACCAGAGCAGATTACGACGCGCGCCAAGCCCAGCACCGCTCGGGTTGATCCCCCAGCTTCGACGCTCCTAGAATCGCGGCGGGTGCAGAGCCGGGGGGGGCGAGTCTCGGACCATTCGCCACCCACCTGGAGCTGTGCACCCGCGGTGTTCGCGGGGACCCTATCGCGAACGCGAAGGGGTTCCTTCTTGTCGTCGCCGTGTGTGCTTCCTCGGTGGCTCGCTTTTCCCTGCTCGGCCGTCCATCTGTCGTGGGGACGGGGGCAGATCGAGTCGACGATGAGCCGACTCGCTGAGGTACAAGACCGATGCTCGAGATCATCCTTCTGATCTGGCTCTGCACGTCTATGGGGAAGGTACTTCGCGCGAAGAACCGCAGGCCGCTTCTGATGCAGATTCTCGTCGTTCTGACGTGGTTCGGCGCAGAGGTTTGCGGGGTCATCGCGACCATGATCTTCGTCGCGGTGACTCAGGGGGCGGAGACTCTCGAGGGCACGAATCTCGGTGTGAGCTACCTCGTAGCGCTCCTGTCTGCAGCTTTGAGCGTACTCGTCCTCTTCGGCGTAGCGTGGCTTCTACCTCCTCGTGAGGCGCATGCTCCCGTGGCCCGGGCGTACGAAGCCGGGGACGGCTCCATCGATCTCGCACCGGACAATCCGTACAACCCGCCACGTGGATAGCAACCGCCTCCGCAGATAGCCATGTAGGGACTCAGGAGGGGGCTGCACTCATGTCTGTCGCTATGACGTCCATGATCGTCGATTGGCTTCGCTCGGGCCGTCTCCCGACCGCGCGCACGTTGCCCAACGGCGAGTACGAGTTGACGACGACTCGGCGTTGTACCGCTGCGTTGCTCGTGTGTTTCGTGGTGATCTCTTCGTCCCTGCCCTTTCTCGTGATCGCGACTGCAGGTGACCTGACCGCTCAGCTCTTGAGCGGCGGCCTGGGCGCTCTGCTTTGGTTGGCAGTGGCGTGGGGCCTTTGGGATGCAGTGATGGTGCGCATCCTCGTCTCGCCATTCGGCCTGATGCGGAAGTCGCGGCTGGGCTGGTCGCGCACGATTCCGTGGAACTCTGTGAGCGAGATGAGCTACTCGAAGGAGCTCGGCATCTTCCGTTTTCGAGCATCTCACGGTGCTTCGATTCGGATCAGCGCCTATCGAAACGGCTTGGCCACTTTGGTGAAGGTCGCTAAGGGCAATCTCGGCAACGCGCCGGGCGCGAATCAGCTCTGGATCGTCGAGTCGCACGCTCGCAACCCCTGAGCAGGTGGAGCTGGCACGACCTCCAGGAGGCAGGACCCATGAATGGCGCAAATGTCGACGACGGCCAACGCCCTCCGTTCTTGACCCTGGCTGCGACGGCCGCGTGCGCCGCCATCTTCGTGGCCTACATGCTCAAGAGAGCCGATTCCTCATCGGGAGTCCTGCTCGGTTTGGTGTGCCCCAACGCGTACGAACTATGGGGCGGCGCCTACTGGGGCCTCTTCACATCTGTCTTCGTTCACATGAAGTTGTGGCACATCGCCTTCAATCTCTACTGGCTTTGGGTCCTCGGCAGCGTCGCCGAACGCACCCTGGGCACTGGACGCTTTCTCGTGTTCTTCCTGGGGGCTGCCCTCGTGAGCTCCTCGCTCCAGCTCGCGGTGTCCAATAGCACGGGGATCGGGGCAAGCGGCGTTGGCTACGCGATCTTCGGCCTGATGTGGGCATCCCGCCGGCGCGTCCCCGTATTCGAAGAAGTCCTTGGGGAGAAGACCCCGCCGCTCTTCTTCATATGGCTCGTTGGCTGCATTGTCGTCACCCAGCTTGGCTGGATGAACATTGGAAACACGGCCCACGTGTCCGGCCTCGTATTCGGGATTCTCGTGGCAGGTTGGCTCTTTCCATCGGAGCGCTGGCGCTGGAACGCTCTGGGCGGGAGCGCGCTCCTGGTTTCGTTGTCGATCGTGCCCCTCTTCTGGTGTCCCTGGTCCCCGCCTTGGGTAGCCCGACAGGCTTACGACGCCCATATCGAAGACGAATACGACATCGCCATCGAACACTACCTCCGCTACATCGAGATGGACGCCGACCGCTCGTGGGGACTCGCGAACCTGGCGCTCGCCTACTACAACGCTGGTGACGCTCAGCAGTACATCGCAACACTCGAGAGGCTTCGAGCCAAGTACCCGGACGCTGCAGCGGAATTCGAGGCCAGCATGGAAGGCGCCCCCGAACTCGAGGTGACGGAGAGCGAGTAGGCCTCTTGGGCCACGTCCTATTCGCTTGATCTGTCGTCGTCACCGCGGGCTCCTGCGTCCTATCTGGGACAGGCTCCGGCTCAGAGTGATGCCTGTTCGACTCGCACTTGGCGGTTGCCCGACCCGCCGTGCTTCGAGTCCTCCTTGTCAGCAGATTCGGTTATGGATGCTCCAACGGCCGGCTCTACCTCTCGAAGCAACAGAGACCAGCTGAACAGGAAGTGCCGTTTCCAGAGGAAACGGCCGCGGGCCGCTGGTTGTGCATCGACGCGCACGGCGTAGCAATGCGTGATCCGGTCGCGAAGAGTCACGCGGGTGCGGTCTTGCCCACTCNNAACTCGATGAGCAAGTTGAGAGGCCCCATGAAAACGAAGAGTAGGCCGAGCCTCCCGAGGAGAGTCCCCATCCCCGGGCGCTCACCCGCCTGTGTGACCAACTTGGCTCCCAGAAGCCAGTAGCCGGGCGTTCGCAAGAATCGCTTCACGACAACCAGGGCCACTAGAGACACGAGCGGTATCAAGAGGAAGGTGGAGAGGAGCGAGTACGCCTCGAAGTTCTCGTCATTGGGAAGCTGGACCATCGCCAGGATGACAACGACAAGCCAGAGGAAGGCCAGATAGGCCCCGTCGATCAGAGCGATCAGAATGCGGCGCGGCAACGAGATGAGGTCGTCGTGGCTGTAGTAGACGCCCTCCGCGTCTCCGCGGCGTCCTTCGTTCGTGCTCATGACGCCCCCCTGCTCGCGAAGGCCTGCGCCACGGCACGGTGATGAGCCCTCGCCCTGGGCTCGCCGATTCTCTCGAAACGAATCGTGCTGGCTTGGCGCATCTTCCCCCTCCCATGAAGGCTTGATGATACATCGACGCGCGCGGTGTTTTCGATGGGGATCCAGGCTCTTGCCCATGTAGGGTGGTTCCCGCGTGGGTGCGCTTTCTGGTCCCGCCTAGCGCCACTCGATGCGCCCTGCAGGCTCCGCGTCTCGCGCTTCCTCTCTGGGACAGNNAAGGCGGGTGCCAGTCCCGTCGCGTCATGCACTCCGCAGCGATTTGCGCCTCGTTCAACACGATGAGTGCCCCAGCGCCGATTGCTCTCTCAGTCTCGCGCTAGGGGAGCTTTGCCGCCGAGCGCACCCCGTCCAAGAACCGCTTGGCCGCATCCGGTCAACGACGTACGATCTGGGAAGCGCCCCCCAATTGCGTGTCGTGCGGCTTGGTCTGTCCAGCCGCAAGGGGGGGCGCGTCATGAATCTGTTCACGCGAGACGCCGGTCGCTGGCGTCATCTCCGACAATCACCACGAACTGGGCGCGTAGGCTCGCTCGCATCCCGCGCGCCAGTGGGGCGTCCTGATCGTCGCCTTGTGCTCTCTGCCCCACCGCGCGTCACGCTAGCCGGGCTCCTCGTGCTCGCCCTCGCGTTCCCACTCCTCGCCGACGGTCCCGCCGACTCCGCACCATGCCGCGATCTCGATGGGGACGGGTACGTCGCGTGCTCCGCGGTGCCGGAGCTCGTCGACTGTGCTCCTCTCGACTGGCGGCGCCATCCGGGAGCCGAGGAGATTTGCAACGGTATCGATGACGACTGCGACGGGCAGCTCGACGAGGGTTGCGAGCGCTCCTGCCCCGAGTTGGGGTTCAGCTCGATGCTCGCGCCTCTCGGTACCGACCTTGCGGAAGTGGTCAAGGGAGGCTGCAGCAGTCGCGGGAGCGCGGGGACCCTCGTCGTGTTCTCCCAGCCGCCTCTCGGCGGAAGCCCCACCGCGTCCGCACTCTTCGCACGCGCGTTCGACATGCGCGGGCTGCCCATCGCTCCAGCGGGACGCGTCTCTTCACTTCAACCGGAGAACCCTCTGGCCGGCACGTGCAGCGTGCTCACCGCCGGAGAGCGCGCACTCGTCTCCTGGCGCGACAGCTCGATCGACCCGCTTCGCTTCCAACTCCGGCTGCTCGATGCGATCGGTCATCCCATCGGACCGGTGATCGACCTCTCCGAGATCACGGGGCTCGGGTACCGTTTCGCCGGTGGAGACGTGCTGTGGGATGGCGAGCGCTTCGCGATCTTCTGGTCGCCGTCGACGCGCATGAACGAGCTGCGTTTGACGCTGGTCGATCACCAGGGTGCTCTGATCGAGCCCGCAAAGCTGGTGCTCGACGACCTCGAGGGGCGGCGCGAACGATTCCAGGGCATCTCGGCGATCTGGACGGGCGAGCGTTACGTCGTCACCTACAGCAAGCAGGCGCCGGTTGGAGAGGACACGCTGGGGACTCTGACGGTCTCGCGGGATGGCGAAGCGGAGCACACGGGCCGTCCCATCCCCTGGGACGCCCGGACCCTTCGCACGCGTCGCGCCGGTGAGCTCAACGCCCTGATGGTCTCTCGCGACGGGTTCCCCTACGACTATTTCCTGGCCCTCCTCGACGACGAAGGCACGCTCCTCGATCCACCCGGCTTCGTTCCTCTTCCCCACCCGGACAACAGCGACCCCGCCGTCTCGACGCACATGGGCTGGAACGGCGAGCTGATCGCGCTCGGCATCGTCACCCGCGCCAGCGACCGTCACTACCGCGTCATGTGGCGCGCCCGCCCCGACGGCACGCTGCTCGACGAGGTGGGCTTCTTGTTGACCCAGAACGCCATCCTCGAACGCGGCATCGGCATGGATTGGGATGGCAAGGGCTGGACCTGGCACGGCGTGCGAGATACGGGAAGCGGCGAACGCAGTTACGTCGCGTGCTCGTGTGATGACCTCGACAACGATGGACGCACCGCCTGTGTCGGAGGCTGGGACTGCGACGACAGCGAGCCCGACGCTCACCTGAACGGCGTGGAGCAGTGCCACGGCCTCGTCGACGAAGACTGCGACGGTTTCGTCGACTGCGCGGATGACGACTGCCTCGGAACGAGCTGGCATGCACCCATCGCAGACCTGCTGCCGTGCAGCGGTGGGCTCTGCTGGAGTGAACCTGGCGGAGCGCAGCGCTACGACCTCGCGCGTGGCCTGGTCAGCGAGCTCTCGCGTCGCGGCGACCTGCTCGCTGCGGAGTGTGCCGGCGCTGAGCTCGGCACCGCCCACTGGCTCGACGACGGCCGCAAGCCACCGGCCGGCGATGCCCTGTGGTATCTCGTGCGCGCCGAGGGCCAGCCTTGTGAACACGGGAGCTGGGACGCCGGCGAGGCGCTGCGCGCCGTCAGCGCCTGCCACTAAACACGAGCGAGTCAACACGTTTCGGGCGCCTGCGGTCCCTCGCGTACCCCCGCCGGGGGAAGCCTGCTAAAGTAGCCCCGCTGAACGTCGAGGCCCGTCGGAGCGGCACCTCACTCGTAGCGAGGCTCATGGTTACCGCGCGCGCCTGCCCGGCGCCGCAGCGCGGCCCCCAATCCGCCCGCGCTCGCCCGCCTGCCTCGATGAGTACGCGGCACACGTCCAAGGAGAGCATCGCACCGTGGCGCGCAAGAACGTCGCATACGACGAGAAGGCCATCCAGACCCTCGACGCCCTCGAGCACATCCGCCTTCGGAGCGGGATGTACATCGGGCGCATCGGCGACGGCACCAACCCTTCAGACGGCGTCTACGTCCTGATGAAGGAGGTCATCGACAACTCCGTCGACGAGTTCATCATGGGCGAGGGCAAGCGGGTGGACATCACCCGCGACGAGAACACCGTCACCGTCCGCGACTACGGGCGCGGCATTCCGCTCGGCAAGGTCGTCGACTGCGTGTCGAAGATCAACACCGGCGGCAAGTACAACAACGACGTGTTCCAGTTCTCCGTGGGCCTCAACGGCATCGGGACCAAGGCGGTGAACGCGCTTTCGGAGCACTTCGAGGTCTGCTCCTGGCGCGACGGCAAGTACAAGCAGGCCATCTTCGAGAAGGGCCGCCTGGTCAAGGAAAAGAACGGCAAGGCGAAAGACGAGCCAAACGGCACGCTGATCTCCTTCACCCCGGATCCCGAGATCTTCGAGAAGATCTCGTGGAACGAGGACTACGTCGAGCACCGGCTGCGCTACTACGCCTACCTGAACACCGGGCTCTCGCTCGCCTACAACGGCCGCGTGCACCGCAGCAAAGAAGGGCTCAAGGATCTGCTCGAGCTCGAGCTCGGCGAGATGCAGCCGCTCTACGACATCGTGCGCCACAGCGGCGAGCGCCTGGAGTTCGCGTTCACGCACACGACGAACTACGGCGAGAGCTACTTCAGCTTCGTCAACGGCCAGTACACCAACGACGGCGGCACGCACCAGAGCGCGTTCCGCGAGGGTGTGCTCAAGGGCATCAACGAGTTCGCGGGCAAGAACTTCGCCGGCCCCGACGTACGCGACGGCCTGGTGGGCGCGATCGCGATCAAGCTTCAAGACCCGGTCTTCGAGAGCCAGACGAAGAACAAGCTCGGCTCGACCGAGGTGCGGAGCTGGATCGTCAGCGAGGTGAAGGACGCCGTCGTCATCTGGTTGCACTCGAACAAGCCCGCCGCGAAGCGCGTGATCGAAAAGGTCCAGCTCAACGAGAAGCTCCGCAAGGAGCTCTCCGCGATCAAGAAGCAGGCGCGTGAGCGCGCGAAGAAGACCGCAATCCGCATCCCGAAGCTCACCGACTGCAAGATCCACCTCGGCGACAAGAACCCCCGCGCCGAGGAGAGCTCGATCTTCCTGACCGAGGGCGACTCGGCGGGCGGCTCGATGATCCAGTCGCGCGACGTGGACACCCAGGCGATCTTCACGCTCAAGGGTAAGCCGCTCAACACCTACGGGCTCAAGCGCGACGCGATCTACAAGAATGAAGAGCTCTACAACATCATGCGCGCACTCGGCATCGAAGACAGCGTCGAGAACCTGCGCTACAACAAGGTCGTCATTGCCACCGACGCCGACGTCGACGGCATGCACATCCGCAACCTCCTCCTCACCTACTTCCTGCGCTACTTCGAGGAGCTGGTGGTCAGCCGCCACCTCTTCATCCTCGAGACGCCGCTCTTCCGCGTGCGCAACAAGAAGGAGCAGCGTTACTGCTACTCCGAGGAGGAGCGCGACGCCGCGCTCGCCGAGCTGAGCAAGCCGGAGGTCACCCGCTTCAAGGGCCTCGGCGAGATCTCCCCGAAGGAGTTCGGGCAGTTCATCGGCGGCGACGCCAAGCTCGTGCCCGTGGAAATCCAGAGCATGAGCGAAGTGCACAAGGCGCTCGAGTTCTTCATGGGCAAGAACACGCCCGCGCGCCGTAGCTTCATCGTCAAGAACCTGATCACCGACATCGCCTGAGCGGCGAGCGAAGGATAGAGCCATGAACTTCGTCAAAGCGGTGATGGAGCAGAACTTCCTCGAGTACGCGAGCTACGTCATCGTCGACCGCGCAATCCCGGACTTGCGCGACGGCTGCAAGCCGGTGCAGCGCCGCATCCTGCACACCCTCTCCGAGATGGACGACGGCCGCTTCCACAAGGTCGCCAACGTCATCGGCGAGACGATGAAGCTCCACCCACACGGCGACGCCTCCATCGGCGACGCACTCGTCGTGCTGGCGAACAAGGACTACTTCATCGAGCGCCAGGGGAACTTCGGTAACGTCATCACCGGGCACCCCGCCGCCGCTGCGCGTTACATCGAGTGCCGCCTGACGCCGCTCGCGCGCGAGACCCTCTTCAACAAGAACCTCACGACCTGGCAGCCGAGCTACGACGGCCGCAAGGAAGAGCCCATCTTCCTGCCCGCCAAGCTGCCGGTGGCGCTGATGCTCGGCACGGACGGCATTGCCGTCGGCATGGCAACGCGCATCCTCCCGCACAACCTGCCCGAGCTCCTGCGCGCGCAAATCGAGATTCTGCGCGGCGAGCAGCCCGAGATCCTGCCGGACTTCCCGCAGGGCGGGCTGATGGACGTCAGCGAGTACGACGGCGGACGCGGCAAGCTGCGCGTGCGCGGCCGCGCCGAGGTTTCGCGCGACAAGAAGAAGGTCGTCATCCGCGAGATCCCGTTTGGCACGACGACGGAGTCGCTGATCACGACGATCGAGGCCGCCGCCCAGAAGGGCAAGCTGAAGATCTCGTCGATCGAGGACCGCACCGCGGAGGAGGTGGAGATCGTCCTGCACCTGCGCCGCGGCGTCTACGCCGACGAGGTGGTGCCGCAGCTCTACGCCTACACCGCGCTCGAGCAGACGGTCACGCCGAGCATCGTCCTGATCGACGGGCGTCACCCGCGCGAGCTCGTGCCCATCGAGGTGCTCGCGTTGCTCACCGAGCAGCTCAAAGAGCAGATCAAGGCCGAGCTGGAGTACGAGCTCGAGCAGCTCACCGAGCGCCGGCACTTCCTCACACTCGAGCAGATCTTCATCGAGCAGCGCGTCTACAAGAAGATCGAGAGCGCGAAGACGAAGGACGCCGTCGTCATCCGGGTCTACAAGGGCATGGAGCCGTTCAGCGAGCTGTTCATCCGCCCGATGAACGACGCCGACGTCGACCGCCTGCTCGAGATCCGCATCCGCCGCATCTCCGCCTACGACATCGAGAAGAACCGCAAGGACCTCGACGACATCGTGCGCGCGATCCGCGACACGAAGGAGAAGCTCTGGCGGCTGACGGAGACGACCATTGCCTACCTCGACGACCTGATCGAGCGCTACGGCAAGAGCTACCCGCGCCGCACCGAGGTGACGACCTTCGGCTCCGTCGACAAGAAGAAGGTCGCCCGCGCCGACATCAAGCTCGCTTACGACCCCGACACCGGCTTTTTTGGCTCCGAGGTCAAGGGCGACAAGTTCCAGCTCACGGTCAGCGAGTTCGAGAAGATCCTCGCGATCTCGAGCGACGGCAGCTACCGCATCATGGCGCCGCCCCAGAAGGTGCTGCTGCCGAAGAAGGCGCTGCACATCGGCCCCTTCGACACCGAGAACGGCCAGATCATCACCATCTTGTTCCGCGACCAGGACAAGAACGCCTTCGCGAAGAAGATCCACGTCAAGGGCTTCATCCACGACAAGGACTACGAGATGATCAAGGGCCGGAAGGGCAAGGTCGACAAGCTCTTCCTGCACGAGCCGGAGGAGCGGGTCCACCTGACCTTCGTCGCCACCAAGCGAACGCGGGTCTTCGAAGCAGAGTACGACCTGGCCGGCCTCGATTTCTGCGGCATCGGGGCGCGCGGCACGCGGATGGCGCCCAAGCCGGTGGCGAAGATCAAGCTGCTTCCCTCGGCGAAATCTTCTTGATCGAAGTCGCCGCGCCCTCAATACTCGTCCTCGTTCCGAGTAGCGGAGATTCCTGATGGCGCAGCGTTTCGACTACGACCTCGTGGCAATCGGCAGCGGCCCAGCGGGCCAGCGTGCGGCGATCCAGGCCGCCAAGCTCGGCAAGCGCTCCGCCGTCGTCGAACGCCGCCGCATCGTGGGGGGCGTGTGCCTCGACACCGGCACCATCCCTTCGAAGACGCTGCGCGAGGCCGTGCTCGCTTTCGCCGCCGCCGACAGCGGCGCACTCGATCGGCGCCGCATCCGCCGCATGCGCCAGCGCCCCACGGCCGAACAGCTCCTCGCGCGGGTGGACGACGTCATCGCGATCGAGTCCGAGCTCGTCGAGGACAAGCTGCGCCGAAACGATGTGGAGCTCATCCGCGGCATCGCGAGCTTCGACGACCCGCACACGATCACCGTGGACACCGGGGAAGGCACCCGGACGCTCACCACTGACAAAGTAGTCATTGCCGTCGGCACCCGTCCGCTGCCCCCGCCGGGCTGCGCGGACGCGGAAGACCTGGTCATCGACTCCGACGGCGTGGGCCAGCTCGGCGAACTGCCACGGCGGATGGTCGTCGTGGGCGCCGGCGTGATCGGCATCGAGTACGCGTCGATGTTCGCGCAGCTCCGCATCGAAGTGACGCTCGTCGAGAAGCAGCGCCGGCCGCTCGGCTTCGTCGACCACGAGATCGTCGACGAGCTGATCCACCAGATGCGGAACAACAACGTCTCCTTCCGCCTCGGCGAAGCCGTCGATCGCCTCGAGGTGCTCGAGGGGCCGCCGCGCCGCGTCGCGCTCTACCTCGAGTCCGGGAAGAAGATCGTCTCCGACCTCGTGCTCTTCTCCGCCGGCCGCCAAGCGGCCACCGAAGGGCTCCACCTCGAGCGCACCGGGATCGAAGTCGATCCGCGCGGCCGCCTGGAGGTGGACGAGGCCTTCAAGACGAAGACGCCGAACATCTACGCCGCCGGCGACGTCATCGGCTACCCCTCACTCGCCGCGACCTCGATGGAGCAAGGCCGCCTCGCCGCCTGTCACGCCTTTGGTATAGAGGCCGGCCCGATGGCGCCCCACTTCCCCATCGGCATCTACGCGGTCCCCGAGATCTCGATGGTGGGCCTCACCGAAGAAGAGGCCACCGAGAAGCGCATCCCCTACGACATTGGTGTCGCCCGTTACCGCGAAATCGCCCGGGGCCAGATCCTCGGCGACGACAGCGGCTACTTCAAGATGCTTTTCCACCGAGACACCCACGAGCTCCTCGGCGTCCACGCCATCGGCACGGGAGCCACCGAGCTGATCCACATCGGCCAGGCCGTCTTGGGCCTGGGCGCGGGCCTCGACTACTTCCTCCGCACGGTCTTCAACTACCCGACCCTGGCGGAGTGCTACAAGGTCGCTGCCCTGGACGCGGCAAACAAGTTGGGCCTGACGGGACGCTCGGCGTGTACGGCGACGGATGAAGTCCTCCGTATAGAGCCCTAGAAAAGAACCGCAAAGAAGAGCCCGAACCAGCGACTGCAGCGACGGCAGCGACTGGGAAGGTCGACCTCCTCAGAAACTGGGACGGTCGACTTCCTTGTGCGACTGCTGATCTGAGCTCCCCAGAAGTCGACCGTCCCGGGTCGAAGGAAGCACATCCTTGGCAACTGGGACGGTCGACTTCCTTGCGCGATTGATGATCTGAGCTCCCTAGAAGTCGACCGTCCCGGGTCGAAGGAAACGCATCGTTGGCAACTCGCCTAGCGCCGTTCTTCGAACTCCTTCACTCCTCGAGTGATCATGCTGCCCTGCTTGTCCATCACTCGAAGATCAACGAGGCTTCATCCACGACCTCTCGCGTGGCAGCCTCGAACTCATGTTCTCCCCCAAGAAGCCCCCTCCGTACGCTCGAGCAAGTAACGCTCACCGCAATCCTCAGCCTCGAAGTACGCGAGGCGGCCCGGAACACAACAGACGATCGTTCCCATTCCGTACCCGATGACTCTCCGAAGCGCCTCGATCAACGGCATGGTTCGGCCATCGAGCTCCGAACTCTCCGAGATCAGGACGCAGGTCTCAGGCGCGCCCCGCGCGCGGAGCAACTCGAATACGGAATCAGCCCACTGATCGCATGGGGGGATATGCGTCGCGAATCGCATGTCGAGCGGCGCGTTGTGGGCGAGTTGGTTGCATACCTTGGCGCGCAGCCGATCGTGATCCAGCGATTCGAGCCATCGCTTGCGTCGATCCTTGACCACGAAGGCGCGGATCGTCGCTCGCTCATGATCGCGAGGATTCACCACTCGTCCTATTCGGCTTCGAGAAGCCTTCCGCGACCCTCGAGCGGCATCACGTGGACTCACTCTCTACCCAGGGCGCAACCTCCGGTTCCGCATCCACCGCCATGACCTCACCGAATGCGGGGCCGCCGAACATCTTCTTCTTCCAAGGGAGGTACAGCGCGAGCGTCAAGCCACGCCGATGCTCGATCAGCACCTTTACGGCCTTCGTCGGCTTCTCCCCAGACGGCGTGATCGTCACGTCCTCGCAGACCGCCACCGCGTCGACCTCGTGCTCCTGTGCGCTCTGTCGAAGTGCGTCGTGCAGTCGGGGCAGGATCTCGGGGGCTGACACCGGCGCAGCGGGGTCATCGTGCCCCGCCATCACTAGATGAACGTCACCGGCAGAATCGAGCACGGCTCCGTGGGGCAGAAACTCTCCACGCTTGCGGACGAAGGTCTCCGACGCTCCGAACAGAGGCTCGGCCAGGGCTTCGATGTGTGGTTGGAGTTCAGCGAAGAGGTCACTCATAGCGCGGTCGATCTCCCCCGGGTTCCGTCACTGGCCGCGCGGAGCGAGCCCGGTCGGCACGAGGACGTCATCTCGCTCGTACCAGTTGAAGTACAGATGCCGAGGTTCTGCCCCCTCGTACCACACCTCGAAGATCTCGAGGAGTCCACCTCCGAGCATCGCTTCATCCGTCTCGAACGGGCAGCAGGAGCCAATCCGAGAGTAGCGAATCTTCTCTCCCTTCGGGCCGGCAAGGCCGTTCAGGTAGCGGTACACCTGTCTACTTCCGCCCCCGAGGCCACCTCCGACTGGGATGGGCTTCTCCTCGCTATAGCCGTAGGCCGGATCGGTCGAGATCTTCTTCAGTTTCATCGCTTCGAACTGTGCCCCGACCCTCTCCGCGAAGGTCGGCGCTTTGGCAGGTGGATCGGGCTTGGGTTCTTCGCTCATGGAAGAGCCGCATAGCGCGAGAAGCAAGGCAACAGCGAAGCTCACTACCTGGATCCGTCGGGACACGATTCCTCCCACCGGCGGCGTCCGCCGAAACTTCGTTGCGGCAGGCCTGGGTGGAGAGTTCTGACAAGGAAGACGCTCCCCCAGACTTGCACCCCGCCTGATCGTATCTCTGTAGCGCCACAGCGATCAACGACTCGAGTTTTGCCGATCACGACACTAAGTAGGTCGTCGATGGCCCCTCGTGGGCGTTCGCGCAGCGCGTGGAGAGCCGCCGACACGCGCCGCCGGGGACAGCCGATCTCCGACCTCGACCTGGCATCGCTCGCGATGAGATCGGCAGTCCCCTCCACTTGCGCGCTCCGGCCATCGTGGCCAGCCCCACTGCCATCGAGCGACGGACCAGCGTCCGGCCTTGCTCGTATCAATCCAGAATCGCTCCATGTTAGCCTCCCTCTACAACACACCGCGGCCCCGGGCCGCAGGGGAGGTTCCATGGCCGTGAAGAAGAAGGTCGCCGCGAAGCCGGCGTGGGAGAAGGACGCGAAGACGCTGCTCGGGACCCAAGTGCGCAATCTCGTCTTCGAGGGTGGGGGCGTGTGGGGGATCGCCTATGCGGGTGCGCTCGCCGAGCTCGAGCGCGTGGGGCTCCTTCGGAACCTCGAGCGCGCCGCAGGTGCGTCGGCCGGCGCGATCACTGCGTGCCTGCTCGCGACGGGGCACACCGCCGACGATTTGCGCACCATCCTGGCCAAGACTCAGTTCGACAAGTTCCAAGACGACAGCTTCGGGCTCGGGCGCGACACGCATCGTCTGCTGACGGAGTTCGGGTGGTTCAAGGGTGATTGGTTCCGCGAGTGGATCCGCGAGCTGATCAAGAAGAAGACGCGGGCTTTGAGCAGGGAGCTCGGCATCGCGCCGCTCAAGGCGCGGCCGACTTTCCGCGACCTGATCATGTGGCAGAGGAAAGCCGCGCGGCGCGGGCACCCCCTGCCCCAGCTCTATCTGATCGGCACGAACCTCTCTGCCCAGCGGCGCGAGGTCTATAGCGCGGAGGCGCGGCACTCGCCGAAGATGCTCGTCGAAGACGCGGTGCGCGCGTCGATGAGCATCCCTCTCTTCTTCGCGTGCACGCGCGGCTCGCTGCGCAAGAAGGGCGGCAAGGGCGACGTGCTCGTCGACGGCGGACTGACGTGGAACTACCCCGTCAACGTCTTCGACGACAAGCGCTACGTCACGCGGCGCAAACACGGCATGCCCATCAGCTACGCGGCGTCGGACACGCATGTCTTCAACGCGGAGACACTCGGCTTCCGGCTCGACACCACCGCGGAGCTCGAAGCCAACCTGCGCGACTGGCAGAACAAACCCGTCGAGATCGACAACATCATCCACTACGGCTGGGCGCTGGTCGCGCTGATGCGCGCCGTCGCCAACAAGGTCCACCTCCACCAGAACGACTGGTCGCGCACGGTCTTCGTCGACGTCGGTGAAGACATCGGCTTCACGAAGTTCGAGCTGACACCGGAGGAGATCAAGTTCCTGGAGAAGCGGGGCCTCGACGGCATGCGCGCGTTCCTGCGTTGGCGCGTCTCGAAGGGCGGCATCAAGGAGTTGCAGAGGATCTACGCGGAGATGGCTGGCTGACGCACCATTGCCCGGGCCGGGGCCGAGCGCCATCTTCCACCCCATGAACACGATGCGTGCGATGACCCGGCCCGCCGTCCTGCTTTCGCTACTACTTCTATTGGCTGCTCTCGGATGCCAGCGCACCGGCCTTCCCGCCGGGGGGCCGTTCGAGGACGGCAGCGGTGTGATCACCGGGTATCTCTCGCCCGAGTGGTACTGGCTCGAGCTCGACGAGTTGGCCACGCCGCACTTCGGCCAGGAAGCGTTCATCGACCAGGTCACCGCGAGTCTGATGCACGTGCCCGCGGGCGCCGAGAAAGCCGACGCGGTGCTCTATGTGCACATCCAGCCGCGTCTGGGCGGTGGCGGGCGCTCGCTTTCGAGAGAGCAGCGCGCCGATCTGCTCCACGATCAGATCGACAACCGGATCGTGCCCCGACACGCGTCGGCCTACACCAAGCTCATTCCCGAAGAGCCCCACCTGTTCGAGGAGCAGCCCCTGATCTACCGCGACGGCGAGTTCGTCCGCCTGCGCGAGATGGGCACGCGCCGGTGGTGGTCCACGATGCGCTTCAACCGCTTCGACGCCGCGATGCGCGTCGAGGCTCTCGTCGACGGCCGCGGCTTCTTCTACTGCTGGGGCGAGGACTTCCGGTCGGAGGGCCGCTACCGCATCATCCAGATCTGGTTCCAGGATCCGCGGCGCGAGTTCACCATCTACGCCGTCATGCCCGAGGACCAGTACGAGACGGCAGCGCCGATGATCTTCGAGACGCTGGACTCCTTCGACTTCGCCAAGCCGCAGTTCTGACAGACGGGCTAGGAGCCCCCGGCCAAACGCAAGCAGCACTGCCACCAGCGGATCGGCAGCGCCTCGTCGAGCGTCACGCGCTCGGCCGCATCCTCGATCCACGCCGCGCGGTGCTCCTCGTCCGCGTGGGGGTAGAGCCGGGCGCCGATCGCGGGGACCTCGAGCAGGTCGCGTAGCTCGCTCTGCGGAACGGGCACGTCGAGCGTGCGTTCCTCCGTCACGTCGAAGCCGTGCTCCTTGGCGGCCCAGATCAGCCCCGCGCGTGCGCGCTGGGGGCCGGCGGGCCGGGGCGCGGCGCCGAAGTGGCGTTCCCCGGCCCGGGCGAGCGCGAGCTGAAGCGGCGCGGGCGGCAGGTCGTCCACGTCCTCGAGCTGCGCCGCGGGCACGTTGAAGACGAGCCCGCCCCCGGGACTCAGCACGCGCGCGAGCTCGGCCAGCGCACGCGTGGGCGCGGGGAAGTGCCAGAACGCTGCGCTGCACGTCGCTCCGGTGCAGTGCGCCGCCGGAAGGGGCAGCGCCTCGGGCTGTGCGGTGAGGAAGGCGGCGCGCGGGTCGGCGACCACGTGCCTCGCGGTGGCAACCATCGCCTCGGCGGCGTCCACACCCACGACGGAGCCCGCGCCGCACGCCAGAAGGGCCTCCGCAACGAGGCCCGTCCCCGTCGCGAGGTCGAGCACGCGGGTGCGTTGGGCGGGGCTCAGGGCATCGGCGAGGGCCGCGGCGAGAGCCGGGTAGAGCTGCCCGGCCGCCACGACCTCCGCGTAGATCGCGGCGCCGACGACGTCGTTCCAATCGTCGCGGGCGCCGCTCATCGGAGCTCTTGGGGCAGCCGGAGCATCAGCGCGCGCTGAAGACGAGTTCGACCTTCTCGACGAGCGGCACGGCGTAGTTCAGCGTCAGCCGCCGGGTGTCGAGCACGCGGAAGCGGCCGCGGCGCACGCTGCCGTCGAAGGAGAACTCGTCGATGACCGCGCCGTTCGCGTCGATCAGACGCACCTGCACGGCAACGCGGCGCTTGATCTCGGTCGGGTTCTCGACGCGCACGGAGTACTCGAGCCACGAGAAGCGGCCCTTGCCACCGTAGGGCGGCAACACGCCCGCGAGGAGCGGCCGGTCCGCATGCGCGATGGTCATCTCGGTGACGCGGAGCCCGGCGAAGCTGACGTCGAGCGACTTCGCGTCGCCCACGCTGAACGCGACGACCGTCTGATCGACCTGATCGGCCACCGCCGGCAGCCCGAGGGACAGAAGAGCAAGAGCAAGGACCAGAACACGGACAACACGCTGCGACATCACTGATCTCCCTTGACACGTCCGCGCCATCCCTCACGAACGCTCGCGAGCCGGGCCGAAAATTACTGTACACCCCGAACTCCCTCCCGCGCTGCCCGACTGGCGAAAGTTCCCGGGCCACAAGGTTTTTATCGACGGGCCCTCAGAGCGGACCTAGCTTTGAACAATGAGGTGCAGGCGGCACCAGTGACACCTTTTGTGCAGCAGGAGACGACGATCGTGACCGCAACTCAACCAGTCGATCAGACGTCCGCCCGCGAACAGCTCGGAGCCCTGCTCGACGACTGTCTCGCGAAGGGCACGCTGAGCCTCCCCGTCCTCCCGGACGTGGCGCTGCGTGTCCAGCAGTCCCTCGAGGACAGGAACGTCAATTCGGCGAAACTTGCGCGCGTCATCTCCGCCGCCCCGGGCCTCGCCGCCCGGGTGCTCAAGGTGTCGAACTCCGCGATGTACGCGGCCCGTGGCGAGATTACCGATCTCGGCATGGCAGTCAGCCGCATCGGCCTGTCCATGGTGCTCGCGCTCGTCGTCGGGGCAGTGGGCAAGGAGTCGTTCCGCGCCAAGGACAGCGAGTCCGCCGAGTACCTCGAGAACTCCTGGATGGCCTCCGTCTTCGCCTCCGTCGCGGCCCGCGGTTTCGCGGATCTCGGCGAGACGCCGCGTGACACCGCATTCCTCGCCGGGCTGCTCCACGCGACGGGGCGCGCGGTCCTGATCCAGGTGATCGAACGCCAGATCGCGCTCGGCACCGTCGAGCGCCCTCCCTTCGAGGACATCGTCGCGGCTATCGAAGAACGCCACGCCATCGCCGGCGCCAAGCTGCTCGAGCGCTGGCAGCTCCCGCAGGATGTCGCCGACGCGGTCGCACACCAGCGTGAGCCCGAGGCCACCGAAGAGGAGACGCGGGACCTCGCGCGCATCCTCGCCCTCGCGGCACGTTTCGGCGCCGAAGAAGCTGCTGGCGAGAGCCCGGTCGAGTCCGCCAAGCGCAGCGCGGAGAGCGACGAAGCGAAGGCGCTCGGCCTCGACTTCGAAGCGATCGAGCGCATCTACCTCGCGGCGGCCCAAGACGGCATGGCGATCGCCCTAGCTTTCTAGCGTCCCGAACACCAGCCCGACCCGCTCCGCACACGTTCGCGCTGTATCCCCGCCCGGTGGGCCCGCCCCTCCGAGGACGTTCGGCGTGTGTTTGTCGAACCGCACTCAAGTTCGCGAAAACCAAACCGAAGAGAGTTTTAAGTTCGGTTGGGGCGACGCGCGCCTCGACTGTGATCCTCGACCGGGCTTGGGAGGGGTCATGGCACGCGCCAACAGGGGATACACCATCGCAGAGATCCTGATCGCGATCGTCGTTGTCGCGGTCCTGGCCGGATCACTGACGCCGCTGGTCTTCAAGCAGGTCGACCGCAGCCGTTTCGTCAGAGCCCGCCAGGACAGTGAGACGATCGCGACGGCCATCGCTCGTTTCGTCGACGACACGGGGTCTTGGCCGTGTGGGCTGCCGGTACCCGGCGGCGACACGCGGGACGCCGTCCTCGACGACCTCGCCTGCCTCTACGAGCCACATGGCGCTCCGGGCTGGAATGGCCCGTACCTCAAGCGCTCGGCCGGCAACGTCCGCGGCTGCGAGCGCGCCGCGAAGCTCGACTCGATCGAGAACCGCTGGATCGGCCTCGTCGACCCGTGGCGCCAGCCCTACCGGCTCGCGCTCGTCGGCGACGACGGCATCGCCGTGTACTCGACAGGAAGAAACACCGCCCGGGACAGCGAAATCCCCGGACTGGTCGCCGGGGAACCCAACGGCGACGACATCGTGCACCGGCTCGTCGCGAGCCGCTGAGCCCGAAGGAGGGGGGCATGCTGAGATTGGGAGAACGGCTGGTCGACGCCAACGTGATCAGCCAAGAGCAGCTCGAGATCGCGCTCGAGGAGCAGACGCGCGACGACAGGCCGCTCGGAGAGCTCGTCATCAAGCTCGGCTTCACGACGGCGCGCCGCGTCGCGGAGGTCGTCGCGCAGATGGCGGGCACGCGTTACCACCCCCTCGCGGACGAACCGCCCAACACCGAGCTGCTCGATCTCGTCCCGGCGAGCTTCTCCCGCCAGCAGCGCCTCGTCCCGATCAAGCTCGAGGGCGAGCGCCTGACGGTCGCGCTCGCGAACCCCTTCGACATCCTCGCCATCGACGCCTTGCGCGAGCTCTGCGGCAAGGAGGTCGACGTCGTCGTCTCCACCGAGGGTGAGATCGCCGAGGCCCTCGGCCGTGTCGACCCGGGCATCCCCCGCGATACCGACGAGACGGACCAGGCCGCCGCGCGCGAGGAGCGCGAGACCCTCGCCGACGGCATCCTGCGCGAAGCCCTGCGCCAGAACGCCACCGCGATCCACCTCGAGCCCGAAGCGCAGCTCGTGCGCGTCCGCTATCGCGTCGACGGCGTGCTGCTCGCGAGCACCCCGCTCGCCGCGGGCCTCGGCGCCGGCATCATCGAGATGCTCAAGGCACGCGCCGGCCTCGACCGCGCCAACACGCAGCGGCCACGCTCGGGACGCCTGCTCTACGAGTTCTCCGGCGAGGACGTCCGTCTCTCGCTGGCCACCATGCCGACGACCTACGGCGAGAGCCTCACGCTCACGCACGACACGGCATCGACCGGACCGCGCACCTTCGAAGACCTCGGCATGAGCGAGCGCGACCTCGGTCACTTCCGCTCGTTGATGGAAACGGACGAGGGCCTGANNCACCGCCTACGCGGCGCTCGCCAGCCTCGACGCCTCCGCCTCGCGGATCGTCACGCTCGAGGATCACGTCACGCGCGACCTGCCCCAGATCAGCCAGACCGCCGTCGGCGCGATGCCGCGTTACAGCTTCGCGGCCGCGCTGCGTGCGCTCCTGCGCCAGGACCCGGACATCGTCGCCATCGACGAGATGAACGACCCCGAGACCGCGACGATCGCGCTGCGCGCCGCCCTCGACCGCTCCCTCGTCATCGGCACCTACTCGGCGCCCTCGGCGCTCGACGCGCTCGCGATGATGCG
>NPIG01000836.1_pt1 | contig 19667 bp, 17 predicted proteins | sample 8637441 | NCBI WGS metagenome assembly NPIG01 (sample SAMN07420675, study PRJNA396082) | bioreactor metagenome | isolation source: sample BR6 brine-fed electro-methanogenic bioreactor BR | place: Japan: Kochi | collected 2016-06-14 | reverse complement strand
CACGGCATACGGTCAGGCCTGCGTTATCCGAGGAGCTTGAGCATCAGGGGGACGGCGGTCATGGTGCCGATGGAGGACCCCAGGTTGGTGAAGATCACCACCAGCAGAATCCGGGTGACGTTGTTGCGCCAGAACCCTTTGAAGGACACGATGTCGGTGGGGATGGCTTCCAGGTCCCGCACCTTGGGTTTGCGGGAGAACGCCTCCACCAGACCGGACACCCAGCCCGCCGCGATCATGGGATTCAGGGAAGTCAACGGCGCGGCCAGGACCGCCGATATGATGGTATAGGGATGGGCCAGGGCCAGGGCCGCGCCCAGGCCGGCGAAGATGCCGTTGGCCGCCACCCAGATCCAGATCATGTCCGTGCCCGCATCCTTGCCTTCCATGACGAACCCGGCGGCGAACAGAACCAGGATCAGCCCGGGAATCAGCCATTTGAGGATCTTTCCCACGGAGCCCGGCGGCGGCACCTGATTCAGGGATGACAGGGATTTCGGACTGCCGTCTGTCAGGTACTTCTTGATCCCCGGCACATGGGCCGCGCCCACCACCGCCACGATACGCTGCCCCCCGGCGGTTCCGATCCGCTGTGCCAGGTACTGGTCCCGTTCATCGATGAGCACCTGTTCGATCACGGGATGAAATTTTTTCACGTCCGCCAGCACGGTTTCCAGAATATCCTGCTGTTTCATCTTCTCGATATCCGCCTCCTGGATATCATCGGCGGACCCGAAGGAAAACACCATGGAAAACAGCAGTTTGATCCGGGCCCACACCCCCATGCCCCGCCACACCCGGGACAGGGTGATCTGGATGTCCCGGTCCGCCGGCACGATCCCGGCACCGATTTTTTCCGCCGCTTCCACGGCATTGATCATCTCCTGGCCCGGCCGGATATCGAACCGGTCCGCGATCTTTTTCTGAAACGAGGCCAAAAGCAGGTTCATGAACAGCATCAACGATTTTTTCTCCTTGATGATTTTGATGATATCCATGTTCCGCCACCGGTCCGTGTCCCGGATGGCCGCCAGCCTGGTGGGACAGAGCTCCACACACACCGTGTCCGGGGTTTCGGCCGCAATGGTGCCGGTCACCAGTTGCGCACTGTCCCTGGAAACGTGGGCCGTGCCGATGAGAATGATTTCCCTATCCCCCTGCCGCACCCGGTGGATCGATGGGTCGTCCTGTTTTGTTTCTTCCATTCAACCGCTGCCTTTTTTGAGAAAAGGTAAAAAATACCGCCTGATTATACGCATTTTATCGGGCATGGCAACACCTAAATCTTGACCTTCGGGCAGGGTTCTGGTATTGAGCGATGATATGAAATCAATTGATGAACAGATACTGCGATCCACCAAGGAGATCATCGTCAAGTTCATTGAAATGGGGCGGTTGTCCCCTTCCAATGTGCATGAAGCGTTCAGGGATGTCTATGCCACCGTGGATGAGACAGTGAAAAAACACATACTGCCTGACGGGCCGGCCCATGACGACAAAAAATGAGACAGAGGTCCCCAATGATGAGACGGCGTCCTCCCGGCTGGTTCCGGGCATCCGCGCCGGCCTGAAAAAAGGCTGGAACGGATTTGTCTGGCTGCTGAAGATCATCGTGCCGGTGTCCTTTGCCACCGGACTGCTGGTGTATTCCGGGGTGATCTACCAGCTGGATTTTCTGCTCACCCCGGTCATGACCTGGATGGGACTGCCCGCCTCCGCAGCCCTGGTGATCATTGCCGGCATCTTCACCGGCATCTACGGCACGGTGGCGGCCCTGTCGGTCATGCCCTTCGCCATGGAACACATGATTCTTCTGGCCGTGTTCACCCTGATCTGCCACAACCTGATTCAGGAAAGCATGGTCCAGGGCCGGTCCGGCATCAACCCGTTCTTTGCCGCCCTGTTCCGCCTGGGGGCCGCGTTTGTGGTGACCTTCTGCTGCGCCAAACTCATGGGCGTGACCCCGGACACGGCCGTATCCGCTGCCGCTGCGGCCCTGCCGGACACAAACCCCGCGTTCACGGCCTGGCTGGCCGGATGGGCCGTGGACACCCTCAAGCTGGTGATCCAGATCTTCTGCATCATCATGCCCCTGATGGTGCTCATGGAACTGGCCAGGGTATTCCATGTCATCGATATCATCATCCGGCCCCTGCAGCCGGTGCTCTCGTTTCTGGGCCTGGACCGCTCCTGCGGCATGCTGTGGATGACCGCCGCCGTGTTCGGCCTGGCTTACGGTTCGGCCGTGATCGTGGAGGAAACAAGGACCCATGTGTATGAACCGGAATCCCTGACCAAACTGCACCTGTCCATCGGCATCAACCATGCCATGATCGAAGACCCGGCCCTGTTTCTGCCGCTGGGCATCCCCCCGTTCTGGCTGTGGATTCCCCGGCTGGCGGCGGCCATCCTGGTCACCTACGCTTTTTCCGTGTTCACGGCCCTAAGGAGATCGTATGCTCAGCGACCTGGCCATAAAAAAATTCGCCATTATTGATGACATCCGCATCTCTTTTCACGCCGGCCTGAATGTCCTGACCGGTGAAACCGGTGCCGGCAAATCCATCATCATCCAGGCCGTGAGCCTGCTCCTGGGGGCCCGGGCCTCCGCCGATCTGGTGCGCACCGGTGAAGACGCCGCCGAACTGGAAGCCTGTTTCGACATCGCCCCGGATTCCGAACCGGCCCGGCTTCTGGCCGACCAGGGCATGGATCCCAATGACGGACTCATCATCCGCAGGATCATCCCGCGGTCCGGCAGCAGCCGGGTATTTGTCAACTCCCGGCAGTCCACCCTGGAATTTCTCAAACAGGTGACCCAAAACCTGGCCGGCATTTCCAGCCAGCACGCCCATCAGGGACTTTTGCGGGACGAGAACCACCTGGACATTCTGGACGAATTTGCCGGCACCTCAGACCTGCGCCGGGAGGTCACGGATCTGCACCGGACCCTGGTGCCGCTGACCAGACAGATCCGGGAGATGGAAACGGAAAAAGCCCGCCGGGAAGCGGAAAAAGAGCTGATTCAGTTCCAGTTCGATGAAATCCGGAATGCCGCCATCCAGCCGGACGAAGACGACCTGCTGGAAAAAAGAAAACAGGTCCTGGCCAATGCCGCAAAAATATTTGAGACCGTGAACGCCGCGGTTCACCATGTCTATGACCGGGAAGGGTCGGTGGTGGAGCAGCTGGCAGGCCTTATGTCCGGCATTTCCCGGTTCCGGGACGCGGACCCGGCCCTGGCCGCCGCCGCCGACCGCCTGGATGCCGTGATCCTGGACCTCCAGGACATCACCCACACCCTCAGAGACCATGCCGATACCATCGATCTGGACCCGGAATCCCTGGATGCGGTGGACCGGCGCCTGGATCTGATCTCAAAACTCAAACGCAAGTACGGGGGCAGTCTGGACAGCCTGTTCGCCCGTCACAGGGAACTGGCACAGCACCTGGACCAGACCCTGGACATGGACCGGCGGATTCAGGAAAAAATTCAGGAAAAAAAAACCCTGGAACACCGGCTTAGGGAAAAAGCCGCCACCCTGTCCGGTCAAAGGCAGAAGGCCGCCGACCGCCTGGCAGGCCTGGCCGCGGATGAACTGGCGGCCCTGGAGATGGACAAGGCCCGGTTCCAGGTGGAGATCTTTCATGAACCGGGTGATCCGTCCAAAGATATCTGCACCCGGTCCGGACACAGACTGACCGCCGCGGGCGCGGACCGGGTCCGGTTCCTGCTCAGCCCCAACCCGGGAGAGGTCCCGAAACCACTGGCAAAAATCGCCTCCGGCGGAGAGCTGTCCCGGATCGTTCTGGCCCTCAAAGCAGTCCTGTCCAGGACCCGGTCCCTTGAAACCCTGATTTTTGATGAAGTGGACGCCGGCATCGGCGGGGCCACCTCCGACAAGGTCGGCCGCAAACTGGCGGCCCTGGCGGATCATCATCAGGTGATCTGCATCACCCACCTGGCCCAGATCGCCCGGTACGGCCGCCACCAGTTCCGCATCGCCAAACAGGTGATCAACGGCCGCACCTGTACGGGCATCGTACCGTTGACCACCCTGGAGGACCGGATCGATGAAATCGCCCGGATGCTGGGCGGCACCGCCATCACCCCCGCCACCCGGACCCATGCCCGGGAACTGCTGGCCGGGCCGGCAGACAATCCGGCTTGACAGGACCAGCCGGATCTGATTATATTGCTGATCAATATTAGCAATCTATTGTAAATTTTAACCTCAATTGCACCCAAGGAGTCATCATGCCTATATTTGAATTCAAGTGCTCGAAATGTGACCATTTTTTTGAAGTCATCGTCATGGGGTCTCAGAAAGACGAGACCGTTGTCTGCCCCCAATGTCAGTCCGCCGAATTTGAGCGGGTGGTGTCCACCGCCAATTTTGCCATGGGCGGATCAGCCGGTCAAAAAGCAGCCGCAGGCGTCACCACCCAGGAACGCAACTGTTCCAGCGGCTCGTGCACAACCTACACAGTCCCCGGAGAAACCCGAAGCTGATCACAAAGAAGGAAACCACCATGACGGAATACGCAACACTGATCATAGACGGAAAGGAAATGCACCTGCCGGTGATCACCGGCTCGGAAGGGGAAAAAGCCATCGATATCCGGCAGCTTCGGCAGGAAACCGGATGCATCACCTTTGATCCCGGTTACGGCAACACCGGGGCCTGCAAAAGCGCCATCACCTATATGGACGGGGAAAAAGGAATCCTTCGGTACCGGGGCATTCCCATCGAACAGCTGGCGGAAAAATCCACATTCGTGGAAACCGCGTATCTGCTCATCGTAGGAAGGCTGCCCACCCGGGAGGAGTTGACCCGGACATCCGTCCTGCTCAACGACTTCTCCCTGGTCCATGAAAACATGAAGGCCTTTTACCAGAACTACCCGCCCCAGGCCCATCCCATGGGGATCCTGGCAGCCATGGTCAATGCCATGCGTTCCTTTTATCCGGAACTGATGGACCTGGACGAGGAGATGAACAACACGTTTCTGAGGCTGATCTCCAAAATCCGCACCATGGCGGCCATGTCCTACAAGTTCTCCATCGGCCAGCGGGTGACTTATCCCCAGCCCGGACTGTGCTACTGCGCCAATTTTCTGAACATGATGTTCGACAGTGATGTGGTCCCCTACCATATCGACCCGGACCTGGTACGGGCTCTGAACGTGTTCTGGATTCTCCACGCCGATCACGAACAGAACTGTTCCACCACGGCCGTCCGGGTGGTGGGCTCCGGCCGGGTCAACATCTATGCCGCCATATCCGCCGGCATCAGCGCGCTGTGGGGGCCGCTCCACGGCGGGGCCAACCAGGCCGTGATCCACATGCTCGAACAGATCCGCAAGGACGGCATGACCATCGGGCAGTGCCTCGCCAGAGCCAGGGACCGGGAGGACCCGTTCCGGCTCATGGGGTTCGGCCACCGGGTCTACAAAACCTATGACCCCCGGGGCAAAATCATGAAAAAAATGTGCGACATGGTCCTGGCCAAGGTCAAACGGGAAGATCCGCTGCTGGACATCGCCCGCCGCCTGGAAGAAGCGGCCCTGGAAGACAGTTATTTCAAGGAAAAAAACCTGTACCCCAACGTGGACTTCTACGCCGGCATCGTGCTGCGGGCCCTGGGTATTCCCACCAACATGTTCACGGTGATGTTCGCCATAGGCCGCCTTCCCGGATGGATCGCCCAGTGGAAAGAGGACATGTCCGACCCGGAAATGAAGATTTCCCGGCCCCGCCAGATCTACACCGGCAACACCATCAACGACTACATCCCCATTGACCAGCGCAGATATGAGAACGGCACAGCCTAGGAGATATGTATACATTAATACCGACCATGATCAACAGGAACCCATCTGAATGGGCGATACAAATTTCGAAGAGTTTGCCTACACCGCCATCCTGGAGCTGATCCTGGGCAACCGGTTCAAGCCCGGTGATTTTCTTTTGGAAACCGAACTGGCAAAGGACCTGGAACTGAGCCGGACCCCGGTGCGCCACGCCCTGGGGCAGCTGGTGGCGGAAGGATTTCTGGAGAAAAAAAAGAAAAAAGGCTGCTACATCCCGGATGTCAGCGCGGAAGACGCCCGGCAGATATTTCATTTGAGGGAAACCATCGAGGGACTGGCCGCAGCCTCCGCGGCCCGGTTTGCAACAGACGGAGATATCGCGTTTTTACGCACCCTGGTGGAAAAGGAACAGAACCCGGACAGGACTTTGTCAAAAATGGACGTCCTGGAGATCAACAAGGCGTTTCACTTGGGCATTGCCCGATTCAGCGGCAACCGGTACCTGGAACACTATTGCCGCCACATCTTCTGGCGGTCCAATGTGTATGTGTTTTTTTATGACCGGTATTACCAGGAACATATCGACTACAGTGAATTGAAAACACCGGAACAGCACGCCCGGGTGGTGGCGGCCCTGGAAAACCGCAGCGACGAAAAAGCCGGCAATCTCATGAAATTCCACATCCGCTCCACCTATGAACTGCTGTTCATGCAGCTGAAGCACCTGAAGAAGCGAAAGCAGCCCGCCCCGGACGGCCTGAAAAAAATTATGCCCGGAGCTTGACAGCGCAAAGATTTAATGTATACATAAAACCCCGATGTATACATCACCCCATTGACCAACATGTTTTTAATAAAAAGGAATTCATAGAGAATGAAAGTGCTTGTATTGGGCGGATGCGGCATTCAGGGCCGGACCGCGGTGCATGATCTGGCTTCAGACGACCGGGTGACCGAAGTTATCTGTGCGGATGCGCAGCTTGACGCGCTGTCCAGAATCAAATCCTTCACACCCATGGAAAAAATCACACCGATATCCATTGACGCGAAAAACGCCGCCGATCTCGTCAATATGATGACACAGGCGGATGTGACCATCGATCTGCTGCCCAGGGAATTTGCCGATCCGGTCAACGAGGCGGCCCTGGCGGCAAAGGTATCGGTGGTGAACACCAACTACATGTATGACCCCGGCGACATGCAGGACAAGGCAAAAGCCGCCGGCATCGCCATCATGCCCGAGTGCGGCCTGGACCCGGGCATCGACCTGGTCATGTACGGCAGCGCGCTGCGGCGGTTCGACACATTGACCGCCATCAAGTCCTACTGCGGCGGATTCCCGGAAAAAAGCGCGTGCACCAATCCCCTGAACTACAAAACCTCCTGGATCTGGCGGGGGGTCCTCAGCTCCACCAAACGGGACTCCACATTTATCGTGGACGGCAAACGGGTGGACATTCCCGGGGCCCGGCAGCATGACGAGGCCAACATCCATTCCGTGGCATTTCCCGGCCTGGGCACCCTGGAGGCGATCCCCAACGGCAACGCCGCGTTTTTCACCGACCGCATGGGCGTTTCAGACACCATTGTGACCACCGGCCGGTATTCGCTGCGCTGGCCCGGATGGGCCGCGTTCTGGCGCCCCCTCAAGGCCCTGGATTTCCTGGACGAAACCCCTGTGCCCGGCCTGGGGGACGGCACCGTGTCTCCCATGGATTTCATGGACAAATTCCTGGCGCCCCGTCTGGTCTACCAGGACAATGAAAAAGATCTGGTGGCCATGCTCAACATTTTCGAGGGCGTCATGGACGGCCAAAAAACCCGGCTGACTTCCACCCTGCTCATCGAGCGGGACCTGGACACCGGCCTGATGGCCATGAGCAAGGGCGTAGCCTACGCAGCGGTGATTGCCGCCAAAATGATCGCGACCCGGCAGATCCCGGATATCGGGGTGCTGTCGCCCATGATCCATATTCCTGAGGGTCCGTTTTTCAAAAGCCTTGAAAAACGGGGCATCACCGTCACGGAAACCCTGGAGGAAATCCAGGGCTGATGCGAGGAAGTGTGCGGTATCGTGCCGCTGATTCTATACCAACCAAAGAAAAGGAGAATCCACCATGCGTCAAAAAACATTTTTCTCACTGATACTGGCACTGACCGCTGTCCTGTGTTTCAGCGCCCTCACATTCGCCGGTACCCTCACCGACATTGTCAAACGGGGCGAACTCCGGGTTGCGGTACAGTCCGGAGCGGCCCCGTATGCGTTTGTGGACAAGAACGGCGAGCATGCCGGCTCCATGATCGATTTCACCAAAGGCATGGCCGAAGCCATGGGCGTCAAGCTGGTGGTCCTGGATTTTGACTGGGACGGCCTGATCCCGGCCCTTCTCTCCGGCAAGGCCGATGTCCTGGCCGCCGACATGACCCCCACCCTGAAACGGGCCTTGAAAATCACCTTCACCGATCCCTGGATCGAGGTGCAGCCCTGCATCTTCACCCGCACCGACACCGACTTCCAGACCCTTGAAGATGTCAACAAACCCGGCGTGAAAGTGGGCGTGCTCCTGGGCTCCACCGGTGAAACCATTGCCAAGCAGTACCTGCCCAACGCCGAGATCAAATCCTACAAAGGCGGGGGCCGCATGGTGGTTCAGGCCCTGATCGCAGGCCACGTGGATGCCGGGGTCAACGATGACCTGGCGGTGCTCACCGTGCTGCCGGATTTTCCGCCCAATTCCGTGCGCCTGCTGGACAAACGCCTGGGACAGGGCAAAGACCCCCTGGCCTTTGCCGTGCGCCACGAATCGGTCAACCTGTGGCAGTGGATCAACCTGTATTTCAAGACCATCCGGGCCGACGGCACCTATGACAAGAACATCGCCTACTGGATGGAAGGCACGGACTGGAAAAAAGACCACTGATCAGCCTGAACGGCACATCATGTAAACCTCGAACGGTTCATGCCCGGCCCCGCCGGGCATGAACCCCGTGAAAAGGGACGGTCCTATGCTGGCTGATTTCAACTTCAGAATCATTTTCGAATACCTGCCCCTGTTTCTGACCGGGCTCAGGTCCACGTTTTTCATTTCCATCGTGTCCATTTTTCTGGCGCTGATCACCGGGGTCATCGCCTGTGCCTGCCGGATTTCCCCCTACAAACTCCTGAAATATCCGGCCATCGCCTATATCGAGGTCATCCGGTCCACCCCGCTTCTGGTGCAGATCTATTTTCTGTATTTCGGTCTGCCCACCTTAGGGGTCCGGGTCCCGGAGATCCAGACCGGCATTGTCGCGCTGATGCTCAACTCCGGCGCCTATATCGCGGAGATCATCCGGGCCGGCATCACGTCCGTGGACGACGGCCAGATCGAGGCCGGGGTCTCCTCCGGGCTCAACTATGTCCAGCGCATGCGTTTCATCATCCTGCCCCAGGCCATCGGCGCCACCGTACCGCCGCTTCTGGGACAGTCCATCGTTCTGGTCAAGGATTCGGCCCTGCTGTCTCTGATTTCGGTGATGGAACTGACCCGGGTGGGCCAGACCATGACCTCGGAGCGGTTCATGCCCACGGAAGCCTTTTTTACCGTGGCCTTCTTCTACATGTGCATCTACTTCTGCCTCAAGGCCCTGGCGGACTGGTCCCAGAAACGGCTGATTTACAGGGAGGCGTACTGATATGATGGCATTCTATTTCTCCCGGCTGGTCGAAATTTTCCCGTTTTTCCTCAAAGGGCTCTGGATGACCGCCCAGATCGCGTTCATCAGCCTGGTGACCTGCACGGTCCTGGGCTTTATCCTGGGCATTTTCCGGTCCGGCAAAAACAAGCTCATCAAATGGATCGTGGGTGTGTATGTCTCTTTTGTCCGGGGCACCCCCTTTGTGGTCCAGGTGTTTATCGTGTTCTTCATTCTGCCGGAATGGGGGATCCAGCTCAAAGCGTTTCAGGCGGCCCTGCTGGCCATGGCCATCATGGGCTCGGCCTTTATCTGCGAGATCGTGGCCGGCGGCATCAATGCCATCCCCAGGGGCCAGTGGGAGGCCGGCACAGCCTCCGGACTGTCCCTGATGCAGCAGCTGCGCCTGGTCATCGTGCCCCAGGCCATGAAAGTGATCCTGCCGCCCCTGGTGGGCCAGTACGTGCTGCTGATCAAGGACACCTCGGTGGTGTCGGTCATCGGGGTGATGGAACTGACCCGCGTGGGCTGGGTCACGGTGGTGCGGATTCCCGAAGGGCTGATGGTGTTTTCCCTGGTGGGGATTCTGTACTTTGTGATCTCCTACCCCCTGATTCTGCTGTCCAACTACCTGGAACGCCGGATGGCGGTGTAAGCCCGGCATCCGGAACAAACAACGCAAGGATACAAGATGATTGAATTCAAACAAGTCAATAAATGGTTCGGCAAGCTTCACGTCCTCGACGATATCAACCTGGAGATCGACAAAGGGGAGGTTCTGGTGATCTGCGGTCCCAGCGGTTCCGGCAAATCCACCCTGATCCGGTGCATCAACCGCCTGGAACCGATCCAGGAAGGACAGATCATCGTGGACGGGGTGCCTGTGCACGACAAGGCCACCAACCTGACCAAACTGCGGGCCGACATCGGGTTTGTGTTCCAGCAGTTTCATCTGTATCCGCACATGACCGTGCTTCAGAACGTGATGCTGGCCCCGGTGAATGTGAGAAAAATCCCGTCAGACAAGGCCGAGGAAATCGCCCGGGAGAAACTCACCCAGGTGGGGCTCACGGACAAGGCCGGGGCTTATCCGGCCCAGCTGTCAGGCGGCCAGCAGCAGCGGGTGGCCATTGCCAGGGGCCTGGCCATGTCACCGAAAATCATGCTGTTTGATGAACCCACCTCAGCCCTGGACCCGGAAATGATCGGCGAGGTGCTGGATGTCATGGTCAATCTGGTGTCCGAAGGCATGACCATGTGCGTGGTCACCCATGAAATGGGATTTGCCAGAAAAGTGGCGGACCGGGTCCTGTTCATGGACATGGGTAAAATCGTGGAAACGGGCAAACCGGATGAATTCTTTGACAATCCCCAGACCCACCGGGCCGCCGACTTCATCAGCAAAATCCTGACCCATTGAAAATGCCGGACATTCAGAGACACCCATGGCACTGCCATCATGCAGACGTCCGGACGTCTAATTTTCAGTCAGAGCGGGAAGTGATGGATCGTTCAAATATTTCTGATCCTCCAGTCTTCTGATATTCTCAGACTCCTCACCACTCCCATCCCTGACTTTATCCTTACTCCGTCTGACCAGAGCCACCAAATCGTCGAGATATTCCTTCATCCGCTGTGCCTGTGCATTCATTTGTTCCGCGGCACTGGCCGACTCTTCCGCATTGGCCGCGTTCTGCTGAACCACACTGTCCATGTCGGTGACTGCCTGGCTCACACTTTCAATACCTTCAGCCTGTTCTCTGGATGCTTCGGCAATCTCGTCCACCAGAGCTCCCATTTTGGCTGAGATTTCCTTGTTGGTTTTAAACGACTCCTGAGTCGCCTGGGTAAACCGGCTGCCTTTTTCCACGGATTTCATGGTATTGTCGATCAGGAGCGCCGTATTTTTTGCGGCTTCTGCAGCACGCATGGCAAGGTTCCTTACTTCATCCGCCACCACGGCAAATCCCGCACCCGCCTCTCCGGCCCGGGCCGCTTCCACCGCTGCATTCAATGCGAGAAGGTTGGTTTGAAAAGCAATCTCGTCAATGGTTTTGACAATCTTGTCCGTCTCCCGGCTCGAGTCGGAGATCTCCTTAATGGCCACACTCATGTCATTCATGTTACGGTCCACTTCTTCCACAATCTGCCCGGCTTCCCGGGTCATCTCTTTGGCTTTACCGGCATTTTCCGCATTCTGTTTCACCATTGAGGAGATCTCTTCCAATGACGAAGAGGTTTCCTCAATGGAAGCTGCCTGGCGGGAAGCCCCGTCCGAAAGTTCCTGACCGTCTCTGGCAATATGTTCGGAAGATGACACCATCTGTTCGGTCCCTTCCATTACGCCGTCGATAACCCTGTTGATTCTGCCCACGATTCTCTTGACGGAAACGGCCGCGTAGACAATTCCAATGATCAGGGCTGCAAATATGGTGATAAAAATAATTTTGCTGGAAAGGCTGGCTTGGGCCTGGAGCCTTGTTTCCGCCGAATCTCCCAGCTTCATACAGGCGGAGAACAATGCCCCCTGGGCCTGATCCATTCCGTCTCTCAGGCTGTCCTGAAGCAAGACCTGTTCCCTGAAGGTGTGTATTGTCTCCACATATATGTCCAGGGCCTGTTTGATTCTTTCAGCCCGCGCTGCAAGGGTTTCACTGCTGGATGTTTTTTCCGCCCATTCATCGCTGGCCGCTGAAAACTTATCAATACCTTTCTCAAGTGCTTCCCAGTTGGCTCCAGATGCTTTGTTGAAATAAGACAATGCATAATTGGACATGATCCTTGCGGTAAAAACCATATCATCTTTCCAGAATTCCGCGCCTTCAACTTCTGTAAACATCTGATCAAATTCAGATACCGCCTGTTCCGCCAGACCGGCTTTTGTCATGTTGGCTGATATATACGTCTCAAAATTCGTTTTGTATGCAGTCATGGCATCCCTGGCCGAACCGATATCCCTCTCTTCTTCGGCATTGATGCCAGGCATCGATTCCAGCTGGGTCAACATGGTTTCCGCCTCATCGAGAAGCGAAAAAGCCGCTTCATAGGCGGCCTCTGTTCCGGCTGCGTCATCCTGCATCTCAGAAAGCATGTATTTACTTGATTCATCCCTGAAAGCAGCCGCCAGCCTCTGAAGCGAATTCACCTGTCTGTAAACCCCCATCACCTTGTCCACCCGGCTCAGGCCATAATATCCCGCCCCTCCTACCACCAGCATCAAGACCAGCATCAAGACGATTCCAGATGCAATCCTCTTCCCCAAAGTCATTTCTCCAAAAACGGTCATCGTTTCTTACTCCCTCCCAAAAATTTCACATCTCCATTTTCCGATGCTTGTTCCTGGCAACCTGAAAAAATTTCAACCGATCCCTTCCCTCCCTTTTCTTAGGCCAGGAAGAACCGCTTTGTCAAGGACCGGATAAAAAAGCCGGCATTCTCTGTCAGAAAAAAGAACGAAATCCTGTCACGGCCCGATCAATATCTTCGGTATCAATGTCCAGGTGAGTCACCAGGCGCACCGAAGTGCCCGGACTGATGCGAATCCCCTGGCCGGCCAGGTGCCGGGCCAGGGCGTTCATGTCCGTGTCGATGCGGGCAAACACCATGTTGGTCTGCACCGCGTTCGCATCCACATGGATGCCCGGAATATTGGACAGGCCCTGTGCCAGGCGGGCCGCATTGGCATGATCGTCCGCCAGCCGGTCGATGTTGCGGGACAGGGCATACAGGCCGGCCGCCGCCAGAATCCCGGCCTGGCGCATGCCGCCCCCCACCATTTTCCGCCATCGCCTTGCCCGTGCGATAAATGCTTTGGACCCGCACAGCACCGACCCCACCGGTGCGCCCAGCCCTTTGGACAGGCAGCAGGACACGGAATCAAACAGGGTTGTGATCTCTTTGACGTCGATGCCCAGTTTGACCGCGGCATTGAACACCCGGGCTCCGTCCAGGTGAAAGCTTAAGCCGTGGCGGTCCGCCAGTTTCCGGGCGTCCTTGAGATACTCCAGGGGCAGGACCCTGCCACCCTGGGTGTTTTCCAGGCAGAGCAGCCGGGTCCGGGCAAAGTGATAATCATCGGGTTTGATGACCTGTTCCACTTTGGCCAGGTCCAGGGTGCCGTCCGGTTCAAAATCCAGGGGCTGGGGCTGGATGCTGCCCAGGACCGCGGCCCCGCCGGCTTCGTATTTATAGGTATGGGCGGTCTGACCCACGATATATTCCTCACCCCGCTGACAATGGCTGAGCAGGGCCGTCAGATTGGTCTGGGTGCCCGAGGCGCAGAACAGGGCATCCTCCATGCCGGTCATGGCCGCAGCGGTCTGCTCCAGCCGGTTCACGGTGGGATCTTCTCCATACACATCATCCCCCACCTGAGCGGTGATCATGGCCTCCAGCATCTCCTGGGACGGCCGGGTCACAGTGTCGCTTCGCAAATCGATCTGTTTCATGATATTATTTCCTCCGGGTGTTCAATCCGCTTTAAAAGCAACAGACGAATACATTGACTTTTCTCACAGCAATCATTACACTTTTTATAAACTGAATCCTGCTGATATAGTAGATTGTAGTCGTAAATGCCAACAATTTTTGAAAAAGACGGAAAAATGGTATGAACACATCGGTTGATACCCCGGTCGTTGCAACTTATCAAGAAAGTCATACACATGTTCGAGTGGAGAACGTTGTTGAAATGACGTTTCCGGGTTGAACACAACCACTCTTCCAATGAAACAAATTTCATCCCGATTCTTTTTTTATACCGGTGTAATACTGGCTGCGGTGATGTTTGCAATGTCCCAGTTCTACCGGTCATCCGTGGCGGTGATCTCCCCGGATCTGATGCAGGAGATGGGATTGAACGCCCTGGACTTGAGCCGGATATCGGCGGCATTTTTCTATGCGTTCGCGCTCATGCAGATCCCGGTGGGAATTTTTCTGGACACGGTGGGTCCCAAAACCGCCATGGTGGGGCTGACCCTGGTGTCAGTGGCCGGGGCCGTGATTTTTGCCCTGGGCACGAGTCCGGCCTGGCTCACCTTCGGCCGGGTCCTCTTAGGCATCGGTATGGCCTGCAATTTCATGGGGTCCCTCAAACTGCTGACGTTGTGGTTCGAGCCCCGGCAGTTCGCCACATTGTCCGCCCTGGTGGTGTCTCTGGGCACCCTGGGCAACATTGCGGCGGCCACGCCCCTGGTGCTCCTGGTGGGATGGGTGGGATGGCGGCACAGTTTCCTGATCATTGCGGGGTTCACCCTGGTCCTGGCGCTGGTGTTTCTGGCGGTGATCCGGGAACGGGCCGGCGGAACCGGGGCGGCGGCATCCGGGGAGGAGACCGAAGCAAGGCCGCGCGTGTCCCAGACCCTGGCACAGGCCTGGGACCTGTTTCACCGAAAAGACTACTGGATCATCTCTTTTGCCACGTTCTGCCGGTACGGAATCTACGCAGCGGTCCAGGCGCTGTGGGCCGGGCCGTTTCTCATCCATGTGCTGGAACTGCCTGCGGTCACGGCCGGCAACATCCTGTTTCTCATGAGCATCGGCCTGATTGTGGGATGTCCGGTGTGCGGATGGCTGTCCGATTCCGTGGTGGGGTCCCGGAAAAAAATCATCATTCCCGGCATTTTCTGCATGGTGGTGCTGCTGCTGGTCATGAACCGGCTGACCCCGGACACCGGGGTGTGGGCTGCGTATCTGGTGTTTTTTTCATTCGGCCTGGCATCCGGGTCCGGCCAGGTGATGTATGCGCACATCAAGGAACAGGTGCCCCGGGCCAATGCCGGCCTGGCCATGACCGGCATCAATTTCTTCACCATGGCCGGGGTGGCCGTGTTCCTCCAGGGTCTGGGCCATGTGATGACCCGGTTCTTTCCGGGGACGTCCCTGACCCTGCCGGCGTTTCACCTGGCGTTTCATGTGTGCGCGGCCTGTTTGACCGGCATAGCGCTGCTGTACGGCCTGACCCGGGAAACCCTGGAAAAACGCCCGGCCCGTTAACCGCCCGCCTGGTCCAGGACGGCCCGCACCTTGACCGCCAGGTCCCGGTTGGTGAACGGCTTCTGGATAAAATTTATGCTGGTGTCCAGAATCCCGTGATGGGCAATGACATTGGCGGTATATCCGGACATGTACAGCACCCGGATGTCCGGAAACTTTTCCTGCACCTGTTTTGCCAGGTCCCGGCCGTTCATCCGGGGCATGACCACATCGGTGAGCAGCAGGTGGATATCTCCGTCATGGTGCGCGATCCGTTCCAGGGCTTCCAGGGGATCGAGCACGGCAATCACCTGATAGCCAAGGGCCTCGAGTATTTTCCCGGCCAGTTTCAGAATGGATTTCTCGTCTTCCACAATCAACAGGGTCTCCCCGCGGGCCGGCGGAACCGGCGTTTCCTGATGCAGCCCGTTCTCCCGGGCCGGTCCGTCATGGCAGGGGAGATAGATCTTGAAGGTGGCGCCGCCGCCCGGTTCACTGTACACATGGATGAAGCCGTTGTTCTGCTTGACAATGCCATACACGGTGGCCAGGCCCAAACCCGTGCCTTTGCCTTGTTTCTTGGTGGAAAAAAACGGTTCGAACAGGTTTTCCCGGGTGTGGCGGTCCATGCCGGAGCCATCGTCGCTCACGGCCAGCATCACGAAATCGCCTGGCGTGAATCCGCTGTGAACGGTACAGTATTCTTCATCCACCGAGACATTCCGGGTTTCAATGGTGACATGGCCGGTCCCGTCGATGGCATCTCTGGCATTCACCAGCAGATTGGCCAGGACCTGGTCCACCTGGGAGGCATCCATGAATACGGACCGCAGCTCAGGACCCGGGTGCCAGTACAGGGTGATGTCCTCACCGATGAGCCGCCGCAGCATCTTGAGGGTGCCTTCGATCACCTCGTTCAGATCCAGGACCCTGGGCTGGATGGTCTGTTTCCGGGCAAAGGCCAGCAGCTGCCGGATAATGTCCGACGACCGCCGGGACGCATCGAGAATTTCCTGGAAATCGGCGTACAGGGGATTGTCCGGCGTGGTTTTCACCTGCCCCAGTTCCGCATACCCGATGATCACATTGAGCATGTTGTTGAAATCATGGGCCACACCGCCGGCCAGACGGCCCACGGATTCCATTTTCTGGGCCTGGGCGAGCTGTTCCTGGAGTTTTTCCCGGTCAGCCTCCTGTTTTTTCTCCTTTGTGATATCTTCCAGGGCCCCCATGATGCCGATGATGGTTCCTTTTGAATCACGGATCGGGGCCGCGGACAGGCTGGCGTCGAACAGGGTGCCGTCCTTTCTTCTACGGACCACTTCCAGGCCGGTGAACGGTCCCTGGGTCATTACCCGGCGGCGCAGTTCTTCAAACTCCGGAAGCCTGTCTTCCGGCACAACGGGCAGGGGCCGGCCCAGGACTTCCTCCGCCGTCCATCCAAAAATGTTTTGGGCGGACTCGTTCCAGGCGGTCACATTGCCATCGAAATCAATGCTGTACAGGGCCACGGGTGAGCAGGCGACCATGGCTTGCTGGAACTCCACGCTGTCTTGCAGCTCCCGGGTTTTCCGGGCCACCTGGCGGCGCAGAGCACGGGACCACAGCAGCATCCCCGCCAGAATCAGCAGCAACGGCAACAGCACCATGGCGGCATACCGCAGAATCTGCGTCACCGGCAACGATTTTTCCTGATACATCCCCAGCCATTCGTCCTGAATGCGCCGGTATTCGCCGGACTGTTCGACAATTTCCAATCCTTCGCTCAACTGGGCCAGCAACGCCCGGCGGTCATCCTTGACTGCGTAACTGTATTCTCCGGCATAAAAATGGGCACGGCTCAGATTCAAGCGCCACCCTTTTTCCCGGATCATATACAGGGCACTGATGCGGGGAGCCAGGGCACAGTCGAACCGCTTTTCAGTCACGGACAGCAGCACATCTTCCTGATTTTTCAGCACCGTCACCCGGGACATCAGGTCATGTTCGGCCAGATACTCCAGAATGATGTCCCCCTGCTGCACCACCAGGTTGAGACCGGCCAGTTCGGCCACGGTTTCCGGAGGGCTGCGGTCTTCAGCCACCACCGATACATAGTGCGACACCATATGATGGGGAGAAAAGTCCAGGGTCCGGTCCCGTTCCCCGGAATAAAACATGCCCTGGACCGCATCGATTTCCCCGGTTTCCAGGGCCTGGACCGTATCGGTCCAGGGGGCGAGCCGGATCTGGATGTCCATGTTCATCTCACGGGCAATGGCCCTTGTCAGGTCCACCATAAAGCCGGCCGGCTTTCCATCCGGATCGATGAACTCAAACGGGGGATAGTTGTGGTCCCCGCCGATGATCACGGGTCGGTCGACGGGCAACTGAAGGGCCGCAAACCATCTGGCGTGGAGCCGGCGGAAGGTGCCGTCGGCCATGACCAGGGCCAGGCCCTCGTTGAGAAGGGCCAGGGTGTCTCTGTCTCCCTCCTTGACCGCGAAACAAAAATCCTGACGGAACGCCTCAATGGGATGCCGGGTAATCTCCAGACCGTTAATGCCGCTCTCCCGGATCAGACGAAGGGCCACCAGGCGCTGGATGAACACGGCGTCATACCGGCCGTCCGCCAGCTCCCGCAAAGCGATTTCAAAAGTGGGACGGGAGATGATGTCGAGGCCCCGGTCCTCCCGGCGCAGGAATTCTTCGGCATTGTCGCCCTGCATGACCGCCACCTGAAGGCCCTTGAGATCCTCGAGCCGCTTGATGCCCACGGTGCCTTGCCGCGTCACAATGGCGCCGTACAGGGACATATAGGGAAACGTGAAATCAAACAGGAGTTCCCGTTCCGGGGTGCGTCCCACCAGGGGCAGGGCATCCACCTCCCCTTTTTCCAGCCAGGTTCTGACCTCGTGCCAGGGACCGGTCCGGAACGTGACCTCCCGGTTCATGGCCGACAGGGCCGCGCGCAGCAGCTCCACGGAAAACCCGTATGCCCGGCCGGATTCATCCACGATGGAAAACGGGGGATAATCCACTTCCGCGGCGGAACGCACAACGGTTTCCGACGCGGCGGCGCGGCTGTCCGCAGCGGCCGGAACTGACACCGCAGCCAGAAACAGGAACAGACACAAAAGGATCTTTGGGGTAAAACCGGATCGAAGAGATGGGAGTGGATGTTTCATGAACGCCGCGACCGCCCTGTATAGATTCAAATGGTATGCTCTTTTTGAGGTTAGACTGAAATCCCCTTTACAGTCAAGCGTAAAAACCCTTATAAATAGACATTTCAACAAAATTATCAGCATGACAAGGAGGCCATATGCAGGTTGCACCGGGAAAAACACGCATCGGATTCATCGGGCTGGGGGTCATGGGGTACAGCATGGCCGGGCATCTCCTGGACAGCGGGTATGCGCTTCAGGTGTATACCCGGACCCGGGAACGGGCCGGAGGACTTCTGGAGAAGGGCGCGGTGTGGGCCGGGTCCGTCAAAGAGCTGGCAGCGGGCTCGGATGTGATCATCTCCATGGTGGGGTATCCCCATGATGTGGCACAGATTTACCTGGATTCGGACGGGATTCTGGAAAACGCGGCCCCCGGTGCGCTGGCCGTTGACATGACCACCTCGGAACCGGCCCTGGCTGTAAAACTCCATGAGGTCGGCCGGGAGAAACAGATTCAGGTGCTGGATGCGCCTGTGTCCGGCGGGGACCTGGGCGCCAGAAACGCCACGTTGTCCATCATGGCGGGCGGTGACAAAGACGCATTTGACACGGCCCTGCCCCTGTTCCAGGTCATGGGCAAAAACATCGTGTACCAGGGACCGGCCGGGTCGGGCCAGCACACCAAAATGGCCAACCAGATCGCCATTGCCGCCGGCATGATCGGGGTGTGTGAGGCCCTGGCCTATGCCGGAAAAGCCGGCCTGGACCCGGACACGGTGCTGGCATCCATCGGCCAGGGAGCGGCCGGGTCCTGGTCCCTGAACAACCTGGGGCCCCGCATGCTCAGGGGGGATTTCGCCCCGGGCTTTTATGTCAAGCATTTCATCAAGGACATGACCATTGCCGAGAAATCGGCCCGGGACCTGGGCATGGACACCCCGGGCCTCACCCTGGCCAAAACCCTGTACGGGCGCCTGGCCGACACCGGCTGCGAAAACGACGGCACCCAGGCCCTCTTCAAACTCTGGTAAAACCGGGGTCACCCATTAAAGGGCC
>NPIG01000223.1_pt1 | contig 19701 bp, 16 predicted proteins | sample 8637441 | NCBI WGS metagenome assembly NPIG01 (sample SAMN07420675, study PRJNA396082) | bioreactor metagenome | isolation source: sample BR6 brine-fed electro-methanogenic bioreactor BR | place: Japan: Kochi | collected 2016-06-14 | reverse complement strand
GCCTGAACACGTCGTCGCCCGAAAAAACACTTGTTTCACGGTCCATCATGGTATACATGCCGCCGGAATTCAAGCGCAATCTGCGCAATCAGGAGTCATTCCTGAAAGGCGGCTGGGGTTGCGGCCATTCGCCGTGCGGACGCTGAAGTTGACTCCCGCCAGAATCCGGTGTACCTTCGGGGAAAAGGCACTGTGGGTCAAACAGCTTCTTTAAGGAGGGTCCTCTCATGGAGCATCGCCATCATCACTCCGGTTGCTGCGGCTGTTCCGCAGGCAACATGCCGCGCCGTTCCTTTCTCGCCGCCGTCGGAGGCGCCACCATCGGCGCACAGGTTATCAGCCAGGCCGCGGGCGCCGCGGCGGAGAATACCGCGCCGCGCGTCAAGCCCGAACGCGCCAAGAAGCCGTTGGTCGTCCAGCCCGCACTGGCCTATCACATCTATGAACGCCGCGAGCAGACGAGCTGGCGGCCCTGGGGCGGACTCCACACCGAGGCCGACATCAACGAGGAAATCGCGCGTATCGAGAAGGAACTCAAGACGCTGTCCTCGGACCTCGAGGTGCCCGTGGAATTCCTGCCGGTGGCCCGGGTGACGAACAAGGAACAGGCCGCCAAGGTGCGCGAAGGCGGGCAGGACACCACGCTCATTTACGGCGCCACCGCCGGCACGGATGTGATGGAAGCGCTCATTTCACCCGAGAAATCAAACCTCGTCTTCGTGCGCCACAACTCCGGCCCGGTCTATCTCTGGTACGAAATCGTCCATCCGCGCCTGTTGCGCAAGACCGTGGACGAGTACGGTCAGCCCGGCCTCGACGTCAACGACGTGGTGGTCGATCGCTACGAAGACATGGCGTGGCGGCTGCGCTCACTGTTCGCGCTCAAGAACACGGTCGGCGCGCCCATTGTCTGCATCGGCGGGCCGAGCGGCTGGGGGCATGGCGGGCAGAAAGCCCCGGAAATCGCGCGCGACCTCTGGAAGATGGACCTTATCAACGTGGAGTACGACGACCTCGGCAAGCGCATCGTCGCCGCCCGCCAGGACGCCGCGCGCGTCGCCCGTTGCGAGCAGTTGGCCGCGGAGTACCTGGGCACCCCGGGTACCGAACTGCACACGGATAAAGGATTCGTTTCGCGCGGGTACCTGCTGGCCGAAGTCTTCGAAGACATCATGGCCGAAGCGGGTGCGCAGGCCATCACGGTGAACCACTGCATGGGCACCATCATGCCCCTTTCGGAGACCACCGCGTGCATTACGCTCAGCCTGCTCAACGACGACGGCTACCTGGCCTTCTGTGAGTCCGACTTCGCGGTCATCCCATCCGGCGTGCTGCTGCACCAGATTTCCTCGCTGCCGGTCTTCCTGCAGGACCCGACCTTCCCGCACCACGGTGTCGTCACCCTGGCGCATTGCACCGCCCCGCGCAAGATGGACGGCAAGCAGCTTGAACCGGCCAAGATTCTGACGCATTTTGAATCGGACTACGGCGCCGCGCCGAAGGTCGACATGAAGATCGGACAGACGGTCACTGTGGTCGATCCGGATTTCCACGACAAGAAGTGGATTGGCTTCCGCGGCCAAATTGCGGCCAACCCGTTCCTGGATATCTGCCGCTCCCAGGTCGACGTCACCATCGAGGGCGATTGCGCCAGGCTCGCCCAGGACATGCGCGGGTTCCACTGGATGCTGGTCTACGGCGACCACCTGCGCGAAACCGGTTACGCGCTGCAGAAGCTGGGGGTCGAGTGGTACAACCTCACCGGCGACAAGACCATGGAGGCCTAGGCGCGGCGGCACATCCAGGCAGAGCACGTTTGCGACACGGCCGCCGCCCAAGTCCGGGCGGCGGCTGTCTTTGACGACACCGTTCACGAAAGAGCCGGACAAGACATAAGTCCGCCAGGGGGACGTAGCCCTGCGCAGGCAACCGGAGTATATTCTTCCGGCGGATTTCTGTCCGCCCTGTCTTGGAGGGAGTAAGCAATGAGCATGAGAATCGTTCTCACCGCGGCGTTCCTGTTGCTGTCCCCGTTGGCGTGGGGTTCGAGCCTGGAACCGCCCGACCTCTGGTACGACGAACCGGCGGAAGAGTGGACGGAGGCGCTGCNNGGCAATGGCCGGCTCGGCGCCATGGTCTTCGGCGGCGTGCCGAAGGAGCGTGTCCAGTTCAACGAGGAGAGCCTCTGGGACGGGTATCCGCGCGACCGCATCAATCCCAGGGCGAAGGAAGCCCTGCCCGAAGTGCGCCGTCTGCTCTTTGAGGACAAAAACGAGGAAGCCGCCCAACTCGCCGAGAAGACCATGCTCGGCATCCCTGAGCGCATCAACTCTTATCAGACTTTCGGAGACCTGGAAATCGAATTCCCCGGGCACAAAGGCGCCCAGGGCTACCAACGTGAACTGCACTTCGACCGGGCATGCGCGCGGACCACGTACAGCGTTGATGGGGTGTGGTTCACCCGCGAGGTCTTTGCCTCACATCCTGACGACTGTATCGTCATGCACACGGCCGCGGACCGGCCCAAGGCCCTTGATGCGCGCATCACCATGACGCGCCCGCAGGACGCCGAATGCACCAGCGCGGGCGGCCACTGCATTGTGTTGGCGGGGCGCATCGACCGGCCCCACCATGAGACCGGCGAACCCATGGGCCAGCGGTTTGCCGCGCGGCTCGTCGCATTGGCCGATGGCGGTGAGGTCAAGAATGAAAGCGGGGTGCTTGAAGTCACGGATGCGACGAACCTGCTGCTGTTGCTCTATCCCGAAACCAGTTTCGGCGGGAACGAGCCCGCGACGGACTGCGCCGGCCTGCCCGCCTCCTATGCCGAAGCGGACTACACGGCCATGCGCGAACGGCACATCGCGGATTTCAAGCGGTTCGTGGAGCGTGTTCAATTGAATCTGCCTCAGAACGAGGACCTCGTCGGGCTGCCGACCGACCGGCGGCTGAAAGAGGTGCGGCGCGGCAAAGACGACCCCGGCCTCGCGTCCACCTACTTCCAGTACGGCCGCTACCTGCTCATCTCCTCGTCGCGGCCCGGCGGTCTGCCCGCCAACCTGCAGGGGGTGTGGAACGAGCATATCAACGCGCCGTGGAACAGCGATTACCACACCAACATCAACCTGCAGATGAACTACTGGCCCGCCGAGGTGGGAAATCTGGCGGAGTGCCACACGCCGTTCCTGGAACTGATTGCGTCGCTGCGGGGGCCCGGGTCAGAAACGGCGAAAGTGCATTACGGCGCCGGGGGCTGGGTGGTGCACACCATCTCGAACGTGTGGGGCTTCACGGCGCCCGGCGAGCACCCGTCATGGGGGCAGTTCGTTTCCGCAAGCGGCTGGCTGTGCCAACATCTGTGGGAGCACTACGCTTTCAACGGCGACCGGGAATACCTTGCGCGCGTGTACCCGGTGATGAAAGACGCGGCGCAGTTCTATCTCGATTTCCTTGTCGAGCATCCCGAATTCGGCTGGCTCGTGACGGCGCCCTCGAATTCTCCGGAGAACAAGTTCCGCACCCCGGACGGCCAGGAGGCGTCCGTGTGCATGGGGCCGTACATGGACACGGAAATCATCCGCGAACTGTTCCAGAACACGGCGGCGGCGGCCAGGGCGCTCGGCACGGACGACGCATTCGCGGAGCGTCTGGCGGCGGCGGAGAAGAAGTTGCCGCCATTTCAAATCGGCAAGCACGGGCAATTGCAGGAATGGCTGCACGACTTCGAGGAGGTCGAGCCCGGGCACCGGCACATGTCGCATCTTTATGCACTGCATCCGGGCGCGCAAATCACGCCCGCGGGCACGCCGGAACTGGCGGAGGCCGCGCGCACGACGCTGAAGCGGCGCCTTTCCTACGGCGGGGGCCACACCGGCTGGAGCCGCGCCTGGATAATCAACTTCTACGCGCGGCTGCACGACGGGGATTCGTCGCACCGGCATTTGCAGGAGCTGTTCGCGAAATCGACGCTTCCGAACCTGTTCGACGGGCACCCGCCATTCCAAATCGACGGCAACTTCGGCGGCGCGGCCGGCATTGCGGAAATGCTGCTACAGAGCCATGACGGCGCCATCGACCTGCTGCCCGCACTGCCCGCCGCCTGGCCGGACGGCGAAGTGAGGGGCCTGCGCGCGCGCGGCGGTTTCGAGGTGGATATTGCGTGGAAGGGCGGCCGGCTGGAACGGGCGGTGGTGCGCAACGCCGGCGAAGCGGATGTGAACGTGCGATACCCGGACGATGTGCAGATTGCCGGGCGGACCACCGATGGCGTGCTCACGCTGGTTTTCGAGCCGAAGCCGTAGACGGGCGTCAGTCCCCGCGAAACAGCGCTGCGATGGCATCCAGCATGAGGTAGCCGCGGCCCCGGGTGGGCGCGACGATGCCGCCTTCCCCGAACTCGTTCCAGGCATAGATGGTGAAGGCCTTCTGCCCGGGAAGGCCGAGCGCGCTGTGCTCCGCGAGTTGTGATTTGACGCGCTGCAAGGCGGTCTTCCATTCGTCGGCGGCGGGGAAACGGAAGCAGGGCCTCGGGTCGGGCCAGGGGCGCGGGTTCCAGCCCGCGGGCACGAAGGGCATATACGGGACGGCGTCCTGTGTGTGCTTTTCCCTGCCTGCCTCGGCAAACCCAATGAGTTCCGCGTAGGGAAGGTCTTCTTCTTTCCGCTGGACTGGCGGAACGTCCATGTAGGTGGCCGTGAAATCGAAGAGGCCGGCCGCCCAGTGTCCGGCGGGAACGGCTTCATTCGCGCCCACGCCGCAACCGATCACCAGTTCGCCCAGTTCTTTCTCCCGGGCCGCCGCGCGCAGGGCATCAAGCCGCTTGCGCGAACCTTCCATGCCTTCGTTCTGCTGCAGGAAGTAGTGTCCGCCGTGGACCTTGAAGACGGGCTTGCCGTCAATCCGCAGGTAGCTCGGATGCTTCATGCAATCGGTCCAGTATTCGACGCATTCTTTCCATTCGGCATCGGAGCGCACCTCGAATGGGGGATGATTGCAGAACTCGAGCATGAACCGCATGCGGCGGGCGTTGGGAGATTCCATGAACTGCGTTACGCCGCGGTTGAGGAAGCGGGAATGGGGTTCGCGCTCGCCGTCCGGACCGTTGTAATACCAGAGAATGATGAAGAAGTCGACGCCGTGCTCCGCGGCCGCCGCGATTTCGCGGTCCATGGTCTCCTGCGTGTTGTACTCGCCAAGCAACGGCACGCGTTCGGGATAATCCGGGCGCCAGTCTTTCCCCTGCGCGGTATGCCACTTGTTCGGCAGCGGCTCCCACCACCCGGCGAAGTATTCAATGCCCACGAGTGTCCCGTCCGCGTCCCCGGCCTGGACGCTTGCGGCAAGCAGCAGTATCGCCAGCGTATTTAACACTTTCCTATTCCTTCTCGTCGTACCCCCTGGTATCTGCGTTACGCATTCCGGATAGGATACAATAGGCGCGCTTGAAATCCCCAGGGCACATTACCGGACAGTTTCATGAACCTGGCAGTGATCATTCCCATCGCGGTCGGACTCGCCATGGACGCCTTCGCAGTGGCGGTGGCATCGAGTCTGCGCCTGCACCCGGTGAACCGGAGACAGGTGTTCCGGCTGGCTTTCCATTTCGGCCTATTCCAGGCGCTGATGCCTGTCGCGGGCTATTTCACGGCGGCTTCTGTTTCCGCCCATATCGAAGCGTGGGACCACTGGGTGGCCTTTGCGTTGCTCGCCGGAATCGGCGTGAAGATGCTCGTGGAGGCTTACCAGGAGCGGCCGGAAGAGGAACTGGCGCGGCGGGACCCCACGCGCGGCCTGCGGCTGGTGGCGCTGTCTGTGGCGACGAGCATCGACGCTTTCGCCGTCGGGCTCAGTTTCGCGTTGCTCAGGCTGAGCTTATGGGAGACCTGCGCGGTCATCGGGCTGATTACGGGGCTGCTGACCGCGCTGGGCATGGCGTTCGGCGCGCGCATTGGTCTCCGTTTCAGCCGGGTTGCGGAAACGGCGGGCGGCATCATCCTCATCGCCGTGGGGGTGCGCATCGTGGTCAACCACCTGGGGCAGGCGCCGCTCTAATCCGCCTCGTTTTCCGCTATGGATTTTTCCGGCAATGTTGTACACTATGCGCCTTCTCATGTTTCGTGTACCCCCTGTTGCCTTTCTTGGTGAGCGGAATGACGGACCTTCCCGACAACATGGACGCCAACCCCTGCCTGGGGTGCGGGGCGTGCTGCGCCTTCTTCCGGTGCTCCTTCTACTGGGGCGAGTGCGATGATGTGACCCCCGGCGGCGTGCCCGCCGGCATGACCGTCAACCTGGGGCCGTTCCGGCGCGCCATGAAAGGCACCAACCAGGAAGAACCGTACTGCATCGCGCTCGTGGGACAGATCGGGGCGGCCGCGCACTGCGGCATCTACCGGCAGCGTTCAAGCACCTGCCGGCGCTTTGTGCCTTCCTACGCGAACGGCAGCCCCAACGAGGAATGCGACCGCGCGCGCGCCCGGTTCGGCCTCGCGCCGTTGACCCCGGAAGACTGGAACGTGACGCCGTTCTGTCCCAACCGCCCGAAGCGGCCGCCGAAGCGCCGCCGGCGAGTGGCCTGACTTGCCGTTGTCCGCGCTGCTGTGCTGAAATGTCTCAGGCAATACCGCCTCTGGGTCAACCTGGGAGAGCACCATGAACCGGCGCCAGTTTCTTGGCCTGTCCGCGGCGGGCGCGCTAGCCGCGCAGCGCGCGCTGGCGGGCGCGGACGTTTCGGAGGGGCAACCGATGAAAGTGTTGCTCTGGTGTTGGGACGCGCGCATGACGTGGGATGACGAGCCGGACAAAGTCGAGCTGAAGATGGCGGGCTCGGAGCGGCTGTTCCCCTACACGAAACGGCCGGAATCCTATCTCACCGGGTTCAAACGTCTGGTCGACTACTGCGCGGAGACGGGCATCTGGGGGGTGATTATCTGGGGGTTCCTGCGCGACGCCCACGGCGGCGTGGCTGCAGCGCAGGACCTGTGCAAGTACGCCAGCGACAAAGGGGTGGCCATTTTGCCGGGGGTCGGCGTGTGCGCTTACGGCGGCTACTACTATGAGGGAGAGCACCCCTACAATCTCGAGACCTACCTGCGCGCGCATCCGGAGCGGGCTTCCGTGGCGCGCGAGGAGCATGGCGGCCGCGAAGTCGCTCCCGTGCTTGACCCGGCCCTCGCGGAGAACCAGCAGTGGTGGCGCGAGGGCCTGGAATGGATGCTCGACACCTTCGAGATTGGCGGCATCAACTATGAGATGGGTGATTTCGTGGTCAACATGTCGCCTGCGGCGGTGGCCGCCCGGAAGGCGCTGGGCTTCGACACCGATGACAACGTGGAGGACATGGTCGTGGCCACGCGCGGCCTGATGGACCGCGCCTGTGAGCTGAAGCCGGACGGCGCTTTCATCAACGCGCTGTACCGCGGCTATCATCAGATTCAGGATTTCCCGAAGCTGCCGTACGTGAAGGCCGTGCATCCGAAGGCCGTCTGGGAATACACCCTGCGCGCCATGGTGCAGCGCCCCGAATTTCCGGAGGGCTATCGGGGCGTCCCCGAGCACCGGCAGTACGGTTACCTGCACTGGTTCAATCTTTCGACCGGCACGGAGGACAAAGACTACACCGGCGAGATTGCGCGCGTGTTCCCCGGCCTGCAGGCGCTCGGATTCGAGTTCGCGGGAACCTACGGGGAGATTACGGCGCTGAACAATCCCGTCGGCGACAGGAACTACCGCGCCCAGGCCGAGTGGGCGGCGAAGGCCTAGCCCACCCGGCGCGCATTCTTTTTGTCCTCAGTAGGCGATCTTCGCCACCCCCATGGCCATGGCCACGTCGCGCGTCACCGGCGCCTCGTCTCCCGGATACCTCAGGAAGTCGACGTGCCCGTCCATGTAGAGCACATTCGAGCCGCCGGGCACGTGATTGAACAGGGCCGGGTCGAGCGCGAGGTCATCAAACATGATCCACACCGAACTCTGCGCTTCGGCCGAGGCCGCGGGATTGTTGATGTCGGTGATGAAGAAGCGCTCGATACCTTCACGCAGGCGGTAGAAAGTGCCTTCGCCTGTGGAGATGTCCCCGTCGAGCACGCCGACTTCGCCGGTGTTGCGCCAAGTGTCGTAGGCGTTGAGTATGTCATTGACGCCGAGCAGGAGCGCTCCGGAGAAGTAGTTGTACACGGTCGTGGACGTGATGGCCGGGTCGTTTCTTCGCGCGGGGTCGACATAGACCTCATCATCGGGGAAAGCCCAGCCGAGGTAGTTGTAGGAACCCGCGAAGAAGCGGCACGGGTTGACGGCGTCGGTCTGCGGGTCGCCGTTCAGATTAAACTTGCCGTCCTCGAGTTCCTGGAATCCGTTCGCGTCCGAGGGGCAGATCATCACATTGATGTCGGTCAGGTATTCCGGATAGACCGAAGGCCCGTTGAAGATGCCCTCAAACTCATTGTTGGGCTTGCAGTCGCCGGGCAGGCTGCTGTCCCCCTCCCACAACTGGATCGGCGGGAAACGCTCTCCCTTGGACTCGTTGGCGTACATCTTGAAAACGAGGCCCAATTGCTTGAGGTTGTTCTGGCAACTCGCACGCCGCGCCGCCTCGCGTGCCCGCGCGAGCGCGGGCAGCAGAATCGCCGCCAGAATGCCGATGATCGCAATCACGACCAGCAGTTCAATCAGCGTGAAGCCGCTCCGGTTCATCCCCGGTTCCTTTCCTGGAGTGCAATCTCCCTTGCGCAGTGGAAAGCAAGTCCTGTGCCATCATCAGGGAAATCACGGTTTGCGCATACACAGGCCGGGATTGCACATGACGCAGGATTGCAGAGAAGGACCAGGTCAGCCGATGAAGTGGGGCAGGTCTTGCAGATTTGCAAGAGATGGGCCGGGCGAGGTCTTGCAAATCTGCAAGAGGCGCGCCACTAACCAGGGGCTTGTTCAGGAGTCCGTTGGCTCGGCTTCACTCAGCTTGCGGTACAGGGTCGACGGGTTGATGTTCATGCGACGCGCCGCTTCTTCCCGGTTGCCGTTGCAATCGGCGATGACGCGGCGCACGAAATCACGCTCAAAGGCGCGCACAGCGCTCCGGAAATCATCCGGCATGTCCGGGGCCTCCCCGGCGCAGGGCAGGGTGTCGGGCAATTCAGCGGGAGTGATGTAGTCGCCATGGCTGAGTATCATGGCGCGCTCGATCACATTGCGCAGTTCGCGGACATTGCCGGGCCAGTCGTAATGGATGAGGCAGCGCATGGCGTCAGGCGCGATGCCGAGGCAGCGCCGCTTCAATTCCGTGTTCAGTTTGTGCACCAAGTGTTCGGCGAGCGCGGGGAGGTCGGAGCGGCGCTCGCGCAGGGGCGGCAGGGCGAGTTCGAAGACGGCGATGCGGAAGTAGAGGTCCTTTCTGAACCGGCCCTCTTCCGCGAGCACGCGCAGGTCCTTGTTGGTCGCCGCGATGACGCGCGCGGCCAGGGTCTTGGTCTTGGAGCCGCCCACCGGCATGAATTCCTTCTGCTCCAGCACACGCAGCAACTTGGCCTGCAGCATCAGGGGCATCTCGCCAATCTCATCGAGCAGAATTGTTCCGTCACCGGCCAGTTCGAAATAGCCGGCGCGGTCGGCGGTGGCCCCGGTGAAGGCGCCGCGCACGTGGCCAAAGAGTTCACTTTCAAGCAAGGTCTCGGGAATGCCCGCACAGTTGATGGGGACGAAGGGACTGTCCCTGGTGTCTCCGAGGCCGTGTATTGCGCGCGCGGCCAGTTCTTTGCCGGTGCCGGACTCTCCGGTGATGAGCACCGTGCTGCGTGTGGCGGCGACTTCCTCGATGTGGCGTACCATGTTTTTCATGGGCTGGCTCTCGCCCACGATGGGGAACTTCTCGAGCGTGCCCGAAACCTGGCGGCGAAGCACCTGCACCTCGCGGGTCAGCTGCTTCAATTCGACGAGGCGCTGAATCTTGCCGACCACGTCTTCCACAACAATGGGCTTAACCACGTAGTCGCAGGCGCCTTTTCGGAACGCGGTTATGGCGGTGTCGAGGTCGCCGTAGGCGGTCAGCATAATAACGCGCGCATCGGGCTTGAGCCGCATCATGCGGTCGAGCACATCGATGCCGTTCATGGCCGGCATCATGACGTCGCAAAGAACGATGTCGGGGTCCCAGACCTCCACGGTATCCATGGCCTGTTCGCCGGAGGCCGCGGTCCTGCACTCCATGCCGCGCAGACGCAGCAGTCCGGCAAGGTCTTCGCGGAAAAGCTCTTCGTCGTCTATGAGCAGCACGTTCGCTTTCACGCGGGGACCCCGCTCACGCCGCCCGCCAGGGGGGACGGGGTATCCATCAGCGGGAGCAGCACCCGAAACCATGCGCCACCTTCCTCATTGTTGCCGAATTCGATACGGCCGTTGTGGCCGGTAATGATCGACTTGGCGATGCTCAAGCCCAGCCCCATGCCGTCGGGCTTTGAAGTGTAGAAGGCATTGAACATCTCTTTTCTGGCCTCGTCCGTCAGGCCCGTGCCGGAGTCGCTGAACAGAATCTGCACGTGGTCTCCCGAGATGCCGGTCGACACCGTCAGGGCGCCGCCTTCCGGCATGGCCTCCAGGGCATTCAGCCCCATGTTGAGAAAGACCTGCGCAAGTTGGTCTGCTCGCGCGACAACGCTTGGCGAATGGGGAGCAAGTTCCATTCCAATCTGGCAGTGCCTGGCTCCTTCGTGGAACCGCACGATATCGAGGGCGTCGGCCACGAGCGCGTTGACATCGCATGCGGCCGGTTCCAGGCGGGGCGGCCTGGAGAAGCGGGAAACGCCGTGGACGATGTGTGAGATTCGCGTAAGCTGCCGGTGCAGCAGGCCGATGCTCTCCCGCCAGAAAGCGGGGTCCTCGGTTTCTTCCATCAGGCGCAGGCGGGTGGACAGGGAGGCGAGGGGGTTGCCGATCTCGTGGGCAAGCCCCGCGGCCACCACGCCCAATGTGGCGAGGCGGCTCGACCGGAGCAGGTCCGCCTCTTCGCGCTTGCGGTCGGTGATGTCGAGCCCGAAAGAAATGGTGCCCGTCACCTTGCCGCCTTCGCGGACTTCGCTGTTGCTCCAGGCGATCTGCCGGTCCTCGCCGGATTTGGTGCGTATCGGGCCTTCCAGGTGCTTGGGCACGCCGGCCTTGAACTGCTCCAGGATTTCGCGCCTGACGCGCGAGTAGCGGTCCGGCGGCATAAGCGTGTTGAACCAGCCGATTTTCTCGAGTTCTTCGCGGGTGTAGCCGGTGATCTGCTCGGCCGTCTCGTTGAAGACCTTCAGATTGGCCTTGTTGTCCAGCCCGATGACGATCACATTCGCGGTGCGGATGAGATTTTCCGCGTAATCCCGGGCGGCCTGCGCATTCTTTTCGGCACGCTTGCGCTGCCGCATCTCCTTGAGCAGTCCCTTGCGCTCGGCCTGGAGCCGGGTGCGGGAGTCCACAAGGTCGCCGATGGTGTAGTAGAGCGTGCCGAAGAGCAGGAACAAGCCCAACACCAGCGCAAACCACCGCAGATTGCTGCGCACAACCGAATCGCTTCCGATGACAGGCCAGGCATTGAGGGCCTCGATTTTCATGGTCATGTCGAGCACGATGGTCAAGGCGATACATATGCCTGCGATGAGCAGGCCGGCCCGCACGTAGGGTTTGCCCGGCACCGACGCGATGAACAGCAGTGCGGGCAGCATCAGCACAATGATGCCAACCAGTGTGAAGACGTTGGACACGAACGGCGGGTTCCACAGTTCGTCGATGAGGTGCCCGGTGAACTCCAGCATGAAAGCCGAGATGACGGCCGCGGTGACGAAGCGCCGGGTATTGCCGCGCAGGGCGTGGGCAATGCGGGAACGCGGCGGGCCGCTGTTCGTCCGCGAGTCGGTTGCCGAATCGTGACGTTGCATGGGTCTTGCCTCCCTGGCCGCCGGGGCCGTGTTCGGCCCGCGGCACTTGATGCCGATGCTGTGCCTGCCGTGTATTGTAGATGCATGCGGCCCTTTGCGTCACATGCGCCCAAAAGGCTTACTTGCCGCGTTCCCCGGCCAGCGGATATAGTCGAGCAGCTTCGCGGAACCGGGGAGAGAGCTTCATGGAAACGCGTTACAACTGGGTGCTGCTGGTCCGGGTGGTGTTGATTGCGGCGATGGGCGGGCTGCTGTTCGGTTACGACTGGGTGGTCATCGGGGGGGCAAAGGCGTTTTACGAGGCGTACTTCGGGCTCGACGACCCGTTTCGCATCGGCTGGGCCATCAACAGCGCGGTGGTGGGCTGCATGCTCGGCGCGCTGGTCTCGGGCGCATTGAGCGACAAGTTCGGCCGCAAGTACCTGCTCGTGCTGGCCGGCGCGCTGTTTCTGGTTTCGGCGCTGGGCTCGGGCCTCACCGACAGCTTTCGCGGGCTGCTGCTCTACCGGCTTATCGGCGGGGCGGGCATGGGCCTGGCCTCGGCGTTGTCGCCGGTCTACATCGCGGAAATCACGCCGGCCGCCGTGCGCGGGCGGTTCGTGTCCACCAACCAGCTCGCCATCGTGGTGGGCGTGGTGGCGGCGCAGGTCGCGAACTGGCTGATCGCCGAGCCCGTGGCCGAGGGCGTTGACCTCGTTGAGACCTGGAACGGGCAAAACGCGTGGCGGTGGATGTTCTGGGCGGAGAGCGTGCCCGCGGTGCTCTTCGCGGTGCTCATGCTCACCGTGCCGGAGAGTCCGCGCTGGCTTGTGAAGAACGGGCGCAAGGACCGGGCGCATTTGATACTGGGGCGCGTGGGCGGCCGAGCGCACGCCGATTTCGAGGTGCGCGATATCGAGGCGACACTGGAGAATGAGATTCAGCGCGTCGATTTCCGCGACCTGCTCGCTCCGGGGGTGTTCAAAATTGTGCTGGTGGGCGCGTTTCTCGCGGTGTTCCAGCAGTGGTGCGGCATCAACGTGGTGTTCCAGTTTGCCGAAGAGGTCTTCACCGATGCGGGCTTCGACCTCAACGCCATGCTCTTTAACGTGGTGCTCATCGGCGGGGTGATGCTCATCAGCACGGTCATCGCGATTCTGACGGTGGACAGGCTCGGCCGGCGCACGCTGATGCTGTTCGGCAGCGCGGGACTCGCCGTGAGCTACGTGCTGCTCGGCTACGGCTACCACACCGGGAGGACCGGCCTGTTCATGCTCGCGCTGATCGTGGCGGCGGTCGCCGTCTACTCCGTCACGCTCGCGCCGATTGTGTGGGTGCTGCTTTCCGAGATCTTTCCGAACCGCATTCGCGGGGCGGCCATGGCGGTGGGCGTGTTCGCCCTGTGGTTCGGCAACGGCACACTGACCCTGAGCTTTCCCTACCTGCGCGACGCGCTCAACATCGCCTCGACCTTCTGGCTGTATGCCGCCATCTGCGTCGTCGGGTTCGTCGTGGTCTTCCGCTACGTGCCCGAGACCAAGCAGAAATCGCTCGAGGAATTCGAGCGCGAAATTGTGGGTTGAAGCCCGGGCCGAGCGCGGCCTTTGCCTTACACGAACCGGCACGGCTCGCGTGCGGAGGTATGGGAGGAACGGGACGGATGAGAGAAGTCGGGGTAAGCCGCGGAAAGCCGCATGAGCTGAGGTGCCAGCCGTTCCCTCTTTCATAGCCGCCATACTTCTTGTGGTTCCTGTTCTTGCCCGGGCTGCGCCGTGGCTTTCTTGCACGGTGTGTTGCTTCTGCGCATGGCGCCGCTGGAAACCGCACAATCCACCAAGGTAGGATCATGAGGCAAACCCCCCNNGGTCATGCCCGACATCGTTGCGCTGGAAGCGCAGTTGAACAGTTTTGACCGCGAGGCGCGCTGCGCGGCGCTGAACGAACTGGTTGCCCTGGCGGCGCGCGGCGAAGTGCTGCTGCCGCCGCAGACGCATGAGTTCAATATGCACTGCCACTCGTTCTTCTCCTACAACGGCTACGGCTATTCACCGTCGTGCCTGGCGTGGAAGGGTCGGCAGCACGGGCTCTACGCCATGGGCCTGGTCGATTTCGACGTGGTCGAGGGCGTGGAGGAGTTCCTGGAGGCGTGCGAGGCGGTGGCGCTGCGCGCCTGTGCGGGGATGGAGACGCGCGTCTTCGTGCGCGAATTCGCCGACCGCGAGATCAATTCGCCCGGCGAGCCGGGTGTGAGCTACCACATGGGGGTGGGCTTCACCACCTGCGGCGGTGAGCAACCGGAACTGGAGGCGCGCTTCCTCGACATCGCGCAGCAGCGCAACAAGGATATGCTCGCGCGCATCAATTCCCACCTCGCGCCGGCGGACATCGACTATGAGCGGGATGTGCTGCCGCTGACGCCGAAGGGCAACCCGACGGAGCGGCACCTCTGCATCGCCTATGACGCGCGCGCGCAGCAAGTCATGCCGGAGGAAAACGCGCGCGTTGCGTTCTGGGCGTAGAAACTGGGCGTGGAAGCCGAGGAAGTCGAAGAAGCCATGGCAGACCCGCCGGTGTTTCAGGGGCTGATTCGGTCGAAGCTGATGAAGCGGGGCGGCGTGGGCTACGCGCAGCCGGAGGGCGGCGATTTCCCGCTGCTCGAGGAGGTGAACCGGTTCACGCTGGACAACGGCGGCATTCCCGCGTACGCGTTTCTGCACGGGCTGACCAGCGGCGAGGCGGCCATGGACGAACTGCTCGACCTGATGCAGGCGTCGGGCGTGGCCGCGGTCAATATCATCCCCGACCGGAACTGGAACCTGAAGGACCCCGAGGAAAGGCGCAAAAAGGTCGAAAAGCTCTATGCTTTTGTCGAGAATGCGCAGCGGCGAGACCTGCCCATTCTTATCGGCACCGAGATGAACGCCTACGGCCAGCGTTTTGTCGATGATTTCAGCGCGCCGGAGTTGCGGCCGCTGCACGCCGTGTTCCTGGAGGGGCTGCACATCCTGCACGGGCACACGCTGCTACAGAAGCATGCGGGCATGGGCTATCTGAGCGCCTGGGCGGAGGCCCACTTTGAATCGGCCGCGGAGAAGAACCGTTTTTACCGGCAGGTGGGCGAGAAGTTTCTGAGCGCGAAGGATGTGGCCTTTCTGAGCATCGCGTCGACAAACCTCAAGACCGAGGTGGCGCAGGCGCTCGGGATTGCGCTGGAGTAGGGGGGAGTTTCGCCCGCCTGCGTGCCTGTCGCAGGGCTTTCTTCTTGGGGGCTACCGCCGCGAGAAGGCGGCGACGGCTTCGACGTGGCGGGTGTGGGGGAACAGGTCCACGGCGCTGAGCCGGTCGAGCCGGTAGCTCTCGAGCAAGGCGGGCATCTCGCGCGCGAGCAACTTGGGATTGCAGCTCACGTAGAAGAGGTGCGGCGGTGCCAGCGCGACGAGGCGTTTGAGCGCTTTTGGGTGCAGCCCGGCGCGCGGCGGGTCGACGACCACGGCGGAATCCGGGGCGAGCCCGTCGCCCTGCTCACGGGCGCGCAGGTAGTTCTTCACCTTCCCGGTGATGAACTCGACGTTCCCGATGCCGTTGACCCCGGCGTTGTGGCGCCCGTCTTCGGAGGCTTCGGGCACATTCTCAACGGACCACACCCGCTCGACGAGGTCGGCGCAACTGAAAGCGATGCCGCCCATGCCGCCGTAGAGGTCGTAGAGCACGCGCGGCCGGGTGCGCCGCACCCACGCGCGCACCTCGCCGTAGAGCCGTTGCCTTGCGCGCGGGTTGGTCTGGAAGAAGCTGAACGGGGAGATGCGGAACGCCAGCTCGACGGGCGCGCCTTCGGTGTCGGGTATCGTCAGGCGTTCGGTGATGGCGGGTTTGCCGTCGAGCAGGGTGAGTTCGTCGGCCGCGGCCACGTCGGCGAGCCCGTGAAACACGCCGTGATAGATGCTGTCGGCCCGGAATGAGGTGCGCACCGCCTCGACAAACGGGCCGGCGTCGAATTCGCCCGGCCGCGTGATGAGCGCGACCATGCGCTCACCGGTGGCTTTGGCGTCGCGCACCAGCAGCACGCGCAGGAAACCGTCGCCCGTGCGCGAGTCGAAAGCGCGCAAGCCGGCTGCGCGGTACCACGCGCGCACGGCCGCCAGCAGTTCCGCCAGCCCCTCAGGCCCGATGCGGCATTCCGCGATGTCGAGCGGCCAGAACCAGCGGCCCTTGCGCTTGAAACCGAGCACGGTTTCACGCTCGAAGCCGGGCGGCGGGGGCTCGTCGTAGCGCTTCGGAGCGAAGGCGGGGTCGACCTTGTTGCGGTAATGCCAGCGCACGGGGGACGGGGTGACCTCGACCGGCCCGTCCCAGAACGGCGCGAAGAGCTCCGCGAGTTGGGCGCCCTTGAGGCGCACCTGCCCGGCATAGGGCACGTCCTGCATCTGGCAGCCGCCGCATTCGCCGAAGTAGGGGCACAGGCTGGATTGGCGGGATTCGGTCATGCGGCGCCCCTCAGCGCGCGCACCTCGCCGCTCCACGAGCAGCCTGTGCAATGAACCAGCGTATCGGGACTGAGCGGCACGACGGCATTGGCGGGCGTGCAGTCGCAGGCATTGCCGGCCGCGTCCACGCTGAAGACGACCGTGTTGCCGCCGACTTCGCGGCAGAAGCGCGCGGCGCGGCAGAGCGGGCATTCGAGAGGCGCGGGTGTATCCATGTCGTTCAGCATCCGAGCAGTTCCGCGAGGTCGCCCGGCCTTTCAAGCACCGCGTCCGGTTCGGCGTCGCCGTCCTGCCGGGGGAAATGCTCCGAAGCGCCCCAATAGACCGCCTGCGCCACCTGCATGCCCACGCGCTTCGCGCCCTGCACGTCGGCGAGCCAGTTGTCGCCCACGAAGAGCACTTCGTGCGAGGTCAGGCCGAGGTCTTTGAGCACGGCGGCGAAGAGCAGCGGGTGCGGTTTCACATAGCCGAGGTCTGCGGAGACGACCACGCACCTGAAGTACTTGTCGAGGCCGACGGTGCGCAGGCTGCGGCGGATGGCGCCGCCGTCGGGGTAGTTCGACACCAGCCCGAGCGGGTAGCGCGCGGCGATGCGCGCGACCACCGCGTCGACGCCTTTCGGCAGCACCACGGCATGGACGAAAGCGTCCTCACGCGCCTGCAAGAGCGTCTGCATTTCTTCTGGCCCGGCCTCGCGCCCGTACAGTTCGCGCACCAGCCGCTGCGTGATCCAGGCGAGGTCGTTCTCGCGGTAGGCGGGCGGGTCACCGGCGAAGGGCGCGTTCCGGGAGAGGGCGCGCAGCTCGAAGAAGCGGTCGAGGTCGAGCGAGCCGTACATCTCCTCGAGCGCGTGGGCGAGCGACATGCCGTAGGCGTGCCACTCCGCCTGGCCGAAGGGGACCAGCGTGTTTCCGTAGTCGAAGACGACGGCCTCCACCGCCGCGACATCAATGGCCATGATACTCCTCCCGGTGTCTGCGCCGGGAAGTATATCGGGATTGGCCCGCCCCGGGCCATTCGAGGGCACGGGGCGGCCCGCCAGGCGGATCAGTAGATGACGTCCGGCGGCATGCCCGACGCCGCCACGGGGAAGGCGCAACTGTGGAGGATGCGGTCGTCGTGCCACAGGGCGGAGCCGACGACGTCCTCGCGGCCGGACGTGTACTCCGTGCCGAGCCCGACGGGCGCGGCCCCGGGTTCGAGGCTCTCGATGAAACGGACGAGGAAGTCGCGCGCCTGCTCCGCGGGGGCCGGCTCCCCCTCACCGCCGCGCAGGCCCGCCTCGAAGAAGTAGGCCTCGCCGATGCGCGGCCAGAGTTTGCGGAACGTGTCCGGGCAGTCGTAGAGGTCCATGCCGGCCACGCCTCCGGCGGTGGCCACAATGACGCCGGCGGCCCGTTCCGGCAGTTCGAGGCGCGCCATGTAGTCCTGCACGCGGTCCCGGGACGCGGCGTAGCCGTCGATGAGGGATTCGGTGACGGATTCGGAGTGCGAGGCGCGCAGGGTCTCCGCCACACGCTCCCACACCTCGCCCTGGTTGCTTTGTGCGCGGCCGGTGCGCCGGCGGTTGACGCGCACGCTGGCACTTTTGCTCGCGCGCAGGTTTGGCGGGGCGTAGTGGGTGGCGTCGAATCCGCGGGAGATGTGCGACCAGCGGCCGCGCTCGACACAGCTCACCGGCAGGACGGTCCGCGCGTTCGCGGCCACCAGCACGGTGATGTTGAGCACACGGTTCTGCTTCGCGCCGGTGACGACCTCGCCCTCCGGCAGGAGAATCGGCAGGCCGCCGCGGTTGTCGAGCAGCAGTTCCGGCACGCTGCCCGAGTCCGACACTTCGGTCAGTTCCGCCGTGCCCGCCTCGATGGCCTCGCTCAGCAGGCAGTACCCGGGTTCGTGGCCGTTGACCACAAACAGGGGAAACACGGTGAGGTTGCGGTAGTGCAGCGCCTCGCCCACCTCCACGCGCGCGAAGGCGTCGCGGATGCCGCGGGTGGCGCTTTCCCGGGAACGTTCGGCCGCTTCCCCGGCGCGGGAGGGCAGCAGGGCGAGCAAGAGTCGCGTGCCGTGGAGGAGGTCCCGCTGCGACAGGGCGAGGAGATGTTCGCTCAACCCGGTGATGGCCTGCGGCCGGTCCCACGCCTCCGACTGGCGGTACGCGGCCAGCACGACCTGGTGCAGCGCCTCCCCGGCGGAACCGGGGTTGGCGCGCTCTTCGAGGATGTGGGCGCCTTTCTTTGTAAGATAGAGGTCCAGTTCGAGGGGCAGCCGCGCGGCGCGGTGTTCACGGGAGGCTTTCACGGCGCGTCCCGTGACCAGCACTTCGCCCGCGTCCACCAGGGGGGCCAGCCACGACACCACCCTGCGCGGCAGGTACCCGGTCTTGTGGAAATCGGGGTTCTCCACGCGGATGGCGTTGCTGTCGTGCGTGTTGTCGGGCTCCCGTTCCAGCGAGAATTCCTCGCCGGGGCGCAGTTGCGCGTCGCAGTACTGTGTTCCCGCGAGATGCGCTTCGATCCTGCCCAGATAATGGTTCTTCGCTTTGGCTGTTTTCCTGGTCTTCATCTCTGTGTTCTCCCATATTCGCCGCGTGTATATAGCAGCGGATATGCGCAGAGCATCCCCCGTGCCAAAAGGGCGCGAAAGCGCAAAAGCATGTGATGCCAGGCACTTACGGAATCATGACTGGGCGGCGGCCGACGTTCAGGTTCAATGTTTGAGCAATGGCCTCAACTGATGAACGCATTGGCCGGGTGGTGGGGGCGCTTGAACGCTATCAGCCGGGTATTCCCGGGCAGTAGCCGTCTTCGCCTTCGGCGCAGGGGTAGTAGCCGCCGGAATTGTAGAACTGAATAACCCGGAGCAGTTCGCTGAGGGTGATTGCCCAATCCTGGGCGTTGTAGTCGGCGGCGTGGGGCGGGCATTCCCGGGCGGTTTCGTCGGAGCCCGGCATGAACCCCTCATCGCTGGTTTCTTCAGGGCCGGCGCAGTGATACCCGCCGGAATTGTAGAACTGAATCATGCGCAGCAGTTCGGTGAGGTCGACCTGGTTGTCCGGTGCGCCGTGCCAGTCTGCGGAATGGTGTTCGGGTTCCTCTTCGATGAAGACCGCAGTGACGGTCTTGTCCCCGTCCATGGTGATTGTTGCGGGGTTCTCAGTGCCGGAGAGGTCGCCTTCCCAGTGGTCGAAGGCCCAGCCGCTCGCGGGGGTGGCGGTTATGGTGACGGATGCGCCTTCCGCGTGCGCGGAAGTGCCGGGCGGGGCGACCGTTCCTTGTCCGCTCACGGCGGTGGTGAGGGAGTGCATGACCTGCACGAAGACCGCAGTGACGGTCTTG
>NPIG01000830.1_pt1 | contig 19740 bp, 18 predicted proteins | sample 8637441 | NCBI WGS metagenome assembly NPIG01 (sample SAMN07420675, study PRJNA396082) | bioreactor metagenome | isolation source: sample BR6 brine-fed electro-methanogenic bioreactor BR | place: Japan: Kochi | collected 2016-06-14 | reverse complement strand
AACCTCTGCCGCTATATCTATGCGCTTTCTCCCGCCGCCTCGGGGTCTCGGGACGACCCTGCACACCCCGCCCACGGCCTGTTGAGCTGGGATGTGACGCAATACGAGGGCGTGTATTACGGCGACGACAATGCGCGCGCGATGCTGTCGACCATGGCCTGCGCTGCCGCACTCGAAACCGATGAATTCAACCACAAGCTCATGCGGTGTTTGCTGGCCAATCTGCGGACGACCGGGCCGGAAGGGTTCCGCGGCTCGCGCATAGACCAGGGCCCGCTCAGCCAGAACGGCTGGCGTCACTATTACGAGACGTCGCGTTCCAATCTTGCGCCGCATTTCGAGGCCTATTTGTGGGCCTGCATGCTGTGGGGCTATGGCAAGACGGGCTTCGCGCCGTTCCTCGACCGCCCGAAGGCCGNNACAAACGGCATGCAGCAGGAGCGCGCCCGGATGCTGTTGCCGCTGGCATGGCTGGTCCGGTTGGAAGACACGCCGAAGCACCGCGGCTGGCTGCGGCGCATCACCGAGGATTTGCTCAGGCACCAGGCGGCCTGCGGCGCCATCCAGGAGCGGCTGGGCCCCCCGGGCAATGGACTCTACGACCCGCCGCAGTCCAATGAGGAATATGGCAGCAACGAAGCCGCCCTGATACAGCGCAACGGCGACCCGGTGTGCGATCTGCTGTACACCACGAACTTCGCCTTTCTCGGGCTGCACGAGGCGGCAGCCGCCACGGAGGAGGCCGTGTACCGGCAGGCCGAAGACCAGCTGGCGGGATTCCTGTGCCGTGTGCAAATCGCGTCGGAGACGCACCCGGAACTTGCCGGCGGTTGGTTCCGCGGCTTTGACTTCTCACGCTGGGAGTACTGGGGCAGCAATGCCGACGCGGGTTGGGGCGCCTGGTCAATCGAGAGCGGCTGGACCGTGGGTTGGATAACGAGCGTGTTCGGCTTGCGCGCACTTGAAACCTCTCTGTGGGACTTGACGGAACCGGTGGACCTGCGCGCGGAATTCGCGGAACTGCTGCGCGTGATGCTGCCCGGCACAGACCCGGTCGGGAAGTGAATGTGGCCGGGCTTTTGCCCTTGGCCCCATCTTTTGTGCACACTGTGCGGATGAATCCTGGAACGATGCGAGCATGCGAAGGAGGAAAGCAATGATGCGTTGGATAGTGACGGCCGCTTTGCTGGCGGGAGCGCCGCTTTGGGCGCAGGACTGGGAAGTCCTGACGGACGCGGACAATCTCGATGCGTGGTCTTCGATACGGGGCGCNNGTGGGCAAGGAGGAGAATGCGTTTCTGATTTATGAAGGCGGGGACTACGCCGATTTCGAATTGGAGTGCGAGTGGCGCACGCCGGAACCGACGAACGGCGGCGTGCAGTTCCGGTCGCACCGGCGCCCGCGCATGCCTTTGAAGGACGGGGAAACGGTGGAGACGGCGCCGACGATGGTCTACGGCTACCAGGCGAACGTGGAGACGCGGCAGCGCACCGGTTCGGGCAAGCTCATCGACGAGGGCGGCCGCGGCACGCTCGCAGAAACGCCGATGACGGCGGCAAAGACCTTGAAACAGCGCGACTGGAACCGGATGCGTATCGTGGCGAAGGGCGGCGTGATTGAGGTGTACCTGCACGACGAACTGGCGCACCGCACCGAAGACGACAAGTTCCTGTCGGGCTTTATCGGCATTCAGGCGTACGCCATGGGCCAGGAAGCGGCCGAGATGCAGTACCGGAACATCCGCGTCCGCAAACTCGACAGTGACTTGACGTGGCGGCCCCTGTTCAACGGCCAGGACCTGACCGGCTGGAAGGAATGGGGCGAGGAAGAGTGGGCCGTGGAAGAGGGCGCCATCATCGGGCGCAGCGGCCCCAAGAAGTCGGAGGGCTATCTCGCCACCGAGGAATCCTGGAAGGACTTTCGTGTGCGCGGCGCCTTCAAGATGCTCGGCGAAGGCAACTTCGGGCTGTTCTATCACTCGACGATCGCGCTGCGCGAGGAAGACGGCTATCCGCTGATTTCGGGCGTGCAGGGCGAGGTGACGCCGGACTATCCCGGCACGACGGGCGGCCTGTACGAGAGCTACAAACGCGGCTGGATTGCGAAGCCGGAACTGGACACGATGGAAGCGGTGGCGTTGAAACCGGACGAGTGGAACACCATCGAGATCGAGTCGCTGGGCAACCACGTGAAGACCTGGGTAAACGGCATCCGCGTGGTCGATTTCGACGACCCCGAGCCGAAACTGTTTGAGGGCAGTTTCGCGCTGCAGTTGCACGCGGGCGGCGTCGACGGCATCACCTGGAAAGACCTTGCGGCGGTCGAAGGGATGAAATAGCCCGCTCGCGCACAAGAGATATAAAGTGGCCGCCGCGGGCCCTGTTGACCAGGTTCCCGCGGCGGCATGTCTATGTACCGCTCTCGAGGGCTATTGCGCGCGCACCTCGAGATTGTTGTTTACATACACGGCCCCACCGACGTACGCCTTGCGTTCCGCGATGCGCTTTTCCCGGGCGCTTCCGACCGTGCCGATCAGCTGTGCGGCTCCGTCATCGACCACCACGCTGATGTTGTCTTCGTTGACGAGAGAACTCCAGGCCAGCCGCTGTTCGATTTCCTCCCGGATGGCCGCGTCATTCTCCAATGGATAGGGGGCAACTGCCGAAGCCCAGGCGTATTCATTCAACTCCCAGGGGTCCACATAGGGTCCGCCGCCCGTCTGGACGCCGCCGCGCAAGACATTCAGATGGTTATCCACGTCTGTAATGCCCACCACGGCCGCGGCCACCTCGTCCGCATGGGCCTTCTGAAACTGCGTGTCCACATCGCCGTAGAGATGTGCCTCGCCGTCCACGACGCGCACAGTAATGTCGAAGGGCTCGATGTAGGCGTTCCGCTTTAGTGCGTCGCGCACGCGGGTTGCCAGGTCGCGGGGGTTCTCGACCACGTCGGGCCGCACTCGCAAGCGGTTGGTGACGTCCTTCACGCCGACCGTGTTTCGCGCCGCGCGCGCCGCCGAGCGCTTCGCCATGACGGTGTCCACACGCCCGCGCAAGGTGACCTCAGCGTCCATGACGTCGATTTCGACATCTTCTTCCGGCACTTCGGGGGAGACCTCCAGCGCACGCGCCACCGCCTCGGCGATCTCCGTGTCCATCCTGGGCGCGTGTTTGTCTTTGCGCAACCCCTCCTCGCGCCCCCACCGGCTGACCTCAAGTTCGGTGGCGTCCACTTCTTCGACGCCGGCGACCCAGGCGGTCGTAATGGCCTCGGTCTTCTCCGCGGCGCTCCCGACGGTTCCTTTCAGGCTGACCACAGCGTCGTCCACCTGGACCACGATGAGCCCATCGTCCACGAGCGCGTTCCAGTTGAGCGCGCGGCGCACCTCGGCATCGATTTCGGCATCCGTCCGGTCTACGTCATAGTCCACGTCGATTTCCGAGGCGACCTCGCGCACGCCTTTCACCGCCTTGGCTACTTTCAGCGCCAACTGCTTTTCCTGCCAGGAGCTGACGGTGCCGCTCAGGGAGACTTTGCCGCCGGACACCTGCACATCCAGGTCCGACTTCTCCACGGCCGGGTCGGCAATCAAGGCGATACGGACATTCTCGGAAATGGCGGTGTCGTCCACCGGCTCACGCGGCCGGACCAGAACGGTGTTCAAGACGGAAACCACGCCCCTGACGGTCTCAGCAATGCGCGCGGCGCGCTCTTTCGCTAGCAGGTTGGATACCGTGCCGCCGAGCGTTGCCGTTCCATCCTCCACATCGACATCGAGATTGTTTTCTGGGATTACCGTGTCCTGCTCGAATTCGTCCGCAATGGCGTCCGCAATCTGCGCATCTGTCGGCGCTTCGGTCTGTGCGAAAGCGTTGAGCCCTACAGCCGCCATGAGTGAGAGCATCCATACAAGAGCGGTATGCCGCCGATTCGTGTGTTTTCTCATCGCTCCTTTTCCTTCGTTTCTGTCACGTGGACCTGTTGGCGCGTCCTCGCGTTCTTGGGGTGCAATTTTCGTGCCGCCTCAAATTGTGCTTTCTATGAACGGGGCGCGCGGTTGTTGTAGGGGAATTAGCCGGCGCGTATAGCAATTACACGCTCACAGCATGTGACGAATCTCGGCGGAGAACGTTGGATAAGCGAAAAGCAGCGACTTCAGTTCGGACGCTTGCAGGCCGAATTTCACCGCGGCGGCGAAGACGTTGATGGTCTCCGCCGCGCCCGGTCCCAGCAGATGCGCGCCCAGAATACGGTCGGTGTCTTTGTCGCGCAGTACCTTGAAGGCGGCGGCGGGCTCCCCCACTCTGCGTAGGGAATTCCAGGCCCCCATATCGCCCCCCGCCACGGAGAAATCGTGTCCCGCGGCCCGGGCGTCCTCCTCACTCAATCCGACGGCGGCCAGCGGCGGCACGGTGAAAACGACCGAGGGCACGCCGCGGTAGTCGGGCTGGTGCCGGTCGCCCTCGAGCAGGTTCTTGCGCACAATCCAACCTTCATGGCTTGCCACCGGGGACAAGGGCGGCGCACCGGAATCGGCCACATCCCCCGCAGCATAGACGCGTCCGTTTGTGGTGCTGCGCAGGTGCGCATCCACGGTGACGCCCCGATTGCCGTATGCCACGTTACCTGCCTCGAGGTTCATGCCTTCGATGTTCGGAACGCGTCCCGCACCGTGCACCACAAGATCGGCCTCAACGTGCACGGGCTCGTCTCCGCGCAGAGCGCGCACTTCGAAAGCGCCGGAGGCCTTCTGCCTGACGGTCTCCGCGCGCGTTTCGGTGTGCACGGCGATACCCGCCTGATGGCTGCGTTCCACAAGCTTCCACACCAGGTCCGGTTCGAAGGCGGCCAGCGGCCGCGCGCTCATTTCGAGTATGGTCGTTTGCGCCCCGGCGCGCGCCAGGACATGAGACAGTTCGAAACCAATGTAGCCGCCGCCAACAAAGAGCACACGCCGGGGCACCGCCTCCAGTTCGAGGACATCGTCGCTCGTGGCCATGAGTTCCGCGCCTTCGATGGGCAGCGGCATGGGGCGCGCGCCCGTGGCAATGACGATGTGTCTGGCCCGCACGCGGGTGTCTCCCAAACGAACGGTTTCCGGGTCGACGAAGACGCCGGGATGGGGATAGGCGTGAATTCCCGCATCGGCATAGTGGGCGGTGGCGCGTTCGTTGACCGGCTTGGTGAAACTGCGCTTGAAATCGAGCAGGCGCTGCCAGTCGAGGGCGGGGCGCGCCGCCTCGAAGTAGACGGGCTGCATGCGCCGCGCCCAGTCCGCGAGTTCCGCGGCGCGCACAAATACCTTTTTGGGATTGCAGCCCCGCAGACCGCACGTGCCCCCGAAGGGGCGCGGGTCGGCGATGCCCACCTCCCAGCCGGCCTCGCGGCAGTTGTAGACAATGCGCGACGCGGCGGGTCCGGTGCCCAGAATGAGCAGGTCGAGTTGCTTTTCAGCCGGCACAGAATGCTCCTCCTTGACCAGGTTGCGGGTGCTGTCCTTCAGAGCGGGTGCAAGTCCCGTGCCGTTCGGCGGGTCTCCGCCGACGGACATTGGCACAGACCTTGCACAACCCTATTGCAAAATGGAGAGCGGCATGCCGAAGAAGGACACACTTAAGCGATATCGCGACAAGCGCGACTTCCAGAAGACGCCCGAACCAAAGGGCGGGAAGAAGAAGGGCGGAAAGCGGCCGGTTTTCGTGATACAGAAACACGATGCGAGCAGGCTGCACTATGATTTCCGGCTCGAAGTGGACGGTGTGCTGAAGTCGTGGGCGGTGCCGAAAGGTCCCAGCACGNNACGAGAAACGTCTGGCCGTGCCTACGGAGGACCACCCGCTCGACTACGCCGATTTCGAGGGCGTGATTCCTGAGGACGAGTATGGCGGCGGCACGGTGCTGGTATGGGATGCCGGTTCCTACGGCAACCTGATGGCGGAGAAGGACAAGCCGCTGGGCATGGCGGAATCCATCCGCGCGGGCCACGTCGAGGTCTGGCTCGAAGGCCGGAAGCTGCGCGGCGGGTACGCGCTTGTGCGCACGGGCGCGAAGCAGGGGGACGACCAGCGATGGCTGCTGGTCAAGATGAAAGACCGTGAAGCGGACGCGCGCCGCAATCCCACCTCCACCGAACCGGACTCCGTGCTGAGCGGCCGCGCGCTCAAAGACATTGAAGAGGAAGCGAAGCCGCAATGAAGAAACCGCTGAACCAACTGGACGAGCCGCTCATGGCCAAACTTAAGAAGAGCGGCCACCCCGGCTGGATTCCGCCGATGCTGGCCACCCTCACCGACGACTACTTCTCCCGGGAGGGCTGGATATTCGAGCGCAAACTCGACGGCGAACGGCTGCTGGCCTTTCGGCACGACGAGGACATTCGGCTGCTGTCCCGCAACAAGAAGAAGCACAACGACACGTACCCGGAGATTGTGGAGGCGCTCGAAGCATGCAAGCCGGACGATTTTGTGCTGGACGGTGAGTTGGTCGCTTTCAAGGACGGTGTGACGAGTTTTGAGCGGTTGCAGGGGCGGATGCAGGTTCAAAGCGAAAAGGAGGCGCGTGCTTCCAGCATCAAAGTGTACTACTACGTTTTCGACATGCCCTATTTCGGCGGCTACGACCTGCGCGCCTTACCGTTGCGCGCCCGCAAAAGGCTGCTCAAGAAAGCCTTCGGCTGGCGCGCGCCCCTCCGCTGGCTGCCGCACTGGAACACCGAGGGCGAGAAGCGGCACCGGGAGGCGTGCCGGCGCGGTTGGGAAGGCATTATCGCCAAGGACGCGCGGAGCCGGTACGAATCCAGCCGGTCGAAAAAATGGCTGAAGTTCAAGTGCGTTCACCAGCAGGAATTCGTTATCGCCGGATACACGGACCCGCAGGGTACGCGCATCAACTTCGGCGCGCTGCTGCTTGGATATTACGACAACGGTGACCTGCGCTACGCCGGTGCGGTGGGCACCGGCTACGACGACGCGTTTCTCAAGGATTTCGGCAATGAGTTGCAGCGCCATGAAAGAAATACCTGCCCGTTCGCGCAGGCGGACCGCGACGATGTCCCGCGACGACACGCGCATTGGGTCGAGTTGAAGCACGTCGGCCAGGTGGGGTTCACCGAATGGACACGGGACGGCAAGTTGCGCCACCCCCGCTTCTTGGGGCTGCGCGACGACAAACGGCCGCGTGACGTGAGACGGGAAGAACCAGGAAACTAGCCCATGGGCAAGAAGCGATTCGGCCACATCAGCGTCGGGACCAGCAACGAGGACAAGGTCCTGTTCCCCGGGGACGGCATCACGAAAGGCGAGCTGATAGATTACTACGAGCGCGTCGCGGACTGGCTGCTGCCCCACGCCGAAGGTCGGCCACTGACTCTGCGCCGCTTCCCCGACGGCATCGAAGAAGACGGTTTCTTTCAGAAGGAAGCGTCCGGCTATTTCCCGGACTGGATACCCACTGCGCGCGTGGAGAAGTCGGGCGGTGAAGTGAACCACGTGGTGTGCGACAAGAAGGCCACGCTCGTCTATCTGGCGAACCAGGCGTGCATCACGCCGCACATCTGGTTGAGCAAGGCGGACAAGCTGCGCAAACCGGACCAGTTGGTTTTCGACCTGGACCCGGAAGGCGGCGTCGAACAACTGCAGTTCGCCGCGCGCGCACTGCGCGACCTCTTTGGTGAATTGTCGCTGAAGGCCTTTGTAAAGACCACGGGGTCACGGGGTCTGCACCTGGCGGTGCCCTTGCGCAGGGGCCAGGATTTCGACGAGGTGCGCCATTTCGCGCGCGGCGTGGCCGCGCTGGCCGCGCACCGGCACCCCGACCGCTTGACCACTGAGGTGCGCAAAAACAAGCGCGAGGGCCGGCTGTTCCTCGACACGGCGCGCAACGCGTATGCGCAGACCATAGTGTGTCCGTACGCGGTGCGGGCGCGTCCGGGCGCGCCGGTGGCGGCCCCGCTCGACTGGCCGGAGACGCTCGGCAAGGGGTTCGACCCGCGCCGGTTCACAATCAGAAACGTGTTCCGCCGGCTGAGCCAGAAGGAGGACCCGTGGAAAGAGATGCGCAGCGTGACGGGAGGCCTGAAGAAGGCCTGGGGCGCCCTTTCGCCGATGCTGGAGAGTGCGGGGCTCGAGGGAAGGTTCTGACAAGGAGGAAAGAGACAGCATGTTTACGAGGAAAGTGACGCTCTTCAATCTTTTCGGGTTCGCCATCCAGGTGGACGCGACATGGATTGTGCTTGCGCTGCTTATCACGTGGTCGCTGGCGGCCCATCTGTTCCCGGCGTCCTATCCCGACCTGGACACGGCCGCCTACTGGTGGATGGGCGCGGCCGGCGCGCTGGGCATCTTCCTGTCCATTGTCGTGCACGAAGTGGGCCATTCGCTGGTCGCGCGGCGCTTCGGACTGCCCATCACGGAAATCACGCTGTTTATCTTCGGGGGCGTTGCGAACCTCGAGGAGGAGCCGCCCACTGCAAAGGCGGAATTCTGGATGGCCGTCACCGGCCCGCTCACCAGTGTGGGCGTGGCGGCGCTGTGTTTCGCGGCCTATCTGCTTGCCGGCGAGATTGCCGACGCACCGGCGCTTGGCGTGCTGTGGTACCTGGCATGGATGAACCTGCTCCTGGCCACGTTCAATATTCTGCCGGCTTTTCCGCTGGATGGCGGGCGCGTGCTGCGCGCGGGGCTCTGGGCCTGGCGCGACAACCTGAGATGGGCCACGCGCGTCGCGTCGCGCATCGGCAGCGGCTTCGGCATTCTGCTCATTGTCCTGGGGCTGTTGACCCTGTTCAGCGGGGGCGTGGTGGGCGGCATCTGGTGGTGCTTGATTGGGCTGTTCATGCGGGGCGCGTCACACGCGTCGTACAGGCACCTGCTGGTGCGGCGCGTACTCGAGGGCGAGCCGGTGCGCAGGTTCATGAAGGAGGACCCGGTGACGGTCCCGCCCCACGCGACCGTGCATGACCTCGTTGAAGACTACGTCTACAAGTTCCATTACAAGATGTTCCCGGTTGTCGATGAGGGCGGTAACCTCCGCGGCTGCGTAACCACGAAGGAGGTGAAAGAACTGGACAAGGAGGAATGGGGCCGGCACACCGTTTCCGACTTGGCGATGGCCTGTTCCACGGAAACCTGCGTGCGCCCGGACACGGACGCCATGAAGGCCCTGCAGACCATGAACCGCACCGGGAACAGCCGGCTGCTGGTGGTCGAGAACGGAAAGCTTGCGGGAGTACTGGCCTTGAAAGACCTGCTGGGATTCCTCTCGCTCAAGCTCGACCTGGAAGAAGAACCTGACTGATGCGTGTTTCACAGATGAGAAAAAGAGCACAACGAAAGGAGGCAAAGAGATGCCTGTTGCGGAACTAGCGAAACAGAAGTGCAAACCCTGTTCCGGGGACGCGTCCCCGCTGAAGGGCGAAGATTTGAAGAAACTGCACGAGCAGCTGAACAGCGGCTGGGACCTCATAGAAGAGCATCACCTGGAGAAGGAGTATGACTTCGATGAATATTCCCAGGCGGTCGAGTTCACCAACCGGGTAGCCGGCATTGCCCAGGAAGAAGGCCATCACCCCGACCTGTGCCTTTCCTACGGGAAAGTGAAGGTCACGGTGTGGACGCACAAGATAGGCGGCCTCAGTGATGCCGATTTCGTTTTCGCGGCCAAGGTCGAGGAGGCGCACAACGAGATGTAGACCGTCGCGACTGTCAGACCCCACGGCAACGGCCCCGGGATCCTCTGGTTCCGGGGCCTTCTCGTTGTTCCCACCCTGGACGCAAATCATTGCCGCCGGCATTTCCGGAGTTCCATTTTGGTGGCGCGCCGTCGGAGGGGAATCTGGTGGGCAAAATGCGGTAGGCTACCCCGAAAACCGGACAGGCGTTGGTCTGTCCACGGAATCGTTGACGGGGAACCAGGCTGCCCATGATTAAGAAGCTGCTCGGCGAATACGGGATGGTGCTGATCCTGATTGGGCTCTGCGTGCTGTTCAGTGTACTGACCCTGAAGGTGCAGGACCCGATGGGCGAGGCGGCGGTGACCCAGCTGGTGAAAGCGGCCGGGAAGCACGCGGAGAAGGCGGACGTCATTCTCGCGGTGGGCGCGGCGAACCAGGACAGCGCGCCTTTCGCGGAAGCACTGGAGAAGGCGCTTCGGGCGGAGGGCTTTGAAGCGGCGCGAAGCGTCGTGGGCACGCCCCGCGACCTGCGGCTGGCACTCAACGCGATTCAGGAAAGCGGCGGGCACCTTGCGGCGATTGCGACGATTGACGATGTTGCGAAGTGGAGTGTCATCGAGAAGATACCGGAACTGTATCCCGGTTTCGCGGAATGCCGGGTGCTGACGCCGGTCGCGCGCATGTGGCCGGTCTTTCTCAAGCCGGACAACCTGCTGGCAGTGGTGGACCGCATTGTGGTGATCGCGGTGATCGCCATCGGCATGACCATGGTGATACTGACGGCGGGCATCGACCTTTCGGTGGGGAGCCTGATCGCCTTGTCGGCGGTCATCGCCACGCTGGTGATGAAAAAGCTCGGCGGGCTCGAGGCGCCCGCCTGGGTGGTGCTGCTCGGGTTCGTGGCGGGCACAGCCAGTTGCGGCGTGGTGGGCGCCCTGGGCGGGCTGCTGGTGGCGCGGTTCCGCGTGCCGCCGTTCATTACGACGCTGGCGGTGATGATGATGGCGCGCGGTCTGGCGTTCATGATAACGGGCGGATTCTCCATCTATCAGGTGCCCCGGGCCCTTCCGTGGCTGGGGCAGGGCCGGACCCTCGGCGTGCCCAACACGGTGATTCTGCTGGTGCTGCTCTACGCGGCGGCGCACATCTTCATGACGCACACGCGCCTCGGCCGCAATATCTACGCCGTGGGCGGGAACGAGGAGGCGGCGCGGCTGTCCGGGGTCAATGTGGGGTTCGTGCTTGTCTTCGTGTATGTGGTCAGCGCGTTGACGGCCGGGCTGGGCGGATGCATCCAGGCATCGCAGATCAACACGGGCACGCCGAACATGGGGGTGATGTTCGAGTTGTACGTCATCGCGGCGGTCGTGGTGGGCGGCACCAGCCTGTCCGGCGGTTCGGGGCGCATCCTGGGCACGCTCATTGGCGCGTTCATCATATCGGTGATCCAAAACGGCATGAACCTGCTCAGTGTGGACAGCTACACGCAGCAGGTGGTGCTTGGCTCGGTCATCCTCGGTGCGGTATTGTTGGACAAGGCGCGCAGCAGCGGCGGGATTGGCGGCCTGCTCAGGAAGCGGCGGCGCAACGCAGCGACGGACAAGATACGCAAGGAGATGGCATGAAGCAGCTCTTCACGATATTCGGCATGTGTTCGGCGCTCGTTGTGGCGTCGGTTCTGGCGGGATGCACCGCCGAACAAGGCGAGACCACTCCGGCAGGGCAGGCCCGGCCCGTGGAGCACAAGGGCAAGATCGGCGTCACGTGCATGGACCTCACCAACCCCTTCTTCAAGCTCATCGGCAACGTGATGGAGCAGGAAGCGAAGAAGCACGGGTACAGCGTGGTGGTGCTGAGCGGCGAGATGGACCCGGCGAAGCAGAACAGCCAGTTGTCGGACTTCGCCGCCCAGGGCTACGATGCCGTGTTTCTCAACCCGGTGGACTCGAAGTCGGCCGGGGAAGGCGTGAAGAAACTGGCGGAGGCGGGCATCCCGGTATTTACTTATGATGTGCAGGTGACCGACGAGGAGGCGAACGCGCTCATCGTGTCGCACATCGGCAGTGACAACTACCAGGGCGGAAAGCTGGCCGGCGAGAGCATGATGCGGGTCACGGGCGACCGGGGCCAGGTGGCCATCATCGGCTTCCCCGAGGTCACCTCGTGCATCTACCGGGTGGACGGGTTCAAGGACTACCTGAAAGAGCACAACAGCAAGCTCAAGATCGTGACGGAGTTGAGCGGAAAGGGCAACCGGAACGACGGTTACACCGTGGCCACCGAGATTCTGCAGTCGCACCCGGACATCGTCGGTATCTTCGCGATCAACGACCCGTCCGGGCTCGGCGCGCACGCCGCGGTGGTGAAGGCGGGCAAGCAGGACCAGGTCACCGTGGTCGCCTTCGACGCCTCGCCCGCGGGCAAGCAGGCCGTCTTCGAGAAGAAACTCTACGACTCTCCGCAGCAGTTCCCGCGCAAGATGGCCGCCGGCACCGTGGACGCTTTCGTCAAGTACATGAACGGCGAGGAAGTCGCCAAGAACATCTTCATTCCCTGCGCGCACTACTACTACGAAGACTCCGTCCAGGACGAAAGCCGCATCGCCGAACAGTGGTAGCGCGCCGGTCCTGCCCTCGCAGCGCGGTGAGCGGAAACGCGCGGGCGTTCACGCGCACCGCACACGGACGCCATTGGAAGCTTTTTGCCCACGCGGTTGGCAGCTTCTGACCCAGGCGTCTTGGAGCCCTCTGCCCCGCTCTTTACCCCACATTCTTGAAACGAGCATTAAAGGGGTAAAAAGTGCTATATTTGTTTCCGCTTGAGGGATGCAGGAAGGGTTACCAGGGAAGTTGTGCCTTATGAAACGGAAGTTGCGTGGGTTTTTGAAGGCGCTGCTGGCGCTTTTACTGGTACTGATTCTTATTCTTGCGGCATGGGTGGGCTGGCTGGTCTACGTGGCGAAAACCAGGGCCCCGCAGTTGTCGGGAACGGTCACGGCAGAGGGGTTGCAGCGGCCGGTGCGCATTGTCCGTGATGACTGGGGCACGCCGCACATCTATGCGGAGAACGAGACGGACGCCCATTTCGCGCTGGGCTATGTGATGGGCCAGGAGCGCATGTTCCAGATGGAGTTGTTGCGGCGGCTGGCAAAGGGCGAGTTGTCCGAATTGCTCGGTCCTCTGGCCACGCCTGTCGACCGTATCGTGCGCGGGTTCCGCCTGCGGGCGAACGCGGAACGCTTCGTGACGGAGCACGGCGACGACGACCCGGCGCTGATGGCCGCGACGCAGGCGTTCATCGCGGGGCTCAATCACAGCCTGCACACGGATCCACTGCCGTTTGAGTATTCGGTGCTGCGCATTCCGGCGCGCGATTTCAGCGTGGTCGACTGTCTCGCCGTGGCCGCCATCCTGCCGATTACGTTCGCGGACGGCCTGCGCGAGGACCCGCTGGCGAGTATGCTCGAGGAGTTCCTGCCGAAAGAGGCGGTGGCGGACCTGTTTCCGGGCTATCACCGCGAGGTTCCGGTGACGGTGATGGAAAGCCTCGGGGAGGCGAGGGCCTGGCTCGCGGAGACACAGCCGGAAGCCTACGAGATACCGGGGCTGGTGGGACGGGCGGAGGGCCTTTACGAGGCGCTTTCGCCGGTGCTCGCCGCGCTGGAGCCCTTGAACCGGCTTTTCGGCTCGGCGCTCGGCAGCAACTCGTGGGTGTTGAGCGGCGAGCGCACCGCGTCGGGCATGCCCATTCTCGCGAACGACCCGCATATTGGTTTCACCAATCCGAGCGTGTGGTTCGAGGCGCATCTGATCTATGACGCGGTCGACAACTACGGACACTATCTTCCGCTGATTCCGTTCCCCCTGCTGTCGCACAGCCGCGAGCGCGCCTGGGGGCTGACCATGTTCGCGAACGACGACATCGACCTCTATGTCGAAGAGTTTCATCCCAACGACCCTACAAAGGTGCGCTACAAAGGCGAATGGGCGGACGTGCGCTTCGAGCGCGAGCACATCGGGGTGCGTTTCTGGAAGGATGTGGAACTCGATGTGCGCGTCACCCCCCATGGCCCGGTGCTCACGGACCTCTTCCACGCGATTCACAAATACGACGGCCCGGACATCAGCCTGTCGTGGGTGTGGCAGCATATTCCCTACACCGATATGCAGGCGGTCTACCACATGCTGCACGCCAGGGACTATGACGCCTTCGCCGACGCCGTTCAGTACATCACCTCGCCCGGGCTCAACATTTCGTATGTGGACAAGGCGGGCAACATCGCGTGGTGGGCAGCGGGCAAAATTGTGGTGCGCCCCGAGCACACGAACCACAAGCGCCTGCTTGACGGCGCCTCCGGCCGGGACGACATCCTAGGCTTCGTGCCCTTCGAGCACAACCCCCACCTGAAGAATCCGGCGTGGGGCTACATTGCGTCCGCCAACAACAAGTCGACGGTAAAACCGGTGGGCGCGGTGAAGGACCTCCAGGGCTACTGGCAGCCGACCGACCGCGCCGCGCGCATCGAAGCGCTGCTGGAGACGCGCAACGACTGGACCATCGAGGCGATGAAGGCGGTGCAGTTCGACGGCACCGCCATCGCGGCGCCGGAAGTCCTGGGAGTGGTCTTCAACGCGCTCGAAGAGGGCGGGACATTGACATCGCTGGAACAGCAGGCGCTCGAACGGCTTCGCGGCTGGGACCATGGCCACGAAGTGGAATCCGTCGGGGCGACGATTTACCAGGCGCTGGTCGAGGCCATACTCGACGAGGCGCTGCTCGACGAGATGCCGGCGAACCTGCTCCAGGTCTACCGCACGGTCGCCGACCACTGGAACTTTTTCAAGTGGTTCATGCGCTCGCCCGGGGCGACGTTCTGGGACAACCGGAACACGGACGCTGTTGAAACACGCGAACAGACCATTCGCGCCGCCTTTGAGCACACGGTGAACCGCCTGGAGAAGAAGTTCGGCGGCGACATAAACACATGGACCTGGGTNNCGGCATCCCTTCGGGTATATCCCCGGCCTCGGCCGCATCTTCAACATCGGGCCCTTCCCCGCGCCGGGCGGCAACCAGATCATCAACAACATGCTTTACCTGGCCGCGGACCTCAAGTATGACGTCGTGGGCGGGCCCTCGACGCGCCGTCTGCTCGACTTCGCTGTCCCGGAGCACAGCCTCACCGTGCTGCCGACGGGGAACTCGGGCCGTTTCACGAGCCCGCATTATGACGACCAGGCTGAACTATTCATGACGGGTGGTTATCGCGAACCGCGATTCACTGCGGAACAGATAGCAGCGCACGCTGCCCACACGCTGGTCCTCGAACCGGTGGAGTAAGCCGCCATGCGAAATGGCGTGTAACACTGCCCGGCCTCCTTTGTACTGTCTTGTGAACGGCGCGGAAGCGTTTGCGCCAGGTAAGTCCAGAAGACAGCAACTCAACTTGAAGGAGGATCACTCATGGACTTTCTTGCAGACCTTTGGGACAACATTGTCGAGTTCTTCACGAACCTGTGGGACCGCATTTCGGGCTTCTTCGAAGGGCTCTTCGACTAAGCCGCCGCGTCTCGAACGAGACGCGACGCACACGCCCCCACACCATTCCGTTGCAGCGGGCCCCGCGAGGGGCCCGGCATCCATCAACGCAGCCCCCTGCGTTCTTGCATAGAGCCGCCGCCGGTCAGCCTCCCTCCATCCTGCCGGCGGCGGCCCCTCCTTTTGGACCTGCGGGAGATTTGGCCCGCCGGCATGCGCATGCAGACTTCGCGGGCGCCTCCGGGACCTGTTAAGATTTGTCCATGCCCATATTCCGGCTGACAGAGGACCTGATCTTCCCGCCAGTGCATCTTGCGGAGGACGGTCTGCTTGCCGTGGGCGGCGACCTGAGCGTGCCCCGTCTGCTGCTGGCGTATCGCAGCGGCATCTTCCCCTGGTACAACGCCCGTGACCCGATTCTGTGGTGGTCGCCGGATCCGCGCATGGTCCTGACGCCGGGGACGCTGCACGTTTCGCGCCGGCTGGGGCGCACGCTACGCCGGGGCGTGTTTCGTGTTACGATGGATGAGGCGTTTGCGGAGGTGATTCACGCGTGCAAGACGGCGCCGCGCCCGGGCCAGGATGGCACGTGGATAACGCGGGAGATGGAGTCCGCCTATATCGGGCTGCATGATGCGGGGTTCGCCCATTCGGTGGAGGCGTGGCTCGGCGGCGAGTTGGCGGGCGGCCTGTACGGCGTCAGCCTGGGCGCGGCGTTTTTCGGCGAGTCCATGTTCAGCCGGGAGACGGATGCCTCGAAGGTGGCGCTGGCTTCGGCGATGGCACAGTTGGCGCGCTGGGGCATCGGGCTGGTGGACTGCCAGGTGGCCAACGCGCATCTTTCGCGGCTTGGCGCGCGCGAGGTGCCGCGCGAAAGGTTCCTGCACATGCTCCGGCAGGCGCTGCGTGCGCGAACCCGGCGCGGCAAGTGGTCGATGGAAGACGTGCAGGCCGAAGCCGCCGGAATGCGGGGCCCCGTTCCGCGCCTTATTGCAGTAAGGTCGTCACCATCGAAGCAGCGGCGTTCAACCGGACAACGCAATACGCGTGGGGGGAAGCCGCACAATGAAAAGGATAACCGGCCATGAAAGTGCTTCTTCGTATCGGCGCGGCGCTGGTCATACTGGTAGCCGCCGCCTGGGGCGTCTATTACGTCATGATGACCGGCGGATTCAACGGCGTGGCGGCGGCCACGGAGGTCGGCCAGCCGATGCCGGGCTTCTCGCTGAAAGACTTCGATGGCGAGGAGCATACGCTGCACAACCTCAAGGGAAAGGTCGTGGTCATCGAGTTCTGCTCGCAGAAGTGCCCGTACTCGCGCGGCACGGACCCCCACCTCATCGCCTTGAAAAACGAGTACCAGGACGAAGGGGTCGTCTTCCTGGGTATCGACTCGCATCGCGACACGCCGCCCGCGGAAATCAAGGAGTACGCGGGAGAGGTCGGTAAGAGCTATCCCATCCTGAAGGACGAGGGAAACAAGTACGCGGATGTGGTCGGCGCCAAAGTGACGCCGGAAGTATACGTGGTCGACAAGGAAGGCGTGCTCCGGTACCACGGCGCCTTTGACAACCGGTCGGCGCCGGACAAGAAGGGCGGCGAGGCCTACGTGGCCAATGCCGTCAAGGCCGTGCTGGCTGGCGAGAAGGTCGCGCCGGAGCGGGTGAAGGCCTGGGGCTGCAGCATCAAACGGGCGGATTGACCAGTCATTTTCGGGCCGGGGGCGCGGTGGCCCGGCCTGCCGCGCCGCGGAGGGGAAGAGCCATGGGAAACGAATTTATCGTGCGGTCAGGCACTTTCTTCTGCCTGGCCGCGGCTTGTGCGTGCGCCTTGGGCGGCTGTGGAGGCACACCCGAGCCGGGACCCGCACCGAAAGACCAATCGGGACCGGCGGCGACACCACCTGAGACGGGGCCGGTCGTTGTGGGGGATGCGGGCAGGCTTGCGGCACATCTTGCCGCGGCAAAGGGCAAGGTCGCCGTGGTCAATCTCTGGGCCACGTGGTGTCCGCCCTGCGTGGCCGAGATGCCGGAGCTGGTGCAGTTCTACAAGGCGCACGTGCCGGACCAAGCGGCGCTCCTGTCGGTTTCGCTGGATGACCCCGCCTCGGCCGCGGGGGTGGTGCGTGGGTTCCACAAGGACAAGGGCCTCCCTTTTGATGTGCTGGTGCTTTCAGAGCGCAATCCCGACGCGCTGCGCGCAATCCTGCAAACGGAGATAAGCGGGGCTTTGCCGACCACGCTGCTCTACGACCGCACGGGAAAACTGATAAAAGTGTGGGAAGGCGCCATTACGCGGGAAGACCTGGAACAAGCGGCGGCCCCGTTGCTGTGAGCTTCGCGCCTCTTTTCCATCTCAGCGCGCCAGTTCGCGCGTTCTTCCGAGTCTGTACGGCCTTAAGTCACTTCTTTGCAGCTGTTTGCACATGGCGCACAGCATTTGTCGGTTCGTGTGCTCTTCTGCTGGAGATGGCTTGACACAGGCTTTGGGATATGCTAATATCTGGCTGTTAGCACTCGCCATAAAAGAGTGCTAATCACTCCGGTGAGCCGGAAACATCCCGATATTCACATCAAGTAGAAGGAGGAATGTACCATGCCTAAACAGCTCCTTTTCGGCCTCGACGCGCAGATGGCGTTGCTCGAGGGCGTTGACAAGCTGGCGGACGCCGTGAAGGCAACGCTCGGTCCGAAGGGCCGCAATGTGCTGATGGAGAAGTCCTTTGGCGCGCCGAAAGTCACCAAAGACGGTGTGTCGGTCGCCAAGGAAGTGGAACTCGAGGGGCCCTTCGCCAACATGGGCGCGCGCATGATTCGCGAGGCGGCCAGCCAGACGAGCGACGTGGCGGGCGACGGCACGACGACGGCCACGGTGCTTGCGCAGGCGATGGTGCACGACGGCATGCGGCAGGTGGCGTCGGGCACAAACCCGATGCGGCTGCGTCTGGGCATGGAGAAGGCGGCGGATGCGGTGGTGGAAGCGGTCGCCAAGATGAGCAAGAAGATCAAGAACAGCGAGGAAGTGAAGCAGGTGGCGACGGTGTCCGCGAACGGCGACACGACCATCGGCGAAATCATCAGCCAGGCGATCGACGAGGTGGGCGACGACGGCGTGATCACCATAGAGGAAGGCCGCTCGCTGGAGACCGAAGTCGAGGTGGTGGCGGGCATGCAGTTCGACCGCGGCTACCTGTCGCCGTATTTCGTGACGGACACGGAGAACATGGAGGCGCTTCTCGAGGAGCCGTACATCCTGACCTTCGAGAAGAAGATCAGTTCGTTGCAGGACATGCTGCCGCTGCTGCAGAAGGTCGCGCAGACCGGCAAGCCGCTGCTGTTGATCGCCGAAGACGTCGAAGGCGAAGCGCTGGCGACCCTGGTCGTAAACCGGATACGCGGCATACTCAAGGTGGCCGCGGTGAAGGCTCCGGCTTTTGGCGACCGTCGCAAGGAGATCCTGCGCGACATCGCCACGGTGACGGGAGGCACGTTTGTGAGCGACGACCTCGGCATGAGCCTGGACTCACTCGAACTGAACCAGCTTGGGCGCGCGAAGCGGGTCGAGATCACCAAAGACAACACCACGATTATCGAGGGCGCGGGCAAGAAGAAGGATGTGCAGGGCCGCTGCGAGCAGATTCGGCGGGCCATCGAAACCACGACCTCCGACTATGACCGCGAAAAGCTGCAGGAGCGCCTGGCGAAGCTCGCCGGCGGTGTGGCGGTAATCCGCGTGGGCGCGGCGACCGAAACGGAATTGAAAGAGAAGAAAGACCGCGCGGACGACGCGTTGAACGCGACGCGCGCCGCGATCGAGGAAGGCATTGTGGCGGGCGGCGGCGTCGCCCTGCTTCGCGCGCGCAAGGCCGTGGAATCGCTCAAACTGGCGGGCGACGAGGCAATCGGCGCGGATATCGTGAGCCGCGCGCTCACGTCGCCGCTCATTCAGATTGCGCGGAACGCCGGCCTTGAAGGCGCCGTTATCGCGGAACACGTGGCGGCGGCAAAGGGCAACGTCGGCCTGAACGCGGCCACCGGCAAGCTGGAAGACCTGGTGCAGGCCGGGATTATCGACCCGGCGAAGGTCATCCGCGCGGCCATCCAGAATTCGGTCAGTGCGGCCACCATGCTGATCACCACCGAATGCCTGGTTACCGACATTCCTGAACCCGAACCGGCCCCGCCGGCCGGCGGCGGCATGCCGGGCGGCATGGGTGGAATGGGCGGAATGGGCGGAATGGGCGGCATGATGTAGAGCTCAGCCCGGCCAACCGACGTTATTCGCCGGCCGTTCGCCCTGGTGGTGGACGGCCGGCGCGCTTTTCAGGAAGAGGACCCCGGCTTATAGCCAGCGCCGCCAGTGAAAGAAGACCAGCATGGTGCCGATCAACGCGCCCATGGCGGCCAGCACCACCCAGAACGTGACCGGGCTGTCCATCTCGGGCCAGAGGCGCATGTTCATGCCATAGACGCCGGCCAGCAATGTGGGGGGCATCATGGTGGTGGCGAAAATGGTGAGCAACCGCATCAAG
>NPIG01000736.1_pt3 | contig 19747 bp, 16 predicted proteins | sample 8637441 | NCBI WGS metagenome assembly NPIG01 (sample SAMN07420675, study PRJNA396082) | bioreactor metagenome | isolation source: sample BR6 brine-fed electro-methanogenic bioreactor BR | place: Japan: Kochi | collected 2016-06-14 | reverse complement strand
GAAGGCGAGGGCGAGGGTGAAGGCGAGGACGAAGGGGAAGGCGATGCCAAGGTCATTGTGGGATTCCGAGCAGAACCCGTCGTCGGTTCTGTTCCGCTGGAGGTCAGTTTTATAGACCTGAGCGATTCGCCGAGTATTCCCATCGACACGTGGGAATGGGATTTCGGAGACGGCGGCATCAGCTACGAGCAACATCCGACGCACGTCTACACGGCGCCGGGCGTTTACACAGTCCAACTGCGCGTCTACGCAGGCCCCGAAACGGACATGGCACTGCGCGCCGACTATATCGTAGCCGGTGAAGCGTTACCGGTCTCCGGCGCAGCAGGTCTTCTTGCGGTCGCGCTCGCACTGGGCCTTGCCGGTCTCGCCGAATTCCTGTTGACGCGGGCGCAGCACCGGTAGGAAACCGCTCAGACAGGGCTCGCACACAACGCAAATCGTTTCGCGGCAATAGCTTATGGCGTCCCTTCCTGTGCGCCGCCTTCATGGCTCCCAAGCGCCTGCTCAGAAACACGCGCCAACCGAACGGCCTTGCGGGACGTTTCTCCAACAGTTCTTTGTTATTACGGCAACTTTCCGGGTATTATCGCCGGGTTCAGCTGTAAACACGCCACACAAGGAGGAACAGATATCATGCCGATACGCCGTGTATTTGTCGTGTTGTGTGCCGCACTGCTGGTGGGCGCCACCGCCGTTGCGGCACCCCAGGGACGTGTCATCATTCTTGGATTCGACGGCGTCGACCCGGGCATTTCGGCGGAGATGATGGAGAAGGGGGAACTGCCCAACCTGAAGAAGTTGGCCGAGCAAGGTACGTTCAAGCCGCTCGAATCGAGCAATCCGCCGCAGTCGCCGACGGCGTGGTCCAATTTCGCGACCTGCCGCACGCCGGTGAATCACGGCATCTTCGATTTCCTGCGCCGCAACCCGCAGACCTACATGCCGGGCGTGGGCTTCGGTATCACGAAGCACCCGGAACTGGCCCCGGACGGCGCGCTGGCGAAAATGGCTGAGTACCAGACCCACCGCGAAGGCGATTCTTTCTGGAAGGTGGCCAGCGACCAGGGTTTGCGCGTGAAGGCGCTGGTGGTGCCTTTCGCCTATCCAGCCGAGGATCTTTCCGACAACTGCTGCCAGCTTTGCGGACTGGACGTGCCGGACATCCGCGGCACACAGAGCACCTACTTCGCCATGTCCGAGGATTTCAGCGCGGTCGAGCCCGTTTCGGGCGGCATGCGGATTCCCCTGAAATTCAGCGGGAACAGCGCCACGGTCGAGGTTCCCGGAATCGGGGTGCCGGGCCAGCGCGGCGTCTATGCCAAGGTGCCGGTCACCGTCACCGCCGACCGCGGCGCGGGCAAAGTGACGCTCGAGGTGCAGGGGGCGAAAGCCACTCTCGGCGCCGGCGAGTGGTCGCCATGGATGGAGTGGGACTTCCCCCTTTCCGACAAGTATGGCGTGAAATCCATCAGCCGCTTCCACGTGATGGAAGCCGGCGACAATGTGCGCCTTTACATGACCTGCCTGCGGATCCACCCGCGTGAACCGATGATGCCCATCAGCACACCGAACGCCTATGCCGCAGAACTCGCCGACCGTTACGGGCTGTACAAGACGGTGGGCTGGGTCTACGACACCAAGGCCCTGCAGCACGACGACCTCACCGAGGACCTTTTCCTCGACGATGTGCGCCGCACCATGGCCTGGCGCAAGCAGCTCTGCCTCGATGAACTCGACCGGGGCGACTTTGACATGCTGCTCGCCGCGTGGACGGCGACGGACCGCGTCTCGCACCTGTTCTGGCGCTTCCGCGACCCCAAGCACCCGCTCTACACCGAGGAAGGCGCAAAAAAGTACGGGCGAGCGGTGGAAGAGACCTACATGATCATGGACGAGATAGTCGGCGCCGCCATGGAACGTATGCAGGAAGGCGACCTGCTGATGCTGATGTCGGACCATGGCTTCCACAGTTTCCGCTACGGCTTCAGCGTCAACACCTGGCTCATCCGGAACGGCTACCTCGCCGTCAAGGGCCAAACCGACCCGGCCACGGCCTACACCGACCAGAAGTACATGCTCGATTTCGACTGGCCGCGCACGAGGGCCTATGCGCTCGGGTTGGGCATGGTCTTCCTCAACCGCCAGGGCCGCGAGGGCCAAGGCACTGTGGCGGAAGCCGACGTGCCCGCGCTTATCGAGGAGATTCGCGGGAAGCTGCTCGAGGAAACCGACCCGGAGACGGGCGACAAAGTATTCCGCAGTATCTACACCAACGTGAAACCCGAGGGCGCCGCGGCGCTGCACGCGCCCGACCTGCAGCTGGGCTACGCTGAGGGCTATCAGACCGCGAAGGCCTCGGCCGCCGGCGCCGCGCCGAAGGAACTCATCTCGCCGAATCTCGACAAGTGGAGCGGCGAACACGCCAGCAGCGACAAGGCGTTCACGCCGGGCATCTTCTTCTCGAACCAGAAATTCGATGCCGACCCGGCCTTGATCGACCTCGGCGTCACCGCACTCGAGTATCTCGGTGCAAAACCACCGGAGAGCTTCGAAGGGAAATCGCTGCTCGCGCAATAGACTTGGCAAGCAGTTCACATCTCCGCGCGCCGGCTTGTATGGCTCCAGAGCCAACGGGCCGGCGCGTTCTCTGGGAAGAGTGTGACGCATGAAACCGGTGCGTTGCACAGGGATGGGGCGGGGCACGATGCGACAAGGGGGACGCTTTGGCTCGTCTGTATGGCGCCTCTCGGGCGCGCCCCCGGTTGACCCCCTGCCAGTAAGGCGGTATCCTGTCGGCGTCATCTCAACGCAACAGGACTCATAGGTCTCGGGAGGTACAACGCATGGGATGCAAATACGGGATGCGCACGGGCCTGGCGCTTGCGCTCGCGCTGGGCTGGGTGGCCGCGGCGGGCGCACAGGCGCCCACGGTCACGGAGGTCGCCTTCGAACCGCGCGAGGCGGACGCGGTGCGGCTGGTCATCCGCGAGACGCAGAACGGCGCGCAGCCGGCCATTGATGAACTCGAGGTCTACGGTGTGGCCTCCGAGGAGAATCTGGCGCTTGCGAAGCACGGCGCGGAAGCGAGCGCCTCGACGTGCCTCGAGGGTTACCCCATCCACCAGACCGCCCACCTGAACGACGGGAAGTACGGAAATTCGCACAGTTGGGTCTCCGCGGAACCCGGCGGCGGCTGGGCGCAGGTCACGCTGCCGGAGCCCGCCGTTATTCATCGCGTGGTGTTCTCACGCGACCGCGAGGGGCACTTCGGCGACCGCCGGGTCAGCAGCTTCGAGATTCACATCTGCAACGCGGGCCGGTGGCGCAAGGTCCAGTCGGGCGAGTTGTACATCAGCGACCCGAACGCGATTCCGAACCCCACGCCCGCGCCCAACGCCTATGCCCGGACAAGCGCAGACACGCATGAAGACACGCTCCTGCAGGCCGCGTTCCTCCACGAGGAATATGCGTGGCTGAAGGCCTTCGGCCGGGCGGACCTCCACCCCGTGCTGAGCCAGCCGCGCTACAAGATGGAACGCCCGGGGCCGCGCCACATTGGTGATGACCGGGTTCCTCTGCCCTTGCTCGGCGCGGAACCGGCGCTCGACGGCAGTCTCGACGACTCCGCCTGGCAAGGGGCCTCGGCGGGTGTGGTGCGCGTGGTGTCGCTGGAGACGCTGGACATGTCCCCCCTCGTCGAGCACCGGCTGCGGGCCGGCCGAACTCAGGACGACCTCTTTGTGGCGCTCGAAGTGGACCGGCTGCTCAGCGGTCACATCGCGGTGGTCAGCGGCGCCAATTGGGAGAACTGCGGAGTGGTGGCCGTGCAGGGCGGCGAAATCGTGTTCAAGCACTTCGCGAACCTGGCCAAGGCTGAATGCCGCCCGCCGGAAGGCGCGATGAGCGCGGACGGCACAGTATTCGAGATGCGCCTGCCGCTGGCGTGGTTCCCGGGCTGCGCGCATGGGGGCCTGCGCGTGGGCCTGGGCATGGGCGGCAAGTACACGGCGAAGCAGGGCCGTCCGGTGAATCTGGCTTTTTCCGCGCTGAGCGTAGCGCAGGCCGGCCCGTACCGCGACGGCGCGTTTCCACTGCGGCTGGGTCTCGCGCAAGACGCGCCAGAAATGGCCCTGGAAACCAACGCGCCCGGCCCTGAAAGCACAATCGCGCTGGCGCCGGGTGAGACGAAAGTGGTCGAGATACCCGTGGAACCCGGCCCGCTGGGCCCGGAATTCACCCTGGACCTGCGGCACGGCGGCGATGCTTTTGTGCTGCACCTGCTGCGCTATGCGCCGGCCGCGCGCGCGCTGGACCTTGCCGAACCTCTCGCGGAACGCCTTGCAGGGGCCGGTTGCAACGTGGCTGCGGAGCGCGCCCGGCTTGCGGCGCTTCGGGAAGAACATGCCGCCTTGCTCGCAGGTGCCGCGGCGGGTTCGCACGAAGAACGCCGGTTGCTCGAGAAGGCGCGGATGTGCAAACGCGAGCTCTTCTACAAAGACCCGGCGCTGGCGCCGCTGCAGCACCTGCTCTTCGTGAAACGGCATCCCTTCAATCCGTCCCACAACTACAGCGTGATCCTGGACGCGCAGTGGCGGCCCGGCGGCGCCGTCTGCCGGCTGGAAATCCCCTGGCGTGACGGCAGCCTGCTGCCCGGCGAAGCGGAGACGATCAGCCTCTTCGAGGCCGGCGAAGGCGTGGCCCGCACCCCCATGGCCGATTTCGAGTGCGAAAACGTCTACTTCGGCTACAAGGCTGCCGCCGACGGCTACTTCCACCTCTACCGCGTCGGCCCCGAAGGGGGCGAGGCCACGGAACTGACCAGCGGCCCGTTCCACGACTATTGGCCATGCCCGCTGCCCGACGGCGGCATCGCGTTCATCTCGACGCGCTGCAAGCGGCGGTTCCTGTGCTGGCGTCCGCAGGCGGCCACGCTGCACCGCATGGACGCGGACGGAAGCAACATCCGCATCCTGTCGTACGCGAATCTGACCGAGTGGGCGCCATCCGTGATGGATGACGGCCGCATCATCTGGACGCGCTCGGAATACCAGGACAAAGCGGCGGATTTCGGACACACGCTCTGGGCAATGCGTCCAGACGGCACACACCCGGAACTGGTCTTCGGCAACACCATCACCAAGACCAACGGCTACGCCAACGGCCGGTACATGCCCGGGCGCAATGAAGTGGCGTGCACGCTGATCTCGCATTTCGGCGACCTCAACGGGCCGGTCGCGCTGCTCGACATCGACCAGGGCCGCTTCAATCCGGACGCCATCGAGAGCATCACGCCGGAGGTGTTCTGGCCGGGCGGCCCGCCGACGGTCGAGTGTTTCCGCGACCCGCTGCCCGTCTCGGAGCACCATGTGCTGTGCTCGCATGCCGCGCCCAGGCGCTTCGACCTCTATGTGCTCGACCGTTTCGGCAACCGGGAACTGCTCTTCGCCGACCCCGAAATTTCGAGCATGTGCCCCACGCTCTTCGCCCCGCGGCCGCGCCCGCCGGTGCTCGCGAGCACCATCGACGAGGGCCACGCGGAGGAGGGCATGGGCACGTTCATCCTGCGCGATGTGTACCAGGGGCTGGCGCCCGAGGTGAATCGCGGTGAGGTGAAATGGCTCGCCGTGTCGACGGAAGAAACCGACGAACTCGAACGGCTGGCCAGCGGCGCGTACCGCGATGACCATGAGCCGTTCCAGCAGTTCTACGCCTCGCCGAGCGACGTGCTTACCGGCCCTTACGGCTGGCCAACTTACGCGGTAAAGGGCAGGCTGGGCGTGGTGCCGGTCGAAGCGGACGGCTCGGCCTATTTCAAGGCGCCCAGCGGCAAGGTGCTTTACTTCCACGTGCTCGACGGGAATTTCAACGAACTGCAGCGCATGCGCAGCGTTGTGCAGCTGATGCCCGGTGAAAGCCGCAGTTGCACCGGCTGCCATGAGAACCGCAAGACCACCTCGACACGCACGCCCATGCCCGACGCGCTCGACGGCGCCCCGCACGACATTGCGCCGCCGCCGTGGGGCGCCGGGCCGTTCTCCTTCGAGCGCGTGGTGCAGCCCGTGCTCGATGCAAACTGCGTGCGCTGCCACGACGCTGACCATCGCGAAGGTCTGGACTTCAGCGGACGACTCGACGAGCACAAGATTCCGGCGTCTTACCGCACCCTCATCTCAAAGGGTTTGGTGCACCATGCGGACTGGACGTGGTCGAACCCGGACGTGTGCCACAAGCTGCCGCCGCTCAGTCTCGGCACGGTCAAGAGCAAGCTGTGGAAGACGCTGGAAAAGGGCCATCACGAGGTAACGCTTACCATGGCCGACATGCGCGCCATCAAAACCTGGATAGACCTGAACTGCCCGCTCTGGCCCGACTACGTGCAGCGCGATGAACGCAAGCCCATCACTGAGCGCTGGGCCCGCAAGGTGGAAACGGAATAGTCAAGGCCGCGTCCAGGTCACGTCCCCATTGACGCGCACCTCGCGGAGCGTCTTGTGCGGGTCATCCAAATCGATGAAAAACTCGACGGTACCGTCACCGAAACGGTAGCGGATGTGGCCGGGTTCGGGGAGCAGCGGCGCGACCGCGTCGCGCACATGGGGGTCGAGGAAGTCTGCGGCGCGTATCCAGACACCGTCCCCTTCGGGAAGCGTGTTGTCCTCCCCCATCTTCTCGCGCACGCCGTCGGGCAGCAGATGCGGCAGCGCAACGCACAATGCGCCCTCGCGCACGCTGCGCGCCACGGCGTCGCGCGTGCCCTCACTGACACCGAGCCCGGTCAGCAAGATGGCCTCCAGGCCCTGCAACAGGTCATAGCCAACATGGTGGTCGTACACAACAACACCGTCGACCGGGCAGGCGAACTGCAGCGGCCTGCCCTTGTAGCCAGGGCCGAACCACGTCAGCGACTCAGCGGGCACGGTCCCGCGCGTGAGCAGATGCCACAGGCTGACCCAGGCGCGCGTGGTCTCGTTCGGCTTCCAATCCGGATGGCCGAAGAGCGTGTCGGGATACCACGTGCCGCCCTGTCCCCAGCAAGTGTCGGGCTGACGCACAATGGCCGTGCGCGGACGCGCATCGCGGAAAGTGTGGCGCCGCGGGTGTGCCGGCACGTATTCGCTGATGAACCACTTCGCCACGTCACCATAAGGCGTGACGGTGTACGCGTCGCCCTCGACGCAGATGAGCGAGCATGCGCCCTCGTTCTCGCCCGCGCCCTTGTAGGCCAGGTTCTCCGTGTAGATGCAGTCAGCGCCCATGTGGTAGGCAAAAAGCAGGGCGCTTCGGTATTCCTCGACCGTGTGGCCGGGGTAGTCGCTGAGGCCCCACAGGTCGGGTGTCAGCCAGAGTGGAGTCTCATATTGCAATGCGGCGCCCATGGCGCACGCCGTGTGCACGGGCGACCAACCCTCTTTGAGCAGCTTCGTGCCGGCGTTGAAACCGGCCCGGGCAAAGCCGTGGAAGAGCACTGGAAACACGTGCTCGGTGTAGAGCCGGACGCCGTGACGCCGGTGCCGGCGCGCCACTTCCGAAGCCGCCTCGACAAACGCGTCCCCCGCCTCCGCCAGAATGTCGCCGGCCGGGTCGTACATGAACGGGCGGTGGGCCTCCGATATCATGTTCGCGCACATCTGCATGTGCTCCGCCTCGTCGTACATCAGGCCGAGCAGGCGCTCGGCGCCGCCGAATTCTTCAAGCAGGGTGTCGGGAAACAGGAAGAAATGGCGGCCGTCGTCTCGGCGGAACCAGTCGTTGCCATGCTCATCGATGAAGTGCTGAGCCCAGTTGGCGTGCTCGAGGTTGGCAACCCACTGGATGTCCCGGGCGGCGCACCACGCGTCGATGGCGCGGATGTGCGCGCGGTTCGCCGCGGTCTCTTTTCTCGGCCAGTAGTGCTGCACCCACAAGTCAAACTGGAATTCATCAAGCAGTTTTTCGGCCCAGGGCAGTTCATGCAGGTTGAAGGGGCCGCCGGCATTGTCTACTCCCCAGAGCACTCCTGCCGGCGATGCTGCGGCATGGAACGGCGCAACCAAGGCGCAAACGAGGGTGAGAGCAAGCGCGCGCAAGGCCACTTCTCAGGCGAACACGGGCTGGGCTGGGGCGCCCAAAAGGTACGCCATGTAGGTGGCCATGTCCGTGTTTTCCGCCAGAGATGGCCCAAATCGGACCGCTACGTGACAGGTGCCTTCTGGACCGTTGCTCACTCGCTGCACGCAGGCGCGGCCGACCAGTTTGTCGGGCAAGCCCGCAGAGGCGGGACACCCGGTGACCGGAATTTCCATGTCGACCCACTGGCCGGGCTGCACCCCGGCGTGCGTGGCCATGGAAGCACCCAGCAGCGAGATATCGTGCAGAATGGCGGGCTGCTCAAAACGCTTGGAGCGCAACGGGTTCCACGCGCGCAGACAGAGTCTTGAGCGCATGCGAACTCTTGCCGCGCGTCGTTGATCACGTTGTTCGCGTATGTTTTCTTTCGTGTAGCCCATGCTGTAGGTTCCGTATAGATGAAGACAAGATGATGCCACCCTTTCATTCCAGTGTAACACCGCGCGTCCAGCGATGTCCAACATAATTACCCTATGCGCAGATTAGGCATTCTTGCCCTTTTCCAGACAAAAAGCAGGAAAGGCGGCCGTGGAAGCGCCTTTGCTGAAATTGCCCTCTCAGCTTCCATGCGCGGCCTGCCTGCGCCGGGGGGAGTCAGGATGTAGCAAAGAAAAACGTTCAGGGCTTNNCCTCGCTGCGGAGGCGTTTTTCTTCCTCGCGGGTGCTGACCGCACCAAATTCGAGTTCGAAGCGGCGGCTTTCCCCGGCCCGCAAAGCATGCAACAACCCGTCCGCACGGTCGGCGGCCGGTCCGGCCACGCCGCAGTTGCAGGGCTCCAGACCCATGACATAGTCCTGCTCGCCCATCTGCTTCCACTGCACGAAGCGCGGCAACTGGCGCGTGTTGTATGTAATGTACACACCGAAGCCGTTGCCCCTGGAGAACCCATTGTTTACCACGGCGACCGTGGCCCGGCCGTCGCGCCCCGGCTTGATATCGTGGTAATAGACTTTTTCGGCATAGTTGTGCGTCGGCGGTTCGGCCCTGTTCCACCGTTCCTTGCCGTCCCCGGCGGCGGCGTCGCGCGGCGCGACGTGGCGGCTGGGCGCGAGCACCTCCGCGCCTTCGTCCACGGCGGGCCATCCGATGTTGCAGTGATAAAGCAGCATGAACGGCGTCTTATTGAAACCCTCGTTGGTGACGATGTCTTCAATCCAGAAGCGTTTCTCGCCGAGTCTGGTCGAAACGGTGCGCGTCAGGGTCAGGCGTTCTCCAAAGACCGCGGCCTGGCGCATGGTACCCGTAACGCTGAGCACATAGTCGTTGTTGACCCACTGCTGCCGCACCGCAACATTCTCGGCGGGCAAGTGGCTGATGCGTCCGTGCAGACCCTCCCCTGTTTCCGCGCTGTCGGGGTCGGGCCCGCCCACGTGGGTAAGACCGCAGGTGGTCAGCAACCCGCCGTAATAGCTTCTCAACCAGCGCAGACCCTCCGGTTCGAAATACTGCGGCGCCACATCCCCCACGACCGAGCGCCAGCCCATGGCTTTGCCCTGAAACGCCGCGCTCGAAATATCCATGCCCCGGTCGAGCAGCACCGAGAATTCAAGCCCGGTGCCGGTGTGGAAAAGCGCGGCACGCGCGGGCCTTCCACGGCCGTCGTCGAGTTGCATGAGACGGATTCCCGCAACCTGGTCCATGTGCCCGATACGCCTGCGCAATTCCCGCACGGAGAGTTTCTTGCCGTGAATCTGCATGACTGCGTTCCCCATTCTGTTGCACCTATGCCCTGTGATTGGCTCTAATGTACTGGGATGCAATCACGTATGCAAGCCGATGCGCCGGGAACCTTTTGGGGCGCAAGAGAGGCCCTTGGGCGAGAAAAGACTTGACCCGGAGGGGGCGGATGTGGATAAGATATTTCCTGTGAAGGACTTGTCAAGGCTGGAACAAGTTCGTATAATACACTCTATTGCTATTGGTCTCATCTGAGGCAAACGAGGACGACAGGCGGCCGGGGCCAAACCGAGGAAGGAGGGCGCGAACCCGTGACGATGACAAAGCGCGAACTGGTGATTCGGGTGGCCAACAAACTGGGGATGACGCAGAGCGACGTCGCCAAGATCATCGAAGGCACCTTTGAGAGCATTTCCCAGGCGCTGGCCGAGGGGCGCCGCTGGGAGTTGCGCGATTTCGGCGTCTTCGAAGTGAAGACGCGCGCGGCGCGTATCGGGCGGAATCCACGCACGGGCGACCAGGTGCCAGTANNTACCTGAACGGCGTGTGGTCACGTTTCGTCCGGGCAAGAAAATGAAGGAGTTGGTGAGCAGGCCGGTGCAGCACAGCGAAGAGGCTGCCGAAACGTATTCAACACATTCCGAAGCGCCTTCGTCGCCGGCGCCGCCCGGTCCTGCACCGTCAGACTCCGGCTGGAGCGCCGAATAGACGCGCCCGCTTCCAGAACCCTGCGCGGTCGTGGCCTCGCCGTGCGCTACTGGCGAAATGTGCCGGAAGTTCTGTCCGCCTGAAAAACGCTGCACATACTATGCCGATCCTTCTTGCCGCAGACACAAGTACCGCTGAGAACACCGTCGCCGTATGCGAACGCGCCGCAGCAGGTGGGTTCGCTTTGCCGCTCGCAGAGGTCACCGCGCACAGTCCCCGCCGCCATTCCGAACGCCTGCTCGCCATGACTGAATACGTGCTGGGGGAAGCGGGCGTGGCCATGGACGCGCTCGACGCGCTTGCCGTGTCCATCGGCCCGGGCTCCTTCACCGGCCTGCGCATCGGAGCCGCCACATGGAAGGGCCTCGCTTTCGCGCTCAACCTGCCGCTTGTGCCAGTCCCCACGCTGGACGCGCTCGCGCGCCGGTTCATGCTCTGCGGCGGCGTAGTCTGCACCCTGCTTGACGCGCGCATGAAGGAGGTCTACGGGGCGGGGTACCGGCACGTGGACGGTATGCGCCAGAAACTGGTGGATGACTGCGTGTGCTCTCCTGAACAGTTTGTCAAGACGCTTGCCCCGCTTCTGAACGAGGACGAGCCGCTGTATTTTGTCGGTGAGGGGGCGGCCATTTACCGGGATGCCCTATTGGAGGCGTTCCCCAAGGCCACGGTCCACCCCGCCATGCCCCGCGCTTCGGCCGTGGCGGCGGAGGCCTTCGATTGGCTGGACGCGGGCCTGCCCGCGGATGCGGGCCAGGTTTCACCGGTCTATCTGCGCGCATCGCAGGCGGAACTGAACAAATGGCGGGCAACAAGTGCCGGTACCGGCGGCGCGCCATGAGCACGCTGGTTCCTCAGACGCTTCGTCTCGAGCGGCTGACCCTGGCGCTGGTTCCGGAAGTGCTGCGGGCAGAGCGGGAAGCCTACCCGGACCCCTGGTCGGAACGCATGTTCCGGCAGGAGACGGAAAGCTCGGTGTCGAATTTCTGGGGCGCGTACATGGGCGGCACGCTGGTAGGCTACGGTGGGTTCTGGTATGTCGTGGATGAGGCGCACATCACCAAGGTGACGATTCTGGCCGAGCACCGCGGGCGCGGGTACGGGCGCGCGTTGCTCGAACGGCTGCTGGAAGAAGCCGCGCGCGTGGGTGCGCGCATGGTGCGGCTGGAGGTTCGTGAACGCAACCTGGTGGCCCGCAGGCTCTATGAATCGGCCGGGTTCGAAGTGGTCGGGCTGCGGCGGGGCTATTATGCCAAGACCGGGGAACCGGCGGTAGTAATGACGCAGGTACTCCGCAAGGCTTGAGGAAGGCAGGTATGCCCGCGCAGAAGGAAAAGGCGGAGTCCCCTCGCGGCGAGGTGGACCGCGGGGTGCCTCTTGGGGGCGTGGGCGCGGGCGCTATCGAGTTTGGCCGCGACGGGCGGCTGCGCAATCTCAGCCTCAACAACAACCGCACGCGGGACAGCGCCATACCCTTGGCAGAGAACAGCTTCGCGGCGGTGCACGTGGCACAGGCGGGCCGGGCCTACCCCCTGGTGCTGCAACAGGCCCTGGACGAGCCGCGCGAAGCCGAGGAAGCGCCCCGGCTCGCAGGGGACGGATTTCACTGGCGGGGCCTCTACCCCACCGCCCATTTTCAGTTGCGCGACAAGACCTACCCCGCCCAAGTGGTGATGAGCGCGTTTGCCCCGGTCATTCCCTATGACCATGACGCCTCTTCCATGCCGGTATTGTGCGTGAGCATCCGGCTCGCGAACCGCACACAGGAACCCATCGATGTATCCGTACTGCTGAACATCGACAATCTGTGCGGGAGAACCGGCGCGGACCGGCCTGCGGCCTGTCCGCCCGCCGCACCGGCCGTGGTTGAAGAAAGCGACGAAATCCACCAGGAAACGGAGACTGCAAGTACGCGGAAGAAAGAGAAGGGACTGGCGCTGGGCCGGCGGCCCACACGGGCCGAGTTGGAAAGGACCGTTGAGGAGACGCGCGAGGATGACGCGGGGAAAGCGCCGGAAGCGCGCTTCAATGCCGTGGAATTCGGCAGCCCGACGGACCCGCCTTCCAGCGCGCACGGCCATTACTGTCTCGCCGTGCGCCGCCGCCCGAGTTTCGCCATCAGCACCCTTGTCTGGGACCCGGAAGATGCCGCTGACCACGCCGCGTTCTGGCAGAGTTTCAAGGAGGACGGTTCCTTTCCGAAGGGATTCCACACAGCGGGCGAACCACGGGCGGGGGCGGTGTGCTGCCAGTTCAAGCTCGGCCCCCGCTATGAGCAACGTGTTGATTTCATCTTTGCCTGGTACTGTCCGCGCTTCGAGGTTCACGGGGTCGACCTCGGCAACGGCTACACCAACCGCTTCAGGAACGCAAACGAAGTGGCGCGCCAGGCCATGCGCCATTATCAGTACTACATCCGCTCGGTGGAAGACTGGCTGGGCCGGGTGATGTCCGCTTCGCTGCCGCACTGGTTCAACCGGCTGCTCGCAAACAGCTGCTATGTGTTCTCGACCAATACCCTGTACACACGGCGCGGCGTCTTCGCCATGATGGAGAGCACAGATGCGCCCCTGGCGGAACGGCTCGACCGACGCCTGTACTGGTCGCTCGGCACCTTGCTCTTCTTTCCCCGCTTTGAGCACGCCGCCCTTCGCCAGTTGGGCAGTGCGGCAAGCAGCGCCCACCCACAGATGTTGTGCAAGGGTGGCCGTGAGTTGGACCCGGAATCCCATGATTTCGACGGCGCGGGCCCGCTGCAGACGGAGTTGTGCGCGCAGTTTGTGCTGTCGGCATACCGTAATTACCGATTCTCAGGCAACCTGGCCCACATTCAGGCGTTGTTTCCGCGCATCCAGGCGGTGATGGCGGCCGTGGCCGGACAAGACCGCGACGGTGACGGTCTTCCAGAACCCGGCGGCACGCTCACGCTGTACGACGGCTGCGCCGGTGACGGCCTCCACAGTCCCGCGGCGGGCCTATGGGTGGCCGCATTGGCCGCGTATGGAAAACTGGCAGACTACCTCGACGCCGCGCCCGAAGCCGCCAGGGCGCGACGCATGCAGGCACGGGCGGCGGCATCCTTCGAGCACCGGTACTGGTGCGAGGCGGCCGGTCACTACCGCCTCTTCCCGGCCAGGGCCGAGCCTGGCGCGGAATCCGAACCGCCCGTGTGCCACTCGGCGCAACTGACGGGGCAATGGTACGCCGACCTGCTTGGCCTTGGTCCCCTGTTCAACCCGGAACACATCAGCCGGGCGCTCTCGGCCATTGTCGGGCGCAACGGACAGCGCGGCGCACTGGCAAGCGCCGTCGCTTCCCGCGAAATGGAGGATGCCCACCTGCCGGCGGAGGCGGGCCTCGCATGGCCCGCGCTGACGCTGGCGCACTGCGTGTGCCCGCTGCTCTACCGTGACCGGGTGAACGAAGCGCTGGCGCTTGTGAAACACCTCGATGCGGAAGAAAGCCACGGTAGCCGGTATCGCTTCGACCAGTTTCTGAAGCATGTGCCGGAAACCCTGGACCCTGCTCCCGGCAACCTCCACCGGCACGCGTACAGCCTGTCCATCTGGTATGTCTACTACGCGCTGCAGGGCTTCGAACTTGCCGCGGTCGAGGGGCGGGTCCGTGTGGCGCCCCATCTGCCGCAAGGGGTGTACAAGATGAGCGCACCCCTGTTCACCACATCGTGTCTGGGCTGGCTGCAATACAAGGAGTCCCCCACCGCGCCCTATCGACAGCGAATCCGCCTGTCCTTCGACAGTCCGGTGCCGGTGCGGACCATCGAGTTGCGCGTGCCTGGTAACGTGCCCGCGTTCAGCGTGCAATGCGAGCACCCGGACGAGCAGCTGGATTGGACGCACACAGTGGAATCAGGAGAGACAGGAAAGCGGTTGCTCATCTGGCTGAACAAGGCGATTATTGTGACGGAGAGTTTGCGGGTGAATGTGGACGGAGAAGGCGAGGAAGCCGAAGAAGCCCCGGTATCGGCGGAGCCACCCACAGAGTGAGAGGGGGCGCGGAGGGGGTGTCAGCAGAATGCGATGCCGGCAGTGCTGCTGCGCAAGCCGTATTCCCCGGCGCACTGCAGAAGTTGGCCCAGCCCGTCCACCGCCTCGCTGCCGAGGTCGTAGCGACAGGGGCCGCTGGAGGCCGTTTCCAATTGCGCGAGGCCCCGCTGTCTCGCGGCCGCGACGAGTTGCCTTACCCGCGCGTGGGGCGCGCGCCTCCGGCACGCCCACAGAAGCGCGACCAGTGGAAACCCGCTTTGCCCGGCCCACAGTTCGTGGATGTCGTATCGCACGGGGCAATCGCGGGGTTCGGGCGGCTTCTGCACGGTGAGCACGGCGTCGGCGGCGTCCGCCCGCGCCGTTTCAATGGCCAATGCGCGGGGGTCCACGCCGAAACGCATGGCGGCCAGGAGCCGAACCGGGCCTTCAAAAATCTCCGCGGCCGGTTCGAGAGCGATGCGGCACGGAGCGCGGAGTTCTTCCCGGCAACACAGCGCGGCAGCGCCGCAGCGCACCACGGCCAGCCCGATACCGGGCACGATGCGCGCCGCCGTGTTTTCGGCAGCGGCCAGGGGCGGGAGTAGCGCGCAATCGCATTCATCGCGAAGGAAACGCGCGACCACGGCGGACAGCTCCATCTGCTCGAAATGGACGCCCGGCGCCGATTCCAACCCGGAAGTCAGTGGCGCGGCCTCTTTCGGGAGCCGCGGGACGGCGATGCGGATTTCCTGGAACTGCTGCATACTCATGGGCGTATTGTTAACACTTGGCGGGTTGCGGTCAAGGTCTCTTGAGCGCTTGCCGGTGCGCGTGATAGTCTCCCCGGGGAGTAGAGCATGATGCAACTGCACGGTCTGACAGGCGGAATCGGAAGCGGCAAGACGGAGGCTGCGGCGCGTTTCGCATCACGGGGCATTCCGGTGATCGACGCCGACGGCCTTGGCCACGAAGTGCTGGAACCGGGCGGTAAGGCGGAAGCGGCGGTGCGCGATGCGTTTGGCGACCGCATTATGAACGGCGGGCGGATTGACCGGGAAATACTCGGTACGCTCGTCTTTGCCGATGACACGGCGCGGGAAAAGCTCAACGAGATTGTGCACCCCGTCATTTTTGAGGAGATCGGCGCACGGTGCCGGGTCTATTCCCTGGAAGGTTTCCGCACGGCCATTGTGGAAGCCGCCTTGCTCGGGGAACACGGCCGCAAGGAACCTTTTCTCGATGGCCTGATACTGGTGCTGTGCCCCGCTGAGCTTCGGGTGGCGCGCCTGGTTGCCGGACGCGGGCTGGCTGAGGCCGAAGCCTGGCGGCGCATCCGCGCCCAGAGGGCGCCTGAGGAGAAGCTGCCCCTGGCCGACTGGACCATAGAGAACACGGGGAGCATTGCCGAGTTGCACCAGCGTGTGGATGCGATTGTGGAGAGTATCCATGCCGACACTCGATGACCTGAACCTGATGCGATGCCCGCGCTGCGGCAAGCTGTTCGGCAAAGAACCGAGCAAACGCCAGTGCCGGCAGTGTTCGGGCGCGCCGGATGCCGCGGCGGAGGAGTCCTCGAAGCGCTTCGTGATGAATCAGTCGGCGCTGCACTTCGGTCTTCCACTCGAACTCATCGAAGCCGCCGTCCAGAAGACCGCGCGACAGCAGAAGGGAATCCCCGAGACGGTGGACCCCTGCGTGCGCTGCGGCGAACGGGAGGCGGTGGAAGGCCGCGACTTATGTGTGAACTGCAACCTCGACCTGCACCACCGTTTCGGTATGGCCGCCCGTGACCTTTTCGGCCGTTTCGGCGTGCAGTCGGAGCCGTCTCGTGGCCCGTCGGTAGCGGCCGCGCTCGAAGACAAGCGCGCCCGGACGGCGACAAGCCGCATCAATCCCGTCGGTATGCCGCGCATCAAGTATTGAAACAGCGGCCGGATTGCCGGGCACGCCGGACATCCACACCGGGCTGTGCTATAATCCGGCCTGATTCCACTGCCGTCCCGCTCATGTTAGCAGCACTACGCAGTCGAGGCAGGCGCGAGCCCGGTTCAATGCGCGCCTTTCCGGAGTAGCATGAAGAACAAACTGAAGATAGTGATTGGTTTCTTTCTTGGCCTGTTCCTTCTCTGGCTCCTTTTCCGCGACACCAACTGGCCCGGGGTGTGGCAGGCCGTGAAACGCATGGACCCAATGTGGCTGTTCATATCGCAGGCCATCGTGTTCATCAGTTTTTTCCCGCGGGTCTGGCGCTGGAAGTACATCGTGCACACGGCGAAGCCGGTGCCCTTCAGCAAACTGTTCAGCGCCACACAAATCGGTTTTCTCGGGAATTTCGTGCTGCCGGGACGCGCCGGGGAGCTGATCCGGGCGCTGGTGCTGAGCCGCTTGAGCGCGCTGCCCATCAGCCGGTGCATCGCCTTTGTCGCACTCGACCGCGTCACTGACCTTGTGGGACTGCTTGCCATCATGGTGATAGCGGCGCTCACGTTTCACCCGGCGAAGGGGACCGTGCTGCCCGAAGGCTACTCGGTGCCGCAGTGGGCCGAGCCGCTGCTGCGGCCGAACGCCATTCAGGTCTTCACCGGAACAATGGCGCTGATCCTGTTCGGCATGGTGGCCTGCCTGGTGCTGCTCTACGTGAATCAGCGGCTCGCGCTGTGGCTGAACGACAAGATAGTCGGGGTGGCGTCCTCAAAGCTGGCGGAGAAAACGCACGGCATGCTGGAGCAGTTCGCGCAGGGCCTGCACATCTTCCGCTCGGGAAAAGACATGGCGAAGACGGTGGCGCTTTCACTGGTCACGTGGTCGTCGTTCATCCTGTTCTACTACTCGCTGATGCGCGCCTTTCACATGCCGGACCCGCCCATTTACGCGCCCTTCGTCGTGGTGACCTTGATTTCGATCGCGATCAGCCTGCCGGGCGCGCCAGGGTTTATCGGCCAGTTCCACGTGGCGATCACCCTGGGTTTGCTGCTCACCACCGAGAATTTCGACCTGGATGTGGCCAAGGCGGCCGCGCTGGTCGGGCATATTCTGAACGTCATTCCCATTGCGATAACCGGCGGTTACTGCCTCTACCGCGAGAAGCTGGGATTGCTGCAGCTTCGGCGAGAAAGCGAGGAAGTCGAGTCGGAACTGGAATAGGCCGAACGGTTCATTCCTCGGCTTTGGCGTTTGCCTCGCCGCGTTCACGGGCGCCGCGCATCAGGAAAGACGGAAAGACGATCAGTTGCCGCACGCCGGCGGCCGTGGAAACCTGCCGGACCATGTTTCCCATCTCCGCGAAAAGGGCCTGGCGCACTACCTTCTCGCGCACCTCGCCATGCTCGCGCACGGCGAGCAGCCGATGCACCGCATAGAGGCCAAGCAGAAACGCGAGAATAAACAGGAAATCGAGGCCCTTGACGCTGAGGGTGGGCATCNNTGCAGTCCCTCTCCGGAAACGACCTGCAGCGTGAGCAGCATTTCCTCGGCGGCGAACCAATCGGCCGCGAACCCGGCCAGTATCGGGGCGGCGGTCGCGGCGACACCGGTGACGAGCGCGTTGATGGCCAGGTAGGAGCCCGCTTTGCCGTAGGGTGCCGTCTTGAGGGCGAGGTTGCCTGCGCAGAGGTTGACGCCCGCGGTGGAGATGCCCGCGACCACGTGGATCAAGACGAGAATGGGCAGGGTGAGCACGTACTGCTCGGGCATGGTTGTAAAGGGCCAGAGCAGGAACGACAAGATGAACATGGGCGCGGCCACGACGAGCACGGACTTGTTGGTGTAGCGGTCCGCCAGTTGGCCCCAGACTCGGAAAAAGGCGACGTTGATCATCTGGCTGAGCACCGCCAACCCCAGCACCCAGGACATGGACNNCCGAGGCGGCGGATCATGTACACCGCGAAGAAGGGGGCGGCGAAGTTGACGGAGAAACTCCACCAGCCCAGGAACTTGAGGAGTTGCCGGAAATTGCGGTCGGCCACGGGTTCATAGAGTGAACGAAGGAAGGTCTGCGAGCCGCGGGCGGGCATGCGCGGCTCGGGGATCATGCCGAGAAACATGACGCTGGCCATCCCCGCCACACCGCCAACGACAAACAGGATACTGTATGCGCTGATCTCGGGTCCAATATGGGCGCGCCAGTAGTCGATTCCAAAACCGCCGAAGAGACTGAGCGCGGCGCCTATGGCGGTCGCCACCGCCATGCGCCGGGCAAAGAAACTGCCGAGTATGCGCTCGGGCACAAGGTCGCGAATCCACGAGTTGAAGGCGCAGCCCGCCACGGCGCCGAACCCGAAATGAATGAGCAGGGCGGCGAAGAAGACGGGCAGCACGGCCTCTCTCGGCAGGTAGAAGGGCAGCGCGGCAATGGCGAACCACGCCAGCCGGCTCAGTGTGGCGGTGGGAATCACGAGCCACTTTCGGCGGCGCACGCGTTCGAGCAGGTATACCGCCGGAACCTGGAGGGTCTGTGAAAGCGGCCCGACCGCGGCAAGCATGCCAATGGTGGTGTTGGAAGCGCCCAGTTGCAGGGCAAAGGCGATAAGAAACGCGCCGGTGGTGAGCACGGCCATGGTCTGTCCGCACGCGCCATCAGCCAGCAACCTGCGCAAGCCCTTGCGCAGTTCCGCCTCGTCGATACTCTCTTTGGGGGTGAGCCATCCGAACATGGCGGCATACTTTACTCGAATCGCGTGGTCTTTTGCATCTGCCGCGGAGGCGATGCGCCTGGGGGAAAAGCGGAGAACGCGGCCGACGCTTAGCCTCGCAGGCCGGAAACCAAGCGCCAGTCGCGTTCTCTGCGCGCCACGCACACAAGCAACGTGGCTACTTCGCCGGAACGTCCCGGTCTTTCGGGCAAATCACGCCGTCTCCGTTCCGGTCCAATGCCTTGAACCGTTCCTCGGGCATGTTGGGAAAGGCCGCCTTGGCCTCCTCCAGCGAAACCTTGCCGTCGCCGTTGGTGTCCGCTTGCTTGAGACGCGCCATCATGCCGGCGCCGGGACCGCCGCGGCCGGGGCCGCCCTGTCCGGGACCGGGCCGGTCCGCGGAGTCGAGCACACCGTCCTTGTTGCGGTCAAGACTCTCGAACCGGTCCTTGGACGCGTTGGGCACCGCGGCCACGAATTCGTCCCAATCGACCTTTCCGTCGTCATTGGTGTCGGCACGGCGCAACATCTGCATGGCGCGCGCCGGCCCCTGCGGTCCGGCCGGAGGCCCCGCCGCTCCGGGGCGGGGGCCACCCTGGCGGTCGGCTTCGCTCACCACACCGTCGTTGTTTGTG
>NPIG01000394.1_pt3 | contig 19750 bp, 17 predicted proteins | sample 8637441 | NCBI WGS metagenome assembly NPIG01 (sample SAMN07420675, study PRJNA396082) | bioreactor metagenome | isolation source: sample BR6 brine-fed electro-methanogenic bioreactor BR | place: Japan: Kochi | collected 2016-06-14 | reverse complement strand
AGGTAGCTGCAGGTCATGAGCATTTCTAGGCGAATGCGGGCGGTTTTCCGCTTTTCCAAGCCAGAAGAAACGGTTGGTACTTTTTCGCAGTTTCTGCTACTATAGCTTCAGACTGTGCTTCGTGGCGCAGGCGGGGCAATGCTGCTCTTCAGGATGCGCGTGTCTACAGTTCCACAGGTTCGCCGCCGTGCCTGCGGGATGGTCGGCATAGGGGTGGGAATAGGTGCTGTGCCCTGCATGTTTATCGTAATGGTAATCGTTACTAATAATGGATTGCGACATGCATACTGAGACCGGCAAGAGAATGACGAAACAGCGCAAACTGATACTCGACGAATTGCGCAAGGTGAAGACCCACCCCACCGCGGATGAAATCTACGAGATGGTGCGTAAACAGATGCCGCGCATCAGCCTTGGCACCGTCTATCGCAACCTGGATGTGCTGCACCGGTCCGGCAAGATTCGCAAGCTGGACCTGGTGGGCGGCCAGGCGCGCTTCGACGGCGATATGGGCAATCACCACCACATGCGGTGCGTGAAGTGCGGGCACCTCGTCGATATTGACGCGGTAGCGGTGCGCCCCCCAGAGGTGAGCGTGTCTGCCGGCAGCCATGTGAAGATAACGGGTTACCGGCTGGAATTCGAGGGCCTGTGTCCGCGCTGCTCGGATTCCAATTGACCAGCGAACGGTAAACACACCGGCATGCGGCATGAGTAACCGCGTGCGGCATACCAAGCGGAGCAAGGACAGGAGGAACGTTTGCGATGATCAAGACAGAAATGGCCGAAGCGCTCAACAACCAGGTCAACGAAGAGCTGTATTCGGCGTACATCTATGCGTCGATGGTCACCTATTTCGAGGAGACCAATTTGAAGGGTTTCGCGCACTGGATGCGGCTGCAGACGGCCGAAGAACTGGCGCATGCGCAGAAAATCGTGGAATACCTGTTTGACCGCGGAGGGCGCGTCAAGCTTCAGGCCATCAAAGAACCGCCCGCCGAATGGGACAGCCCGCTGGCCGTATTCGAAGCCGCTTACGAGCACGAGTGCCACATCAGCGACTGCATCAACAAGCTGTCCTCACTCGCCATGAAGCTTGACGACCACGCGACCCGCGTCTTCCTCGAGTGGTTTGTTTCCGAGCAGGTGGAAGAAGAGGCGAACGCGGACGACATGGTACAGCAGCTGAAACTGGTCGAGGCATCGCGCGGCGGTCTGTTCATGCTGGACAAGCAGGCGGCGCAGCGCGCGGCGGAACCCGCAGCTGCGGAGGAATAGAACGGCCCGGGGGCACGTTAACTGCCGGGAGCGCCCTTCAGGGCGTTTCAGACAGGCACACACCGAAGTAGCGCCCTTCAGGGCGTTTCAGGTAACGATTCACAGAGAAGGAGAATATCCATGTGCGAAAACGTGGCGCGCGTTGCGCAGAAGGCACCTGATTTCACGGCCACGGCGGTCATGCCCGACAACAGTTTCAATGAGGCTTTCAAGCTTTCCGACTTTACGGGAAAGTATGTGGTTCTTTTCTTCTACCCGCTTGATTTCACGTTTGTCTGCCCGTCCGAGATTGTGGCGTTTGACAAGAAACTGGAAGAGTTCAAGGCGCGTAATTGCGAGGTCATCGGCTGCTCGGTCGATTCGCAGTACACCCACTATGCGTGGCGCAACACGCCGCGCGACAAGGGGGGCATTGGGCAGATTCAGTATCCGTTGGTCGCCGACCTGTCGAAGGAGGTCAGCACCAGCTACGGCGTTCTGCTGAACGGGCAGGTCGCGCTCCGCGGGCTGTTTCTCATTGATCCGGAAGGCGTCATCCGGCACGCGGTCATCAACGACCTGCCCATCGGCCGCAGCGTCGACGAGGCGCTGCGCGTGCTGGACGCGGCGCAGTATCACGCGGAACACGGCGAGGTCTGCCCGGCCAACTGGAAGAAGGGCGAGGCGGCCATGAAACCCGACGCCGAAGGGGTGGCCTCCTATCTCGCGGCGCACGCCTGAGCACGGCTACAGATTGAACACACCGGGCGCCGGGGAGTCTTTTCCCGGCGCCCGAATCATGTTTGGGCGGGGTTCAGGCTTCGTCCATGTATGAATAGCGGTAGGACGTGGGCGGCAGGAAGTTCTCCTTGATGGTGCGCGGGGAAATCCACCGTTCGAGGTTGATCCACGAGCCCGCCTTGTCGTTGGTGCCCGAGGCGCGGCTGCCGCCAAAGGGCTGCTGGCCGACGACCGCGCCGGTCGGTTTGTCGTTGATGTAGAAATTGCCGGCCGCGTGCCGCAGCATGTTTGTCGCCGTGACCACCGCTTTGCGGTCCTGCGCGAAGATGGCGCCCGTGAGCGCGTAGGGGCTGGTCTGGTCACACAGGCGCAGAGAAGCTTCGTATTCCGCGTCGGGGTACACGTAGACGGTCAGCACGGGGCCGAAGATTTCCTCCTCCATAAGCCGCGACTTCGGGTCTTTCGACTGCACCACGGTGGGCTCGATGAAATAGCCTTCCGAATCGTCGCAGCCGCCGCCGACCAGCACCTCCAGCCCTTCATCGCTCTTCGCGTAGTCGATGTAGCCGCTGATGCTCTGGAACGCGTTCGCGTCGATGACGCCTCCCATGAAATTGGTGAAGTCACAGACATCGCCCATCTTGACGGTCTTCACCTCATCAACCAGCCGGTCGCGCAGCTTCGCCCACATGGATTCCGGAATGTACGCCCGGCTGGCGGCGGAGCACTTCTGTCCCTGATACTCGAAGGCGCCGCGCAGCAACGCCGTTCCAACCGCCTCCATGTCCGCCGATGCGTGCACGAAGATGAAGTCCTTGCCGCCCGTCTCGCCGACAATGCGGGGATAGGAGTAGTACTTGCGGATGTCCGAGCCCACCGCCAGCCAGATGTTGCTGAACACCTTGGTGCTGCCCGTAAAATGGATGCCGCCCAAGTCGAGGTGGTCGAGCACGGGCGGGCCGATCACCGGGCCCGGACCCGGCACCATGTTGATCACGCCGTCGGGCATGCCCGCCTCTTTGAGAATCTGCATGATGTAATAGGCGGACAGCACCGCCGTCGATGCGGGCTTCCACACCACCGCATTGCCCATGAGCGCGGGCGCAGTCGGCAGGTTGCCCGCAATCGAGGTGAAGTTGAACGGCGTGATGGCGAACACGAAGCCCTCGAGCGGGCGGTGCTCCATGTAGTTCAGCACCGTGCCCGAAGAGCGGGGCTGGTCGTGGTACACCTGGGTCATGAAATGCGGATTGAAGCGCCAGAAATCAATGAGTTCGCAGGCCGAATCAATCTCCGCCTGGTGCGGCGTCTTGCTCTGGCACAGCATGGTCGCCGCGTTCAGGGTCTGCCGGTACTTGCCCGCCAGCAGTTCCGCCGCCTTGAGCAGCACCGTCGCCCGGTTGTCCCAGGGCATCTCCGACCACTCGCGCTTCGCCGCGTTCGCCGCCGCGATGGCCTCGCTGGCGTGGCTGGCGTTGGCCTGGTGATACACGCCCAGCACCTGGCTGCGGTTGTGCGGGCACCGCATCTCCACCGTGTGTCCGGAGCGCACCTCGCGGCCGCCTATCAGAATGGGCACCTCGACGGGATTCTTCTGCATCTCTTCGAGCTTCGCTTTCAGTTCCGTCTTTTCGGGCGACCCCGGCGTGTACCCGAACACCGGTTCATTCTTTGGTTCGGGAATGTTGAAAAAGCCGTTGAACATTGCAAACTCCCCTCTTTTCGGCGCATACCGCCACACAGATACTGTCATCCGCGCACAAGCACGCAATGAAAAACCTCGGGCAAGTATGCGCGAAAAATGCGAAAACGTCAATACGCCCTGCGCAACCGGTAGCCGTACCGTATCGCGATTGGCCCCTGCAGACCCAGATTCCGGAGCCCTGACCACTTACCTCGATGCGGGCGCATGAGCCCGAAAGGCCAAAATGGGTTTTCCGGCCGTGCCGAAATCGCCTCTGAAGTGAATCCAGGCTTTTTCCCAAGAGGCTTCCGGCGCCGAGAGCGTGAGGGTCAGCGCTTCGCGCGCCATGGGTTCGAGGCGCAGGTTCCAGGTATGTTCAGAGGTCTGCCAGCCGCCGGGCGTTGTTACGACGTTTACGCGCCCCTGCACCGGGACATGGGAGAGGTTATAGACGTACAGCGCGCAGGTGTGTTCATTGCCCGGCGTGAAGACGCGCACCGGTTCCTGGGTCCAGGCTTCCTGCCGTATCTCCGGCGGACTTCCCTGCAGGGCCAACTGGAAAACCACGGGCGAGGCCTCGCCCCCGCGGTGTTTCCCGGCCGCAATCGTGTTCAGTTCCAGCGCGTCCGCGGCATGCTCCGGCAGCACAAGGAAGACCGGGCTTGAACGCAGCTGCCCGGGCGCCCTGCTTTCGAGGGGCCTGCCGAGATAATCAAAAGCCGCTTCAACATCGATGTCTTCCGGCAAGGTGATATCGCAGACTGCCCGGCCGCGCCCGGGCCAGTCAGCGCGCTTCTCGACCCAAGCCACCAGCACATCGCGGGGTTGGCCGTCAGGCCGCGCGCGAAAGGCGTACACGTGGGCGGTGTCGTCGCCGGCCTGTTCCCATCGCCCAAGGCAACGTCCACCCGCGAGCAGGCGGCCGAGCGCGGCAAAGGCGACGTAACTCAGCCGGGGGGTGTTGTCCTTGCGCAGCAGCCCGAACTGAATCCGGTTGTCACCTTCCATGTAGTGCGGGAGAATGAAGTGGAAATGGCGCCGGGAACCGGCAAAGAGGCTGCACGTGCAGGACTGAATGACAAATTCCGCCTTGCGCCGCGCATCGGTGTGCGTGTAGTCGCCCGTTTCGGATTCTGGGTCAGCCTGGAGACCACGGTCACACTCCGTCACCCAGATGGGCCGCCCGGAAGCCGCGTCACGCGCATGCGACCACAATCCGGAGTAGGCGTGCGCCCAGTCATAGGAATGGATGCTGTACACGTCGTAGTAGGGCCAGGTTTCGTTCTCGACAATCGCGCGCGCCTGCGCCTCGGTATCAATACCGCCGATAGCTTGCCAGCATACCGTCAACCCGGGGTCGCCCGCCTTGAATCCGAGCCACGCCGCCTTCTGGTGGGCGCACAACTCGTCCATGGTGAACCCACCGAAGTTGCGCGCGTTACCTTCGTTCCACGGTTCCCACGCGCGCACCGTTTTTTCAAAGCGCGCCGCCATGGCGCGGCAGAATCGGAACACATGCCGCAGGTCGGGCAGGCGGCGCCCGATGTCCGGAAGCACCGCCCATTCGGGTATGGTGTGAAAGACCTGCAAGACCTCCAGGCCGGCCCCGGCCTGGAGGCGCGCGGTCCGGTCATACTTCGTCTCTTCGAGGAAGGTGTCTTCATCGGGCTGCACCTCCCGCCAGTGGATGCGGTCGCGCACCCAGTTAGAACCGGCCAGCGCGGCCAGGCTCGACAGGTCGTGCCAGGCCGCGGGTTCCTCTTCGGCAAGCCAGGAGAGCGCCACATCAAGGCAGATGGGAGAGTCCTGGGGCACGGGCGCCGCGAGCGGCGCAAGCACCGCCAGGGTGGTGAACCCGAGTTCCGCACCCTCGCCGGACAGGAATTCGAGCCGGAACCAGCCCACCGGCAGTTCGCCCAGCGCGGCCTTCCCCGAATCCCCCGGCCCGGACTTCACTGTTTCGAGCAGGTCATCGCGCAGCCGCCAGCGGGCGGCGTGGTCCGGCAACGGTACAGCCACTTCCTCGCCCTTGAGAAAGACATTGCCGGGATGGTGGGGCAACGGCACGGGCAAAGCGCGCGCCGGTTCAACTCCGGCGGCGTTTGCGCAGGCAAAGCACGCCAAGGNNGCCACTCCAAAGAAAAGTCTGCCCTTACGCATGTCCGGTTTCCTCCACGCCCGGTCCGGCGTCACCTTCGATTATGCGGGTACCGTGTGCGGGCCGCAAGGGGGCTTCGACTGGAACGCGGCGTGTGTGGTATAGTGCGGTTCTTACCAGATTGCGCGCGAAGCCGGCAGTGTATTTTCAGGGGTGATGCGCCCGGACTCCCAGGGCAGACAAGAAGTATGGAACAGGACCCGTATTTCAACAAAGACCTTGTGCTGCTCGGTGTCGAAGCCGAGGACAAGTGGGCGCTGATCGAGCAGATGACCGATACGCTGCTCGAACACGGCGGCGTGCGTGAACAGCCCGGCATCACGCGCCAAAGGGTGCTCGACGCGGTGCTCGCACGCGAACACGAACGCCCGACGGGACTGGGCAACGGCTTCGCTTTTCCCCACGCGCGCATTCCGGACCTGCACGCCATGGGATTGTGCCTGGCGGTGCCGAAGTCGCCCGTCGATTTTGGCGCCCTCGACAACCTGCCCGCCAGTGTGGTCTGCCTGATGGTGGTGCCCGAGACGCAAGCCCAGCTTGCGCTCCGCGTGATGGCGCAGTTCGCGCGCCTGATGAGCGACCAGGTCGACCGCGAAGTGCTCACCAAGATGGACGACCCCGCCGTGCTCAGCGCGTATATTGCGCGGCGCGTTCTGGGCATCGACGCCCCGGTCACGGCCCGCGATATCATGCGCGCGCCGCGTGTGGTCATTCATTCCGACACCCCCTTGCGCGAGGTGACGCGGCTGATGCATCAGCACATGCTCGACGCGGTCGCGGTGACCGCGGAAGACGGGACCGTGGTGGGAGAGATCACNNCCCTGTTCAAGTTCGGCATGCCCGATTTCTTCAGCCAGCTCACGAGCATCTCGTTCATTCGCGAGTTCGACCCTTTCGAGAAGTACTTTGCCGGAGAGGGCGGCACCCTCGCCAGGGACGTGATGTCGCAGCATCATGTCTGCCTCAATGAGGACGCCACTTTGCTCGAGATTGTCTTCGAACTGGCCGTACACCGCCACGCCAAGGTCTACGTGGTGCGCGAAGGGCGCCAGGTTGGCGTGATTGACAGCATTCTCGTGCTCGACCGGGTGATAAACATATGACCTCTCAGTTGATATTGGCGCTCATCGTCTTTTCGGGCGCGTATTTTCTCATTGTGACCGAGAAGATGGACCGTGTCGCGGCGGCCGTGCTCGGCGCGTCACTGGCGGTATTCCTGGGCACGGTGCCGTACGAGTACACGCTTGAGCGCATCGACCTCAATGTCATTTTTCTGCTCATCGGCATGATGATCGTGGTCAACATCCTTGCGGACACCGGTTTGTTCGAGTGGATCGCCGTGTCCATCGCGCAGGCCGCGCGCGGCAACGGCATGCTTATCCTGCTGGGTCTCGTCACGGCCACCGCGGTGCTTTCCGCCTTTCTGGACAACGTCACCACGGTCGTGCTTATCGCGCCAATCACCATCCTCATCACCCAGATACTCGAAATACCCTGCGTGCCGTTCTTGATCCTGGAGGCGCTGTTCTCAAATGTGGGCGGCACGGCCACACTTATCGGCGACCCGCCCAACATCCTCATTGGTTCGAAGGCGGAGTTGACATTCAATGACTTTTTGAGCAATCTCAGCCCCATCGTGGTGCTGATCATCCTGGTGCTGCTCGCCGTGGTGTACTTTCAGCAGCGCAGTTCACTGCGGACCAGCGATGACACCCGCCGGCGCATCATGCGCGCGCAGCCGCGCCTGGCCATCACGCAGCCCGGCAAGCTGCGCCGGGGCCTGCCCATTTTCCTCCTGGTGCTGCTTGCGTTCACCCTGAGCCATTTCATGCACATTGAGCCGGGGCTTGTGGCGCTTGCCGGGGCGCTTGTCATGGTGCTGGCCACGGGGAGCAGTCTCCGGGAGGCCCTGGAGCGCGTGGAGTGGGAGACCATCCTGTTTCTCATCGGACTGTTCATGCTGGTGGCGTCTCTGGAGCATAACGGCGTGTTCGAATGGCTTGGCAGGACGCTGTTCGCGGTGACGCAGGGCCACTACCTGCTTGCCGCATTGGCATTGTTGTGGTTGTCGGGCGTGCTGGCCGCCTGCCTCGGCGCCATTCCGGTGGCCATTGCGCTGATTCCGCGGGTGCAGTCCATGCTGGGCATGTTCGACGCGGCGGGGGGGGCGGCTGTTTCGGAGCAGACCTTGTGGTGGGCGTTGGCATTGGGCGCATGCCTGGGCGGCAACGGCACCCTGCTCGGCACCGCGGCGAGCGTGGTGGTCGTGCAGATCGCCCGCAAGAATGAGTATCACATCAGCTTCATGGATTTCGCGCGCCGCGGCATACCCGTCACCGTCGTCTCCCTGCTGCTTTCGAGCATCTACCTTTACGTGCGCTATTTTCTGCTGGCGGGCGCAAGTACCTGAGTCCTGTCATTCGGTTGACTCGTATTCGCGGTTGTCCAGTGCGTTCCGGATTGCCTGAGACAGCACGCCCGAGGCCACGGGCTTCTCGAAGTACTCGGTCACCCCGCATTGGCGGGCTTTCTGCGGCGTGATGTCTTCACTGAATCCCGTCACCAGGAACACGGGGATGTCGGGGCGCACATCGAGCACGGCCCGGGTTAATTCGATGCCGCTCAGGGCGGGCATGATCTGGTCGGTGATGATCAGGTCGCAAAGTCCCGGGTTCGCCCGGAAATCCTCCAATGCTTCCCGACTGTGCACGTAGGGAAGCACGTGGTAGCCAAGCCCCTCGAGCATCATTTCGTAAATGTCCACGACTTCCGGGTCATCGTCCACCAGCATGATGTTCTCGCTGCCCCGCGGCATGGCGGTCTCCGGGACCGACGTCTGCGGCGCCTCGGCCTCGGTGCGCGGCAGGTAGACCTCAAAAGTCGTGCCCTTCCCCAGTTCACTGCATACTCTAATCATGCCATGACACCCCAATACGATACCGTGCACTGTCGAAAGCCCAAGCCCTGTGCCTTCTCCGACATTGCGCGTGGTGTAAAACGGGTCGAAAATGCGCGACAGCTGACTCGAGGGAATGCCCTCTCCCGTGTCGCGCACGCTGAGACACACGTACGGCCCTGGACACAACTCACCAACGTCCGGGACGAAACCGGCGCCCAGGTCGCACGCATGCACGGAGACGCTGAGTTCGCCGTCTTTGTTGCGCATGGCCTGCAGCGCGTTTGTGCAGAGATTGATCAGGACCTGCTGTATCTGCGTGTAGTCCGCCATGACCAGCCCGCAATCCGGCTCAACCTCCTTGTGCAGCACCGCGGTGGAGGGCATGGAAGCAAGCACGAGCGGCAGGGCCTCTTCAACCACGGTTTCTATCGCGAGCGGTTTCAATTCGAGTTCCTGCTGGCGGCTGAAAGTCAGGATCTGCCGGACCAACTCGGAGGCGCGGTCGCCGGAACGCTGGATGGTATTGATGCTCGCGCGCAGGGGGCTGTCGGTTTTGGTCGCCCGCAGCATGACCTCGCAGTGCCCGAGGATGATGGCAAGGATGTTCTTGAAGTCATGCGCGATTCCGCCCGCGAGTGTGCCCAACGCTTCCATCTTGTGCGCCTGGCGGAGTTGCCTTTCCAGGTTGACCTCACTCGTAATGTCGCGCCCGTGCCCAACGAAATTGACCAGTTCGCCCCGCTCATTGCGCAACGGAGAAATCGAATACTCCTCCTCGACGAACCCGCCGTCCTTGCACCGGTTCACCACGCGGCCGTACCAGACTTCTCCGCGTTGAACGGTATCCCACATGTGTTCATAGAAGCCGGGTTCGTGGCGGCCGCTGTCCAGAATCCAGGGGGTCCGGCCGCGCACCTCGCCGGCGCCGTACCCTGTCAGACGCTCGAAGGCGGGGTTCACGTACTCGATTATTCCCTCCGGGTCGGTAATGATGATGGTCTCAGCGGCCTGTTGCACGGCGGCGGCCATGCGCCGGTGTTCTTCCTCGGCGCGGTTTCGCTGAATGGCGGCGCCGATGACGCCGGCCGCGGCCCGCAATGCGTCTGTTTCGGCGGGCAGCCATTCGCGCTCACGCGTGCACACGGCAAGGCCGATGAATCCCCACCATCGGTCTTCGACGAAAACGGGGGCGGCCACCAGCGAGCGTATTCCGTGGCTGGCGAGTTCTCTTTGTTCCTCCTGCGGGAAGTCTCTCGTGTTGCCTGCGACTATCTCACGCTGTTGGAAAGTCGTCTCCCACCGCGCGAAACCCTGTCTGCGGTAAGCCACCCGCCGCGTCTGCGTATTGGCCTCCAACGGGGGCACTCCCGGCCCCGCCCACTCGAAACGGCATGTGGCGGCCGTTTGTCCATCCTCGTCGGCATTCTCGAAAATGAAGACACGGCCGGCGCCGGTCGCTTCCGCGATGCGCTGCAACAGCTCGGGCGTGTCCGCGGCCCAGTCCCGTGAGCGCAGGAAGGCATCGGCGGCGAAGTTCACCGCGTGCAGGATAGCGTCGCGCCTTGCCAGCGCCATTTCCGCGCGCTTGCGGTCCGTGATGTCCTGAATGAGCCCGTCCCAGCCGGCCACAGCGCCGTTCGCATCGTATTGCAGCACGGGTGCGTTCGAAATCCAGCGCAGTTGCCCGTCCTTGCGCCGGATGCGGTGCTCCACCGGCCGCGCGATTCCGCGTTCGAGCAGGTCTTCCGTCTGTGCCTGCAGTTCGGGCCGGTCCTCCTCGGGCACCATGGTAATCCAGAGGAAGGGGTCGGCGTCGAACTCCTCAGCGGTGTATCCGGTGACCGCTTCACACGCCGGACCGTGCACGGTGGATACCGGCGCCCCGTCTTCGAGGAAGACGGTGTAAATATAGTCCGAGATGGAGTCGGTAATGCGGCGGTATCGCTCTTCACTCTTTCGCAGGGCCGCCTTGGCCGCGCGCTCCACGGTAATGTCCCGCGCAAACACCGCGGCATGCTGCAGCTTGCCGTCCTGCCCGCAGACGGGATAGAGTTGAATCTCATACCAGTTACCGTCCCGCTCGTCTTCGAAACGTACCGGTGCGCCTGCTTCGACCAATTGCAGCCCATATCGTCTGCGGAGTTCCGCGTTTCGCGGAGGTATCAGGTCATACACGTTTTTGCCGAGCAGTGCTTCCACCGTCGTATTGAAACGCTCGGCGAACTTTTCATTCAGCCGTACGATGTTTCCCTCCAGGTCGCAGAGAAACGCCATCTCACTTGTCGCGTTCAGTACAGCGGTGGCGGTTTCTTCACTGCGACGCAGCCTCTCTTCGGCGGCTTTGCGTTCAGTAATATCGCGCGAAATGCCCTGAACCCCCTGGATGCGGCCGAAACGGTCTCTGACAACGGTAGCCCGCACCTCGACTAGGCGCTCAGGTCCCTCCCGATGCTTGTGGGTGAGTTCCAGGTGGATGCGACCGTCTGCCGGGGCCGACCTCATCGCCTCGCGGATCCTTCTCTGGCCTTCCCCGGTTAGCACCGTATCAGCAGGTGCGCCGCCCAACTCTTCTGGAGCGTATCCGGACAGGTTCTGAATCGCGCTGCTGAGAAAAGTGAAGCGGCCTTTGCGGTCCGTGCTCCAGACCACATCCTCCAGGCAGTCCACCAAGTTCTTGTAGCGCGCTTCACTCGCGCTCAAAGCGACGTTGGCTTCCCGCTGGCGTTTGCCGAAGTAGTGCGCCAATTCCGCGGCGAGCAGCACGGTAGGCATTGCGCCGCTGAAAATGAGAAACGTGTTCTTCTGGCCAAGTTCCCGCGTGAGTCGGATGTAGAGGCCGAGTGCCACCAACTCCACGAATACGGCCAGGTAATAGTGGCGCGGGTACTTCCAGGCGACCAGGAAGAGCGGGAGCATGAGGAAGAAGAAGTACTGGTCGGGCATGTGCCTGTGGGCCATGGCGTAACTGGCGGCAGGCACGAACAGCACGAAGTACAGAATGAGCACAACAGGAAGCGGCGTATTTCTCTCACGCGCGCTCATGGACCCCCTCCTGAGACAAGCACGTCCCCTCGCTCAACCAATTGTCCACCCGAGCCGCCAAGCTTGCAGCCCCCCCAAGTCACGATGCCCCTCGCAAAGCGCCTTTGCTCCGCAAGTATACGTCAAGGGCGCACACTACGTAAAGCCCTTCCCGGGATTCTCTCAGCGGACAGAGCGGCGCGCTGCGGGCCGGCGCGCGGGGGTGGGATTTCGACGCGCGAATGGTATACTGAAACGGAGCGGGCCGGACGGCCGCGGCTGCGCGCGCGCTTGCGCGGGCGTGGTCGAGGAAAGTCCGGGCTCCACAGGGCAGGGTGCCTGGTAACGCCAGGGCGGGGCAACCCGACGGAAAGTGGCACAGAAAACACACGGCCGATGGTCCGGCCGCTTCGGCGGTGGACACAGGCAAAGGTGAAAAGGTGCGGTAAGAGCGCACCAGCGCCGCGGCAACGCGGCGGCTTGCTAAACCCCACCCGGAGCAATGCCAAATAGGGGCGCCATGGCGTGGCCCGCGCCGCGCCCGGGTATACAGCTTGAGGCGCGCGGTGACGCGCGTCCCAGATGAATGGCCGTCTCGGGAGCTTCGGCTCCTACGACAGAACCCGGCTTACAGGCCCGCTCATTTTTTGCGGCTCCGCCTGGCCACTGGCGGAGGCCTGGCGGGAAGAACGCCGTCTCCGTTGGCCCGGCGGCTGTCCTCCCCCGGGTGTGCTATGCTCTCCGCATGGCTCTGGAATCACAGGTGCTCGTGCTGGGCGCATACGGCCTCGCCGGCCGCGCCGTCGTTGCGCGTCTGGCCGCGGGAACACAACTCACCGTCACGGCGGCGGGGCGTGATGCAAACAGACTTCACGCCGTGCTCGATGCGCTGGCATGTGACCGGTTGCGGCCTCTGGTGCTCGATGTCACAGACGGCCCGGGACTCGAGGAAGCGTGCCGGGCAAGCCTGCTGGTCATCAATGCGGTGGGACCTTATGACCGGCACGGGGCGCGGATTGCGCAAGCCGTTGCTGAATCCGGCCGGCCCTATGTTGATTGCGCCAATGAGCAGACACATTATCAGCGGCTGAAGGAACTTGATGGCGTGGCGAGGAAGCGTGGCGTAGCCATGGTGACCGGCGCGGGCGCTATCCCGGGACTCTCGACGCTTCTCACCGCGCACATGCTGGCGCGCTTTCCTGAGGCGGAACAAGTGGACTGCTGCTGGGCACAGTTCCGGCACGCCTACGCAGACACCGGACTCGGCTCGGTCATGGGCGGCATCCTCGAAGCGGCACACCGGCCGATGGCGATTTGTGACGGCGCGCCAAGGCCCGTAATCCTCGGCCGGTCGGTCAAGGATTTCGAGCTGCCAGAGCCGTTCGGCAGACGCCGGCTGCTCGAAGTGCCCACCATCGACACCTTGACCCTTTCGGAACGGTTCCCTTTGCGCGAATTGCACACCTGGTTCTACCTGGGCGACCTGCCCACCTGGCTGCTCGGACTCGTGCGCCTGCTCCAGCCGCACCGCAGGCGCTGGGCCTACACGCTCATCGAACGAATCATGAAGCGTGTCAATGACCAGGACACCGCCAGGGCCATCGCGGCGGGCGTGGGTGCGGAAACGTTGCTGCAGGTTTCGTTGAGCACCGGGGCCCAGACCGAGACAAGCCGCGTTCTCTTCCGCGACGGCGCCGCCGCCACCGCCTGCCTCCCGGTCCATATCGCGGAGAAATGCCTCAGCGGCGGCGTTGACCAGACAGGATTGCTCACACCGCTTGACTTGGTGGAACCCGCGGTGCTTTGGGATTCGTTTGGCGACGCTATTCTGCGGATGGAAGCAGGTCGCTGACGGGGAAGGACGCGGGGGGCGCGTATTCGGCGCGGAATTCCGTGCGCCGGCCGTCGAATTGCTGCAGGCCAACCCAGGCCCAGGCGGAATCGCCGGAGCTTGCCAGGCTTCCCTCCGCAGCGGCGCCGTCGCGAGTCACGCTTACCTGCGAGGTGGCCTTCGGGAAGGGGCCCAACCTCAACCGCACATGGTCGACAGGCGCTTCTGCGCTCAGGGCAAGCGTACAGGCATTCGCTTCGGGTTTGTGGCGCAGTTCGAGGTTCACGTGCACAATCCGCGACACGCCCTGGGACATGATCCGGCAGGGATAGTCCGCCACGGTCATGCCTGCGAACGGCGGGGGCACCCGCGGAAGCACCTGGAGACAGTCCGGGTCGGTATCGTCCACGCCGGCCATCACCTGCACGGTGTAGTTCGCTTCGTTCATCTGGTACAGGTTGCCGAGGTCGCCCCAGCGTCGCCAGAGGCTGCCGTCGGTGGCCATGGTGGTTCCTTCAGGCGCGCGGTACGGGTGCGGCAGGCCGGGCGCGAAGCAGAACCGCGCCATCCAGCGGACCATCACGCCCGCCTCGGCCATGCGGTCGAAAAGTAGCGCCGCCTGCGTGTAGTAGCCCTGGCCATAGCCAAAGGCTTGCGGCGCGCACCACGTGGGCTGCGTCCGGGTCAGGGCGTCTTCGTAGCTGCGCAACGTTCTTTCGCGCCAGGGGGCAGGCAACAGTTCTCCCGCGCGCCAGCCGTAGTAGGTCGCACCAAAGAGTATCGGCGCGAGTCCGCCCTGCTGGTAGTGCCAGTCACCGCCCTTCTTCGGGTCCCACATCGCGCCGCCGTCCAGGAGGAGGTACGATTCCATCGCCTGGAAGAGCCGTTCCGCCGTGTCTCGCCAGCGCGCAGCGAGCGCGTTTTCACCAGCCGTCTGCGCCATGTCCGCATACGCGAGCAGGCCGAAATAGCACGGCACGTTGCAGTAGAGCGACACCTTCGACATGCCGCCCTCGCTTTCGCTGTAGAGCAGGCCGTGCTCAGAGAACGACAGTTCCGGGTTCTCCAGGCACCAGGGAATGTACTCCGCCGCTTCACGGATGGCGGGCCAGCGCGTGCGCACCCAATCGGCGTTGCTGCCGGCCTTGAGCCACGCCCGCCAGTGGCCGAGCATGTTGAACCCGTGCCCGTCGTTTTCCGGGTTGCCGAAGTCGCGCACAGTGTAGCGCGTGGGCCAGCCGACATGCCTCAGTTCGTCGAAATAGACGTGGGGCTTGTTGGCGATAACCGTGGCATGCCCCGGCACGGGCCTGCCGCCAAGCTGCACCTCGGGATAGGACTCCTGAAAATACATCAGCCAACGGTCAAAGAAGTCGAGAACCCGTTCGGATTCCTCCTGGAAACCGAGCATGGCGGCGAGCGCCATCGAGCGGTTGCGGGTATAGGCGGCGCCGTGGAAAGGGGCCAACTTCGGCCGCCACGTGCCAAAGCCGCCAAAGTTCGGCGCGTCCGGCGCTGACTCATGCACCATGCCGTCCGGCTCGATACGGCGCAGCAACTCCAGCGCGCTGTCGTAATAGGTGTGCGTGGGAATTCTCGCCTCTNNGGCAATCGCCGGACCCCGATACGCGCTTCTGTCATATGCCGGCGCGGTGGCTTCCACGGTGTCGTGCGTGATGTCTTCCGCGCGTGTGTACAGCAGGCCGCGCAAGGCATCAACGGCTTCCTGCCGGGCCGGGGGGTAGGGGGAGTCGCCGCGCAGCGTGTGGGATGCCAGCCATTGTGCCAGGTCCTCGGGAAGCGCCTCCCCGCCCGCCGGTGCTGCCCCGTGGCTGCCCTGCCACGACACATTGCCCTGGAAAGTCACTCCTTCCAACGCGGCGTGGCCGAGTTTCGCCGGGTTGTCGCGCAATGTGATGCCGGTCAATGGTTCAGCGCGCAGCGCGATGCGCACAAAGAACGGCTTGTTCCCGCCCTGATAGGCCCCGGCGGCATGGGCCACGCACAGTGCGCGGTCCAGCAGTGCGCGGGCGGCGGCGTCCTCGCTGAACGGCGCGGGCGCGAATTGGTAGCTCTGGCGCCACCACATGGTGTAGCCGAAAACGAGCGGGAACACATCTTCGTGGCCTGAGGCATACGCCAGCACCAGTTCGCCCACGCGGTCGCCGAGGAAGAAATTGCGGTAACTGTCACCGCCGCCCCAAGCGGGATTCGGCGTGTCGGGTTGATTGATGCCCGTGAAGACATACGCATGCGTTGCGGTGACGTGGGGGAGGGACCAGCGCAGTACGCCACCTTCCTCCAGGGACGTAACGCAGAGCTTCCAGGGAATGCCGTCCGTCTTGGGCATATCGAGCGGCGCCCAGCCCTCGGGCAGTGCGCCTTCCGCCATTGGCAAGGCCACCACCTCCGGTTCCACGCGTCCGAAAGCAATCCAGGCCCAACCCGTGCCCGTGTCGCCGTCCACAATCTCGAAGCGCACGCTTCGCCCGGCGTGTGCGCCCGCCCGCCATTCATGGCGCACCGCTTCATCCCTGCCCGGCACGGGTGCGCAATACAGCGCTTCGCCGGTTTGCACGTCCACAACCCGAAGTTCATTCCTCTGCTGATGACTGTGGCCAGCCAGGAAGAAACTCAGGCTGTCCGGAGCATCGAAAACGGGCGAGGCCAGAATGCCCGTGTTCGTTTCCCCAGCGGGCAGACTCGAAAGGAGCGGGGCGCGGACGCCATCCGCGCATGCCCGCATCTCTACACGGTAGGCCACCGCGCTGGGCCCGGGCGGTTGCGCAACCGCCCAATCCACCGATTGGCCTGACCCGGCATGAAGGCCAAAGAGCAAGAGGAGGACTGGATTCAGCATTTTGCCTTCCGATTCTCCGGAATCCGGCGCGCCACGACTTCATCCGGCAATGTGACCAATACTTGCGGCCCGATTCTTTCACGTGTCCGCTGTCCATTCAACATGGCTCAGAGGTTGGGACTGCGGGCGCGCCACGCGGGCACCGTGCTTAGAGGCATGTCCTCAAGGTGGCATGGACATGCCCGCGTTGACTGTGCTACACTCCCTCATACATGAGCGCCCGTAGCTCAGGTGGATAGAGCGCTTGCCTCCGGAGCAAGAAGTCGCAGGTTCGAGTCCTGCCGGGCGCGCCAGCTAAGTCATTCCGCAGCAGTGGTTTACGCACAGACCACTGCGGCGGTTTTTCTTTATGCTTGACTGGCGGGACCAGATCTGGTAACTAAGTTTGACGGAAAACGGCGGACTTTGCAGCAAAGATTCCGCGCAGAAACAGCAAAGAAACACGAGGGGCGGCTCATGAAAGTGACACTGTTTCGACGGCAAACGACCAAGGGAAAGGTCTACTACGCGAAATGGCAGCGCAACGGGCGGTACGTCAAGCGCAGCCTGAACACAACCAGCCGAAAAATGGCGCTGAACATCAAGGAGCAGATGGAAGCGGAGCTCACCCGGGAGAAGTACGGTCTGGTGACCGAGGCCGACTGGACGCCCGAAGACGCCTGGAAGGAATACCTGCGTCTGGTCAGCAAGCGTCCGAGCACCATCGCGACAGAGAAATTCTTCTGGGACGAGTTCTGGTCCTGGACTACGGCGCCGACGCTCCGGTGCGTGCGCCGGGCCGACGTCTCTCTGTTTCAGAAGCAGTTGCTGGCCAAGGGGAACAGCGCCGTCACGGTGAACGACAAGGTCCGCCAGATTGGCACGGTCTGGAACTGGCTGATTCGCGAGGAACTGTACGACGGCCAGAACCCGTTCGCGGGGCGCAGACGTCTCGACGAGGGACCGCGCAAGATTCGCGTCATCCCATGGGAACAGGTCGAAACCCTGCTCCGCACCGCAGCGCAGCGGTGGCGCGAGGCCGAGGCGGACTACAGGACGGCGCAGAACGCCGGGAAGGCATGGCGCGACCTGCGAAATCTTGCGTACACGCGACAGTCTCTGTACCTGGGCCTCGTACTGGCGGCCTACGCAGGTTTGCGCCGTGGCGAGCTTCTGGCGGCGCGCTGGGAGCATATCGACTGGGAACGCGAGACGCTGGCCGTGCAGGGCACGAAGACGGCAGGCAGCCACAGCCTGGTTCACCTGCACCCGACGCTGCGCGAGACGCTGACGGCGCACCGGCGGGACGAAGGGTACATTGTCGCGCCGGACACGAAGCAGGGGAAAGGCCCGCTCCGGTTTGACTTCTCGAAGGAATGGCGCGTGCTGCGCAACGCCTGTGGGTTGGAGGACGCCAGACTGCACGACCTGCGTCACTCGTTTGCCACACGACTGCTCGACCTCGGGTATCCGCTCAAGGACATCGCGGTCATGTTGCGGCACGCGAGCACCCGGCAGACCGAGCAGTACGCAGACCTGCGCACCGTGAAGGTTCAGATTGGGCGGTTGTCATAGTAGGCCAAACAGCATTTCTGAGAACCAAACCAACGGCACCGTACCAATCGCCGCCAGTAGCAGCACAAGTACAGAGATAAACACGTCCTCCATTTTTGCTCTCCTGTTAGATTGCTGCCTCATCTGGCACGACCAAGTTCCAGACGATGCGCAACGGAAAAAAGACAAGGTCCAGTAGCCCCAGCCCTACAGCTGGAANNGCGAAAAGCTCCAGCCACGTGTCCCTAAACGCACTGATTCCCTTATCCATCTGCACCCTCTCTTTCTGTCTGCGCGTTTGCTGCGCCCATTCTTCGCCGGGAACCCGCGCCCGGCATCGCGAGATCACAGAAACTGCGCAGACTGTGCGCAGTGACAATACTGTGCGGGGGGGGGTATACTGCGCCATCATTGGTATCGGGTTGGTTTGAAGACGCAGTCATGCAGTACACGGAATCATCCTTTCGATTTCTTGAGCAGTCGGGCCATTTCCTCAAGGCCAGCATGCCAGCCCCGGACCCGGAGTGCAAACTCGCGACTCTTGAATTCCTGCGAGGCGTCCGACCGGAGTATCTTCGCCATGTCCTCAAACTGGCCAGCGAGGATGGCTGACCAGTCCGGCGTGTGGGCAGCGGGGGTTTCCAGATACCCATGCTGGGCCAACCACTCAGCTAGGGCATGCACGTCATTGGTGTTCAGGCTGCCCTTGGACGTGAAATTGTGCAGCCGATGCGGCGGAATCTGTAGTTCCGCTGCTATTTGGGGCAATAGGCGGTCGTCTGTAGCGCGAGAAAGCGCCCCACGAACCCCCTCCTTGTAATCTTTCATCCCAGGAGCATGCCCTGCAAACGCGCACACTGCAAGAACTTCTGTCATAACTACAGCCTTTCTAGTGGTTGACTGTATTTTCTGCTTGACAGACTGTAGAAAATAGAGTACAATGCGCACCATGACAACAACAGAGACATTTCCGGCAAGCCCCGTAAACAGGATCGAGCCATGGATCACTACAACCATGGCCGGGGCTGAATTCGGGGTAACCGGGGCGACGGTGCGCCGGTGGATTCAGCGCGGATGCCCGCACGGCAAGGTACTCAAGCAGTACCGGGTGAAGCTGTCCGAGGTCCGGCGCTGGCTCGACCGCGAGAACGAGGGGATGCGCGCATGAACGACGAGTACCTCTGCGACGGTTGCGGCGGCAAAGCCGTATGGGCGAGTGGCGAGGGCTGGCTCTGCGACGACTGCCTCGAAGCCGAACTTGCGGACATCGAGCGCGACGACGGTCGGGAGGCTGCCGCCGAATGCCGGAGCGACTGGGAGTTCATCGGAAAGGCCCTTGCATGAGCGGCCGACGGGGTTACAGGACGCCACCGGTCGAAGACGCTGAGGACTTCCTCGCTGAGACCGGCGCCGACCTGGACGGCTGGATCGGCGCGCGGCGGCTGCGAGCGCTGCTCGGTGTTGGCACGACACAGTTCCGGCAGATGGTCGAGGAAGGCTGCTTCGGCGAGCCGATTACCCACAGCGACACACCAAACGCGATGCGCTATTTCGAGCGCGAGCGCGTTGTGAAATATCTCAGGCAACGACGGGCACAGTGCCAGGCCGCGAAAGCGCGTGCTCAGGCGGTGCTCAGACGATAGGGCAAACGCGGCGTGGGGCCGCAGAGGGAGGGAAGAATGAGCCAGCATTATCAGGCGGTGTGGGTTCCGGGTAAATGTGTGGGGCGTGTCGGTCCAGACCGCGTGCGCGTCATTGTGGGCGAC
>NPIG01000559.1_pt1 | contig 19879 bp, 17 predicted proteins | sample 8637441 | NCBI WGS metagenome assembly NPIG01 (sample SAMN07420675, study PRJNA396082) | bioreactor metagenome | isolation source: sample BR6 brine-fed electro-methanogenic bioreactor BR | place: Japan: Kochi | collected 2016-06-14 | reverse complement strand
GCCGGCATCGTGTTGACCGTCGGCATGGCGGTCGACGCCAACGTGCTGATCTTCGAGCGCATACGCGAGGAAATCCGAATAGGACGAACGCCGATCTCGGCCATCGACGCCGGGTATTCACGCGCCCTGACGACGATTATCGACTCCAACGTGACAACCCTGATCGCCGCCATTCTTCTTTATCAATTCGGGTCCGGCCCGGTGCGCGGTTTCGCCGTGACCCTGGCCATCGGCATCGCGGCCTCGATGTTTACGGCCATCCTGCTGACCCGGTTGATGGTGGTCACCTGGCTGCGCCGCGTACGGCCGCAGACCCTGGCGATCTAGGGAGGGAATGCCATGTTTCGCCTGCAACTGATCCGTCCCGACACAAAAATCCAGTTCATTGCGCGGCATAAGGCGTTCTTAGTGTTTTCCGTCGCCTTGATTCTCGCCTCGCTCGCGCTGTTCGTCGTCCGCGGTCTCAACTACGGCATCGATTTCCAGGGCGGCATCCTGCTCGAAGTCAAGACGTCCGGACCGGCCGATATCGGCGGCATGCGCTCGACCCTCACCGGCCTCAACCTCGGCGAGGTTCAGCTTCAGGAGTTCGGCGCCGCCGACGATGTGCTGATCCGCCTGCAGAAGCAGCCGGGCGGCGAGGAGGCTCAGCAAGTGGCGGTCAACAAGGTCAAGGCCGCCCTTGGCGACAAGATCGCCGAATACCGCCGTACCGAGGTCGTCGGACCGCAGGTCAGCGAGGAACTGCTGATGGACGGTATCTATGCCGTCTGTGGGGCCATCGTCTGCATCCTGCTCTACATCTGGTTCCGCTTCGAATGGCAGTTCGGCATCGGTGCGGTGGTCGCCCTGGTCCATGACGTTCTGGCGACCATCGGCGTCTTCGCCTTGTTGGGATGGGAGTTCAACCTCTCCACGGTGGCGGCGATTCTTACCATCGCCGGCTATTCCATCAACGATACCGTCGTGGTCTTCGACCGTGTCCGCGAGAACCTGCGCAAGTACAAGCAGATGGCCTTGCCGGAGCTGCTGAACCGCAGCATCAACGAGACCCTGTCGCGGACCCTGATGACCAGTTTGACCACCCTGGTTGCGCTGTTCGCCCTGTATTTCCTGGGTGGAGAAGTGATCCGCGGGTTCAGCTTTGCGATGATCTTCGGCATCGTCATCGGCACGTATTCGTCGATCTGCGTTGCCGTTCCGCTGCTGCTGTACATGAAGATCCCGCGCCGCAGCAGCAAGAAGGAGGAGGCGGCGGCCCAGGCGTCGCCGTAAGCGCCATCGCCGGCCTCGATATCACGCCCCAGGTTCCGTCCGGACGCAAGATCGTCCAGGCCTATGGCGACGGGCGCTTCCGGATATCGGGGGAGGGGTTCGAAGGTTCCGTTATCGTCTGGCCCGAAGGCATGACCGTCTGGCCGGTTGAAGGCCCTGACTCCATCACCGCCAACAGCCTGACCGCCGTTCACGACATTTCGGAGCCGCTGGAAATCCTCATCGTCGGGTGCGGTCCGGCCTTCGCGCAGGAACCGGCGGGGCTGCGCACCGCCCTCAGGGAAAAGGGCCTATCCCTGGAATGGATGGATACCGGTGCCGCCTGCCGCACCTATAACGTCCTGGTCGGCGAGGACCGCCGCGTTGCGGCCGCCCTGGTCGCCGTCGGCTGAACATCCTCCGGCAAATTGCAGCCCAAAATCTGAGATTGCCCGAAGCGGTATTTAAGCCCTTGAAAATCTCTTTCGACCGGCGTATGTACCGTCCGGACGGTTACTGTACCGTCTGGACGGTATTTTTGAAGAGGCGACATGCTTGATCGACCACGCGACAGAAGAGCCCGCAACTCGCGCAATGAAATCCTCGACGCCGCCGAACAGGTGGTGGCGGCCAAAGGTGCGAACCATCTGACCATCGACGCCGTCGCCGAGGTCAGCGGGTTCAGCAAGGGCGGAGTTCTCTACAACTTCCCGACCAAGATGGCTCTCATAGAAGGGTTGCTCGACCGGAAGATTGAGGAGCACGAAGCACAGGTGCTTGCCGAGCGCGAGAGGCTGAGCGGGCCCAACCGAACGCTCCGGGCAGCCTTGAATTCACAATTCCGGGCTGCGGCGGACAAGAGGCCCCTTATGTCGGCTTTTTTTGCGGCGATGGCCGAAAATCCGGGGTTCATCGAAGGCATACAGCCCGAAGTGGAAGCCCGTGTAAAAGAGATCGTCGAAGAGGCCGATGACGAAGAGTTGGCCCTCATCCTGTGGTTGGCAGGTCAGGGCCTGGTTCTTTCGAGCGCTCTCAGGTTTTACGAATTCGACGACGATACGCGGCGACGAATCGAGGACCGTTTAAAGAAGATTGCTGCCGGTGAGGAGATGATTCCGTGAACATCAACGAATCCCCGTCGCGGTTATTCGCTCGCCTTGGTCGTATTCCGCTGCTGGCCGTGGCCTTGGCCGTTACGGTGCTTACGGGCTGCGATGAAAGCGCGCCTGAGGCGGAGGCGAACAACGAGGCTTCGCGGCCGCGTCCTGTGCGAATGGAAACCGTCGAGGCGGCCATTCAGCAGGTTACCCACCGATATTCAGGACGAGTCCAGGCCGTCCAGACCGTCAACCTGTCATTCCGGGTCGGCGGAAAGCTGACAGAGCTCCCGATAAAGGAAGGCCAGGTCGTCAAGAAAGGCGCTCTCATCGCGCGGCTCGATCCGGCCGACTACGAACGCGCCGTTCGTGAGGCCGAGGTAAATCTCAATCTTGCGACGAAGGAATTCGATCGCGCCAAGCAGCTCAAGTCCGACGGCGTGGTTTCGGCGAAGACCCTGGACGAGCGCCGGGCCAATAGGGATCTGGCGACCGTCGCTCTCGACAACGCCAAGCAGAACCTCGCCTATACGCGCTTGACCGCACCGTTCGATGCCCTTGTGACGCGGCGGTTGATCGACAATTTCACCAACGTCAACGTCGGAACCGAGATCGTCCGCATCCAGGACGTTACCGAAATCCGGATCGCCGTCGACATACCCGAGACGGTTTTTGCAACGGTTTCCAGAAAGGATGTCCGGGGCATTTGGGCCGAGTTCGAAGCTGCTTCCGGCGTCCGCTTTCCCTTGACGTACCGTGAACACGTTTCGGAACCCAACGAGGTGACCCAGACCTACAGCGTCACCCTGGCGATGCCGCGGCCTGAGAACCTGACGATTCTGCCGGGAATGACAGCGAGCGTGTTCCTCAGGGTCGAAAAGGCGACCGGCATCGGTCCAACGCCGGTGAGTGTCCCCGTGGCCGCCGTTGCCGTCGATCAGGACAAGGCCTTCTACGTTTGGGTCGTCGACCAGAATACCAACATCGTGGAAAAGCGGATCGTGAAGGTCGGCCCGATCGGCGACGACAGCATTCCCGTGCTGTCCGGCCTCGAGCCGGGCGAAACGATCGTGACGGCCGGTGTCGATAAACTTCAGGACGGGATGACGGTCCGCCCCGCCAAAACCCAGGAATAGCGTAAGTCCATGAACATCGCGCGCTGGTCAATCGAGAAGCCGGTCAACACCTGGCTGATCGTACTGCTCTGTCTGTTCGGGGGACTTTATGGCCTGGCCAGTATCGGCCGGCTCGAGGATCCTGCCTTCACCATCAAGCAGGCCCAGGTCATCACCAGCTATCCGGGTGCGTCGGCCGTGGTGGTCGAGAACGAAGTGACCGAGCGGCTGGAATCGGCCATCCAGCAACTCTCTCAGCTCGACAAGATCACGTCGGTCTCGAAGCCGGGACGCTCGGAGATCACGGTCGAAATCCAGGGCAGCTACGATTCCGCTCAGCTTCCGCAGATCTGGGACGAACTCCGGCGCAAGGTCGGCGATGCCGCATCCAGCCTGCCGAGCGGCACGTCCGAACCGGTTGTCGTCGACGATTACGGTGACGTCTTCGGGCTGTTCTATGCGGTCACCGCACCGGGATTCAGCGATCGCGAGATCAAGGATATGGTCAAGGATATCCGCCGCAAACTGCTGACCGTTCCGGGCGTCGCCAAGGTCGACACCGCAGGGGAGATCGATCAGCGGATTTTCATCGACCTGTCCCAGGATCGATTGCGGCAGCTTGGAATCGCGCTGGACGACGTCGCGGACGTCCTTGGCGTCGAACAGTCCGTTCAGTCGGAGGGAACGCTGCGCATCGGTGACAAGCGAATCCGCATCTCCATCGACGAAGCGTTCGATCAGGTCGCCGCCATCGAGAACATGCTGATCGGCAGCCCGGGTTCCAATGCCATGGTCCGCCTGAGCGACATCGCGACGCTGTCCCTGGGCGAGGAGAACCCGCCGAGCCAGATCATTCGTTTCAACGGCGAGAAAGCCGTGACCATCGGCATTTCAGCGGTCGCCGACACCAACGTCGTCGAGGTCGGCAAGGCGGTGGCGGCCAAGTTGCGATTGCTGGAGCAAGATCTGCCGTTGGGGGTGGAACTGCACTCAATCTACGATCAGGCCGTGGTCGTGGACGAAGCGGTCAGTGGATTCCTCCTGAACGTCGTCATGTCGGTGACCATCGTCATCAGTGTCCTGTGTTTGTTCATGGGGTGGCGGGCCGGCGTCGTCATCGGCACTGTCCTGCTGCTGACGGTGATGGGGACCATTTTCCTGATGTGGCTGTCGGACCTCAATCTGCAGCGGATATCGCTCGGCGCCCTGATCATTGCCATGGGCATGCTGGTGGATAATGCCATCGTCGTTGCCGAGGGTATGCTGATCGGCCAACAACGCGGACGCTCGCCCCTCGAAGCGGCGAGTGCCGTCGTCCGTCAGACCCAGGTGCCGCTGCTCGGCGCCACGGTCATCGGCATCATGGCGTTTTCGGGCATCGGTCTGTCGCAGGACGTGACCGGTGAGTTCCTGTTCTCGCTGTTTGCCGTGATTGGCATTTCGCTGCTGCTGAGCTGGGTCCTGGCGATCACCGTGACGCCCCTGTTCGGCAAATACCTGTTTCGGATCAAGGCGGGGCAGGGAGAAGACCCGTACCGGGGCATTCTCTACAGGGGCTACCACGGCATCCTGTCGGGTTTCCTGCGGGTGCGTGGACTGACCATCGTGCTGCTCATGGTCATCACCACCGCCTGCGTCGTCGGATTCGGCTTCATCAAGCAGAGCTTCTTCCCCAATTCCAACACCCCCATCTTCTACGTCAATTACTGGTTGCCTCAGGGCAGCGACGTCCGAGCGGTTTCGGAAGACCTGCGTGCGGCCGAGAAGTTTCTCAAGGACGAACCCGCCTTCGTGTCGGTCTCCACATTCGTCGGCAGAGGTGCCTCGCGGTTCATGCTGACCTACGCGCCGGAGGCCGCCAATTCGAGCTACGGCCACCTCATCGTGCGGGTGACCGATCTGGAATCCATCGACGACCTGTCGCAGCGACTGGTCGAATACATGCGGGAACGTTTCCCCGATGCCCAGGTTTTCAGCGAACGGCTCGTATTTGGGCCCGGCGGTGGAGCCAAGCTGGCGGTCCGGTTCTCGGGACCCGACGCCAACGAGCTACGCAAACTGGCGGCCACGGCGGAATCCGTCATGCGCGGCGATGGCCGGATCATCGACATCCGACAGGATTGGCGGCAACGGGAACTGGTCTTGTCGCCGGTTTTCGACGAGCAGCGAGCCCGCATTGCCGGCGTTACCCGCAGCGATCTCGCCAAGACGATCCAGCTCGCCAATGACGGCCTCCAGGTCGGCAGCTACCGGGACGGCGACGAGACCCTGCCGATCATCGCGCGAGCGGCGCAGGACGAACGGGAGAAGCCGTCGACCTTGCCGGATCGTCTGGTTTGGAGCGCAAGCCAGCGTGCCTATGTCCCCGTCGTCCAGGTGGTCAGGAGCTTCGAAACCCAAGCAGAGGACACCCTGATCCAGCGGCGGGACCGGGTTCGCACGATAACCGTCAAGGCCAATCCGTCCCTCGACGAAACCGCCAATGCCGCGCGCAAGCGCATCCTCCATCAGATCGAGGAGATTCCGCTGCCCCCGGGCTACGCCATGGAGTGGGGCGGAGAATACGAGAATTCGCAAGACGCCCAGCAGAAGCTGGCTGCCACACTACCGGTCGGGTTCCTGGTCATGATCCTGATCACCATCCTGCTGTTCGGCCAGATCCGTCAGCCCCTGGTGATCTGGCTGGTCGTTCCGATGGCGATCTGCGGCGTGACCATCGGGTTGCTGGCCACGGGACTGCCGTTCGGTTTCATGTCGCTGCTGGGCTTCCTCAGCCTCTCGGGCATGCTGATCAAGAATGCCATCGTCCTCGTCGACGAGATCGACAGCCAGATCGCCGAGGGAAAGGATCGTTATGAAGCCGTACGGGATGCCAGCGTCAGCCGTTTGCGTCCGGTCGTGCTGGCCGCCGGCACCACCATCCTCGGCATGCTGCCTCTGCTGAGCGACGCCTTCTTCGCCGACATGGCGGTCACCATCATGGGCGGGTTGGCCTTCGCGACCATTCTGACACTGATCGCGGTGCCCGTTCTGTACAGCCTGTTCTTCGGCATCAAGAAACCAGCCTAAGGGAAAGGGCCCGGGAACGGCATCCCCGGGCCCCAACACCGTAAATTCGAACTCGACCTAGGCTTTGCCGAGGTTTCCGGCGACGAAGTCCCAGTCGACCAGATGGTCGAGGAAGGCCTGCACGTAATCGGGACGCCGGTTCTGGAAATCCAGATAGTAGGCGTGCTCCCAGACATCGACGGTCAGCAACGGCATCTGGCCGCGTGCGACCGGGGTGTCGGCGTTGCCCGTCTTGACCACCTTGAGCGCGCCGTCCTCGGCGACCAGCCAGGCCCAGCCGCTGCCGAACTGGGTCACCGCGGCGGCCTTGAACTCCGCGGCGAACTTGTCGAAGGAACCGAAGGCGTTGTCGATCTCGGCCGCCAGTTCACCCTTCGGCTTGCCGCCGCCGCCTTTCTTCATGCAGTGCCAGTAGAAGGTATGGTTCCAGACCTGGGCGGCGTTGTTGAACACGCCCGCCTTGCCGGGATCGCCGGCGCTGTCCTTGATGACCTCCTCGAGGCTGGCCGCGGCCAGGGGAGTGTCCTTGGTCAGGTTGTTGAGGTTCACGACATAGGTGTTGTGATGCTTGCCGTGGTGGAAATCGAGGGTGTTCGCCGAAATGTGGGGTTCCAGCGCATTTTTGGCATATGGCAATGCCGGCAGTTCGAAAGCCATTCCCTCCTCCTTTGCTGGTCGGATTTTTCCAGTTTTTCAATTCGTTACCGAATCATAGTCCGTCCGCCGCGGGCTGTGAAGGGGCGCCGCGCGCTTTGCCGCCGGGCCGCGAAGCGGGAATCGGCAAGCAAACCAAAGTTGTTCGGAAAATTGGGACTTAACGGGTTGACGAAGCCTTGTATTGCACACATCTAGCCGGTAGTGAGTTATGAAATTAATAAGAGGTTGCAATTATGGCTTTCCAACTTCCGGCACTTCCCTACGCCAAAGACGCGCTCGCGCCCTATATGTCGGCCGAGACCCTGGAGTACCACCACGACAAGCACCACCAGGCGTACGTCGACAACGGCAACAAGCTGCTGGCCGGAACCGGGCTCGAGGACAAGACTCTCGAAGAGATCGTCCAGGCTTCCTACAACAAGCCGGCCCTGACCGGGTTGTTCAACAATGCCAGCCAGCACTGGAACCACGTGCAGTTCTGGCAGTGGATGAAGCCGAACGGCGGCGGCGCCATTCCGGGCGAGCTAGAGAAGCAGATCGTTTCCGACTTCGGCAGCGTCGACGAATTCAAGGCCAAGTTCGTCGAGGCCGGCGTCACCCAGTTCGGGTCCGGCTGGTGCTGGCTGGTGGTGGATGCCGGCAAGCTTTCGGTCGCCAAGACGCCCAACGGCGAGAGCCCGATGGCCTACGGCAAGGCGGCGATCCTCGGCTGCGACGTGTGGGAGCACTCCTACTACATCGACTACCGCAACCGGCGCCCCGACTACCTCAAGGCCTTCGTCGACAACATGGTCAATTGGGAATACGTCGCGGAGCTGTACAGCAAGGCTGTCTAGACATCCGATCCGCAGCCGAGGCCATAAGCTCCGGCTGCGTCCCAAGCCCAGGGCGGCCCGTTTCCGACGGTGCCGCCTTTGACGTATAAAGGGTGCATCCGCCATTCGTTGCCGTAAGGCCGCCGTCGATGCCCGAGCTTTCCTATTGTGCCCAGCAGGTCCGGCAGTTCGACCGCGAGCGCTTCCTGTGCCTTATGTTCGCTCCGCCGGAGCGGCGGGAGGCGCTGTTCGCGCTGTACGCCTTCGATCTCGAACTGGCGCAGATTCCCGACCGGGTTACGGAGCACCTGCTCGGCAAGATGCGCTTCCAGTGGTGGCGTGACGCCTTCGACCAGACCTATGAGGGCAATCCGCCGCATCACGGCGTGCTGCTGCCGCTGTGCGAAGCCATCCAGGCCCAGGGGCTCGAACGTTCTGACTTTGAGCGGCTCATCGACACCCGCGAGCGCGACCTCGATGCCTGGCCCAATCCCGACCGGGAGGCGCTCGACGACTACCTCGACGGCACCGCGGCGACCCTGGCCGGTTTGAGCGTGCAGGTCCTGGGCATCACTGACAGCGCGACGACGCTCTCGGCGCGCCGCGCGGCGCGGGCCTGGAGCCTGATGCGGCTGCTGCGAGACATCCCGTCCCATGCCGCCGGCGGCCGGGTCTTCCTGCCCGAACAAGCGTGCCGCGGCGCCAGGATCGAAACCGGGGATCTTCTGCTCGGGCAGGCGGGCAGGGAGCTCTCGGCCCTCGCCGAGGCGCTGGCTTCCTTCGCCGAGACGGACCTCGGAGAAGCCAGAGGGAAGGGGACCCGCTTCCCCGGCCACGCCATGGCCGCGCTGTTGCCGGGCCGGCTTGCCGCTCGCCAGGCGGCCCGGCTGCGGCGGGTCTGCCGCGGCGACCCCCTCCACCCGGCGATGCGAAGGCCGTCGCCGCTGACGGTGCCGGACCTGTGGCTTCACGCGCGGTTGCGCCGGATTTGAGAAATCAGTTGGTGCCGGTCGTCGGCATCAGGTCGAGGGCCGAGAGCACCGGGAAGATGGGTTTCGAGGCGTCGTTGTAGAGCATGACGGCGCCGTGCCGCAGGTCCGGGAACCCGCCACGGCCATCGTCGAACTGCCGGACTTCCAGCGTCGTCTTCTTGCCGGACAGCGGATCGTCGCGCCGCCAGACATAGACCGGGTTCTCCTGACGCGGCCGGCCGAAAGGCGCGATCTTGCGCGATTCGATTTCGCTCGGCGGACCGAAGCGACGCGCGTAGTAGGCGACCAGGGGTTCGAAACCGGACGTCGGGAAGATGGCGTGGAAGCGGGTGGCCTGACCTTCGTCATACCGAACGACGGCCTGAGCCCCCTGATACATGATGGTGCTGACCCGCAGCTTCTCGACCAGGTCGGGCGGCCAATCGACCGGCTCGACGCAGAAGACGATGTTGTTGCGCTGCTTCTCGACGCAGTAGTTGGTCTCGGCCGGATCGTCCGGTTTCGGCGGCATGGCGGACGTGAGATGGACGGATTCGCCAAGAGTCAGGACCGTCTCCGGAAGGGTCTGGGCCACCGGCGTCTTGACCGGAGCGGTCCGAACCACGCCGACGTCCTTGGCCAGCGCCGCGAGTTCGGACAGGCCGTCGTCGGACGTCGCCGGCTTGCTGCCCTTGTCATTCTTGCTCAGCGGGTCGTCGGCTTCGAGGAACTGCGACAGCTTGCTCATCAGGCTGTCGCTCCCGTTCCCATTCCCTTTGCCCGTATTCGCCGGAGCCTCGGCGCCGAGATCGGAGGCCAGGGAATCCAGTTCCCCGAGCCCGGACGATTCCTTGGAATCGGGCAGCGCCGCAAGGCTGTCACCGAGATCGAGATCGCTGACGGACGGTACCGGCTTAGGCGGCTCGGGGGCCTTGTCGCCGATCACCGGATGGGTCGATCCGGGCGGCACGGCGGTCGGCGCAAAGGCGTCGTCCGAGGCGGCGCGAACCGGATTGAGAGCCTCCTCCTCGAGGCCGAGATCGCCGATTTCGGCAAGCTGATCTTCCTCGCGGGTGACTTTTGGAGCCGGAGATTTCGCCGTATCGGACGCGAGGTCCTCGAGACCGGCTCCAAGGGCATCGGCGACCGGAATGGCTGCCGGCGCGGCATCGGCAACGGCATCAGGCGCGGCATCGGGGAGGGTATCCAGATCGCCGATTTCCGTTACATCCCCGCCGCCGGTCGCCGATGGGGCCGGAGCGGAGGCGGCGGTTTTCGGTTCCTCGGGCAGGTCGAGGCCGCCGAGCGCCAAGGTCGGTTCCGGTTCGGGCGCCGGCACGGCGGGCGACGAGGCCGGGCCGGGGGCCGATGTGACGATCCGCAAGCCGTCGGTCAGCCCGGGAGGCACCTCGAAGCCGGGGCGTGAAGCGGTTTCGGTGGCGGTTGCCTTGGGAGCCGTGGCCACGATCCGAAGCCCGTCGGTCAGGCCCAGCGGCGCGTCGATACCGGAGGCCGTCTGTTCCGTTGGCTCGGAAGGCGAAGCTTCGACGGGCGTATCGGGAAGGGCGGCAACCTGATCCGTCGTCGTGTCCGCCAGAACGTCGGGGCCGGTATTATCGGCGGTAACTTCGGACGGCACCACGGCATCTGCCGGCAGATCCGCCGCCGGCGCTTCGCTGCGCGGAGCCGGTTCTTCCGGAGTTTGCGGGGAGGAGGGAACTTCGGTGGCCGCATCGGCGGGCGGCGGCGCGATGTCGCGGGCCGGTTCGGACTCCCGTTGCCGGCTCCGCCGCGGCGCCAGTTCCGAAATGGCGACCGCCGCACCGGCTTTCGGCGAGCGCTGCGCGTTTTCCTCAATCTCGTTCTTGGGCTCGGAGATGCCCATCTTCTGCCCCATCCAGCGGAAGAACCAGCCGCCGAGGAAGTTTTCATAGGTTTCGTCGAAGTCCTCGGTCACCCGTGCCAGCATGGTCGGCTTCTTGCCCTCTTCGGGAGCGGCAGTTACCGGCGCGGAAGCCGGGGCCTGGGGCTCCGGAGTCTTGGCGGCAGCGGCGGGCTCCGCCGGCTCTTCTCCGAGGGCGGATTCATCCGGCAGGGCGGCTTGTTGTTCCGCCTGGCGATCGGGCGCAATGTCGGAAAGTCCGGCCTCGCCGCTGCCGCCCGTTTCCCCCGTCGGAGCGGGTTCGACCGGCGTTTCGGCCGCAACGGGGGCCGGTTCCGGTTGCTGCGTGACAAAGGCGGACTTGCCCTCGCTGTCGAGCAGCGGTGGGGTCAGAAGCGGCGGCGGCGGCGGGGCCTCGGCCATCTTCGGTATCTTGAAATTGCCGTCACCGAGATCCGCCTCGAGGGAGTCTTCGACCTCGAGATCGGCTTCGGTGGCGTCAGAGGGTTCCTGGGCTGTCTCGATCGCGGCCGCCGGCGGTTCCGGTTTCTTCGGCGGAACCGGCGCCTGGGCCTGCTTGGCGGCGGCCTTCGGCTTTTCCGGTTCTTTGACGACCTTGGCCTGCGGTTCCGATTCCTTCGGTTTTCCCCCGGCCTCTACCTTCGCATCCTGCTGAACGGGCTGTTCAGGTTCGACAGATGCCGGTTCGGCGGCCGGAGGCACCGGCGGCGGGGGCGAGGAGGCTTCGCTGCCCGCCTGTTCGTCGAGCCCCAGCATATCCCCGATACGATTGAGCAGATCGGGATTGGGCTTGGCCGGCGGCGGCAGCTCGGAGACTTCCGGGCTGGCCGGTTCCGGGCGGAGGCTCGGAGCCGCCCGGGAATGCGCGTCCTCGGGTACGGCGGGAGGCGGCGGCGGTTCGGCGACGCCGCCGTCCGGATTCTCCGGCCCCGATCCCGTGATCACCGGATGGCGGGCCGCATCGGGCACCGCCATCGGATCGAACGGATCGACGGCTCCACCGCCCGGCTGGGCCGCGGGTGAAGATGGAGGCGCAGGCGGGGTCTGCGCCGGCGGCGGCTTGAGCGGTTGTGAGGAAAGCGGAGCCGACTGGACCGGCGGTCGGGCCTGTGCCGGGCTGGCGACCGAATCCTCGGCCGGCTTGGCCTTGGTATCGTCGCCGGCGGACTGCTCCATCTGGCGTAGGGACAGCAGGTAATGGGCGATCTCGAAATGGCCCTTCTCGACGGCCAGATCGACCGGAAGCATGCCGAAGCTGTTGCGGGCCGAGAGGTCGGCACCGTCGGCGATGCTGATCTGGGCTGCGGCCAGGTCGTTGCGCTGAATGGCGTCGAAGAGGTTCTGGGAGGCCGCTGACAGATCGGCCGCGCGCGCCACCCCCATCACAGCCAGCGAAATGCCGATTGCGCACACGAAACGTGCCATGCCACGCCATCTGGACGCGGGCACAACTACAACCCCGGATTCCGGAGACAACTCCTCCATAAACCCCCGTGCCGGTACCGGTCGAAAACTCAAGAGCATTCTTGCCCTATCAGTATGGCGCAAAATGGTTACCGCCGAATTTATGATGCCCCTTATACCCGGCCACTTCAATGATGGCTCGGATTGTTTTTCAACCGGAGAGTTGATGTTTTCTCTGGCGGGCGACACTTACCGCCCTGTACGATTGGCCCGTTCGTTTCCCGAGAACAGAAACTGGTCGGCCGGGAGGAGACCCAATGGAATACCGTAGGCTCGGAGTCAGTGGATTGATGGTGTCGCCCATCTGTCTGGGCGCCATGATGTTCGGCGATCAGACCGACGAAAAGACGGCGGCAAAGATCATCGGTTCGGCCCGCGATGCCGGCGTCAATTTCATCGATACCGCCAACAACTATGCCGGCGGTGAATCGGAACGCATCGTCGGAAGGAACATCTCCGGCGATCGCGATACATGGGTCCTGGCCACCAAAGTCGGCAGCCCGAAGGGCGACGGCCCCTACGAACACACGCTCAGCCGCAAAAGAATTCTCTCGGAGGCCGATGCCAGCCTGAAACGCCTGGGGACCGACTACATCGACGTCTACTACTTCCACCGCGACGATCAGGAGACGCCCCTCGATGAGCCGCTTTCGGCCATGGGTGACCTGATCCGCGCCGGCAAGATCCGCTACTGGGGATTCAGCAACTTCCAGGCCTGGCGTGTTGCCGAACTGTGCCTGCTGGCCGATTCGATGGGCATTCCCGGCCCCGTCGTGACCCAGCCCTGCTACAACGCCATGAACCGCATGGTGGAGCTGGAGCTGTTTCCGGCCTGCCGCCATTTCGGGATCGGCATCGTTCCCTACAGCCCGCTCGCGCGCGGCGTGCTGACCGGCAAGTATCCGGTCAAGGGCGAACCGCCGAAGGATACGCGTGCGGGACGCAAGGACATGCGCATCCACGAGAGCGAATACCGGCGCGAATCCCTGGTCATGGCCCAGAAGGTCAAGGCCCGCGCCGAGAAGTACGGCATGACGACGGCGCAGCTTTCCTACAACTGGGTGCTCAACAACGGCCTGGTTTCGGCAGCCATCGCCGGCCCGCGGACCATGGAGCAGTGGCAGGGCTATCTCGATGCCCTGGAGCATCCCTTCACCGCCGCCGACGAGAAGTTCTTCGACCGGCTGGTGCCGGCCGGTGGCGCCTCGACGCCCGGGTTCCTCGATCCGAAACTGCCGCCGACGGGCCGTGAGCCGCTGACCTGATCCGGCCAGCCTGTAAGAACGTTCCGCGCATCCCGGTCAGGGAGCCGATCAACCCAAGACCGAGAAGAAGGGTGATGCATCCGTGCCTGTCAAATTTGTCCTGATGGCCATCGCCGTGCCGGTGATCTGGGGTGTCGGATTTGCCTTGGCCAAAGTGGGCCTGGGACAGATTCCGCCCATGTTCCTGATGGGCATGCGCTACGGGATCGCGGCACTGGTCCTGATCTGGTTCGTGAAGCCTCCACGCGGCCTGATGTGGAAGGTCTTCGCCGCCGCCGTGGTCAGCGGCACCTTCACCTATGGGCTGGTGTTCACGGGGCTGCGCGACCTCTACGCCTCGACGGCCATTCTGGTGGTCCAGCTCCAGGTGCCGTTCCTCGCCATTCTCGGTGTCATCCTGCTCAAGGAAAAACTGAATCTGCGGGGATCCCTGGGGATGATCTTCGCCTTCGGCGGTGTCGTCATGATCACCGGGGAACCCCGGGTTCAGGACAACCTGATCCCGGTCTTCACAGTGATCGCGGGCGGCCTGTTCTGGGCGCTCGGCCAGATCATGATCCGCAAGCTCGGCAACATCGGGAGTCTGCGTCTGCTCGCCTGGATCGCCCTGTTCGCCTCGCCGCAGCTGTTCATCGCCTCGTTCCTGTTCGAGGACGGCCAGATCGAGGGAATCCGCAACGCCGGATGGACGGAGTGGGGGGTGATCCTCTACCTCGGCCTGATCATGACCGCATTGGCCTACGGCATGTGGTACAGCGTGCTGGCCAATTGCGAGGTCAGCAAGGTGGCGCCGTTCCTGCTGCTCAATCCCCTGGCCACGGTGCTCGCCAGCTTCCTGATCCTCGACGAGGAACTGGGAGTCATGGAAATGACCGGCGGCGCGATCGTCCTGATCGGCATCGCGGTGATGACCATCGAGCCGCGGTGGCGGAGAGCCGGCAGACCTCCCGCACCGACCGTCTGAAATCACCGATAATCAATCGTTCGGAAGCCAGGAGCTCAGGTCTTCCAGGGCCCGGCGGCAATAGGCCTGTTTGCGCTCTCGGCCGCGCAGGCGGCGTTTGCCGTCGGGGTTCTCGACCGGCGGGAACAGCCCGAAGTTGATGTTCATCGGCTGGTAGGTCTCGGCGTCGGCGCCGCCGGTGATGTGGCCGAGGAGGGCCCCCAGGGCCGTGGTCGGCGGCGGGGCGACGGGAGAGCCGCCCGTCAGTTCTGCAGCCGCGAACCGCCCGGCCAGCAGCCCGACGGCGGCGCTTTCGACATAGCCCTCGCAGCCGGTGATCTGGCCGGCGAAACGCAGCCGCGGCTCGGCCTTGAGGCGGAGAGCACCGTCGAGCTGCCGCGGTCCGTTGAGGAATGTGTTGCGGTGCAGGCCGCCGAGGCGGGCGAATTCGGCCTTCTCCAATCCCGGGATCATGCGGAAGATGCGCTTCTGTTCCCCATAGGTCAGCTTGGTCTGGAATCCGACCATATTATACAGCGTTCCCAAGGCGTTATCCTGCCGAAGTTGAATCACTGCATGAGGTTTGACGGTGGGGTTGTTGGGGTCCGTCAGGCCGACCGGTTTCATCGGCCCGAAGGCCAGCGTCTGACGGCCGCGGGCGGCCATGATCTCGATGGGCAGGCAGCCGTCGAAATAGGGGGTCGACGTCTCCCAGTCGCGGAACTCCATCTTCTCGCCGGCCAGCAGCGCATCGATGAAAGCCTCATACTCGGCCGTCGTCATCGGACAATTGATGTAGTCGGCGCCGTCGCCCTTGTCGTAGCGGGACTGGTACCAGGCACGGGTGAAATCGATGCTGTCCTTGTAGACGATCGGCGCGATGGCATCGAAGAAGGCCAGCGAATCCTCGCCGGTCAGGCCGCGGATGGCCTCGGCCAGGGGTTCGGAAGTCAGGGGACCGGTGGCGACGATCACCGAGCGCCAGGCCGGATCGGGCAGGCCGGCGATCTCCTCGCGGCGGATCTCGACCAGCGGTTCATCCTCGAGGACCTGCCCGACGGCGGCGCTGAACCCTTCGCGGTCGACGGCCAATGCCCCGCCGGCCGGGACGCGGTGGGCGTCGGCACAGCGCAGGATGAGCGAGCCGCTGCGGCGCATTTCTTCATGCAGCAGGCCGACGGCATTGGTCTCGGCATCGTCGGAGCGCAGGGAATTGGAGCAGACCAGCTCGGCCAGGCCCGCCGTCACATGCGCTTCGGTCCCGCGGTGGGGCCGCATTTCGTGGAGAACCACGGGGATACCGGCCCGCGCGGCTTGCCACGCGGCCTCGCTTCCTGCCAACCCGCCGCCGATCACGTGCAGCTTATTTTCGGTTTCTTTCACCATGACCGCAGAGACATAGAGCCCCGGCAGGGGCCATGCAACCGCCATCTGCGAGTCGATTTCTGCCGACATCCCCTTGACAGCGGTGGCGCAAGACACTTAGTTCCCCGGCGGCGCACAACACCGGGATGACGTAGATGGATCAGATTACGACCGAACTCGACAAGTTCGATCCGCAGACTCTGTGGATCACGACACTTCTCGTGCTGGCTTTCCTGGCGACCAAGTTCGTCATCCCGCGGATCGTCGCGGCGGGTGCGCCCTTCGTCGACAACAAGAGCGTTCAGGATCGCATCAACGCCGGCGACGAGATCATCATTCTCGACGTCCGCACGACGGGCGAATTCACCGGCCGGCTCGGCCATGTACCGGGTGCCGTCAACCTGCCGCTGGCCGACATCGCCGGACGCCTGAATGCCAACGCCGAGGAGATGGAGGCCCTGAAATCGACCCCCATCTACGTCATGTGCCGCACCGCCAACCGTTCGCCGAGCGCGGCGCGGCTGCTGCGCAAGCGCGGCTTCACCGACGTCTCGGTGATCAAGGGCGGCATGAGCGCCTGGAAGCGGTCCGGCCTGCCGGTCCAGTGATCTGACGGCACCGCCGGCGGGCATGGCTTGACAGACCTTCCGGCAAGGCGATACTCCCAGGGAACGCGGCGCACAACGCCGCATCTCGAATGCCGTCAGGGGGAGGGCGCCCGTGGACTTCGAAACCACCTTCATAATCCTGGTGATGCTCATCGGCTTCGTGGCCTGGAAAATGGTGCCGCGGATCGTCGCGCGCGTCCCGTTCGTGGAGCCGGGTGAAGTGGTGCAGTGGCTCCAGAAGGAGGAGATCGGCGTCGTCATCGACGTGCGCAGCCACGGCGAGTACATCGGCGACGGCGGTCATATCGCCGGCGCCATCAACCTTCCCTACGGGTATATCGACGAACGCCTGAAGGAACTCTCGTCCGAACTGGCGGCACTCAAGGATCAGCCGGTCCTGGTCGCCGCCGGCGGCGACAACCTCGCGGCCCACTCGGCCCGTCTGCTGCGTAAGGCCGGATTTGCCAACATCGCCATCCTGAAGGGCGGCATGAAGCGCTGGAACAGCATGGCGCTGCCGGTCGAGAAGGGGCTGCCGCCGGATTCCGAAATCCGTATGGGGTGAGTTCGAAAGGCGGGTCGGGAACCGGAGGCTATTCCGCGTAGTCGACCTGGCCCGACATGCGGAAGACGCCGGATTTCGACAGGCCGACGATGAGACAGCCGTCCCCGACATTGTAGAGCTGCCAGTTCTGCAGGACCGACGTCTTGCCCATGGGAATCTCGATCAGTTCCTCGCTGCGGTTCTGGTCGAGCTTCTGGAGTGCCCCGCGCCCCTGCGGATCGGCCTTGAGGTAGAACCTGCCCTTGTTGCCGACGTCGAAGATGGATTCGCCGCAGACGAACACGTGGCGGTCATGGCGCGACACCTGCTGCATGTCGGCGACCACCTTGGCGAAAAAGACGCAGCGTTCGTTCATCTGCTCGACGGTCGCGTCCTTTGAAAGACCGACCAACTGGAACATCTCGGCGTCGGAATAGAACCAGCCCTTGGGGGTGGTGTACTCCTTGAACATGTTCCGGCAATCCATGACGTCTTCGGTCTGGAAACCTTCACGCAACGCCCGTTCCGCCAGATCGGCTATTCCGGCCTTGAGGTTGGCTTCCATGCGCGACATCGCCGGCTTGTTGAACTCGAAGGTCACCGTATAGGCGTACCAGCCGAGTAACAGGACACAAGGGATGCCGAACACCCAATAGGCCCGCTTGGCTTCCTTCGACCTCCAGAAGGAGGATTTCTTTTTCGTTTTCTTCGCCATGTAACCGGGCCGTCCATCTCCCACTGGAACTGCCAGGATGCTGACACGTATAAGAATCAGCTCGATATGTGGGGATGACGAGCGTTTATCACACCAAAAAGTGCCGGCGCCTTCTAACTTCCCCCGGGAAGATATTGCAGAAATGTTACGGGAATAACAACCGCCGAAAGACGTGGGAACGGATCATAGCCAAAACGGCATCCATCCCCCCAGGACGAGCCAGAGACCGGCCAGGACCATCGAAATGATGGCCATCGGAACGCCTGCCCGGGCGAAATCCGAGAATCCGAGGTGAACTCCTGCAACGCCGGCCCGTTCCGCGACGATGAGATTGGCAAGGCTGCCGACCAGCAGCAGGTTCCCGGCCAGGGTCGATAGCAGGGCCAGACCGAAAGCCGCGCCTTCGGGCATGTGCGGCCAGATCGACGTCAGGAGAATCACGGCCGGGACGTTGCCGATAGTACTGGACAGGACCAGCGCAAGGGGGGCCATCACGGCAAGCGTTTCCGGCAGCAGCCGGTGAGTCGCCAGCCAGGCCATGACATCGGTGGCGACACCGGTTGCGGCGAAGGCTGCGGTGACGACGAACAGGCAGGCGATCAGGAGCAGCAGGTGCCAGTCGACGGCGGCGATCATGTCGCGGCTGGCCATGCGGCGGCTGGCCAGCAGCAGGCCGGCCAGGGTAAGGGCACCGACCTCGCGCGGAAGCGGGGTCGCGAACAGGGCGATCAGAGCCGCCGTGACCACAAGCCCCTTTCCGATCTGCCAGCGGTTGGCGGCGAGGGGGGCGTGATCTGCCTCGGGAACCACCGGGTCCGCCGCCAGTTCGCGCCGCCAGACGATACGGACGCTCAGATAGACGACCAACAGCGCGGCCAATGCCGGAATGCCGCAGACACCGATGAAACGCCAGAAACCGAGACCGACCACCTGCCCGATAAGGATGTTCTGTGGGTTGCCGATCAGGGTCGCCGCCGAACCGGCATTGGCGGCACCCGCGAGGGCCACCAGGAAGGGACGCGGGTCCAGGCCACGGGCGGCAAGACCGCGGCAGAGCAGCGGTGTCAGGGCGAAGACCACGATGTCGTTGGCCAGCACCGCCGACAATCCACCGGCGATTGCGACCGTCAGGGCAAGAAGAACCACCGTGCTCGTGCGGGCCCGGGTGACCGCTCGGGCGCACAGGTCATAGAAACCCGAACCCGCGAACTGGGCCGAAAGGATCATCAGGGCGAACAGCAGGACCAGGGTCGGGGTGTCGATCGCCCGCCCGATTCCGGCGACGCCGACCACGCCGAGCGCCAGCAGGCCGGTCACAGCCAGCAGGGCGATGCCGGTGCGGTCCAGGCGCAGGCCCGGAACGCGGCCGAGCGCCATCCCGATATAGGTGAGAACAAAAACGATAACCGGAACAACCGCGGAACCGGCGCTCGGGTCGATCATCGCTGAAATCCTCCGACCCGGCGGCGCGGGCCCCACGCTATCGCGATTGTTCTATGCGGTCTTGCGACTGGTCTTGGCTTCCAGGCGGTCGGCCAGGTAGTGGCCGGTGAAGCTGTCGGGATTGGCGGCGACGTCTTCCGGGGTGCCGGTGGCGACGACGCGGCCGCCCTTGTGGCCGCCTTCGGGGCCGAGGTCGATCACCCAGTCGGCGGTCTTAATGACCTCGAGATTGTGCTCGATCACGACCACGGTGTTGCCCTGCTCGACGAGGGCGTGCAGCACCTCGAGGAGCTTGCGCACGTCCTCGAAATGCAGGCCGGTTGTCGGCTCGTCGAGGATGTAGAAGGTCTTGCCGGTGGCCCGCCGTGACAGTTCCTTGGCCAGCTTGACCCGCTGCGCCTCGCCGCCGGACAGCGTCGTCGCCTGCTGGCCGAGGTGGATGTAGCCGAGGCCGACCTTCTCCAGCGTTTCCAGCTTGTTGCGGATCACCGGCACCGCCTTGAAGAACTGCGCTGCCTCCTCGACGGTCATGTCGAGGACGTCGGCGATGGATTTGTTGCGGAACTTGATGTCCAGGGTCTCGCGGTTGTAGCGCTTGCCGTGGCAGGTGTCGCAGGTCACGTAGACGTCGGGCAGGAAGTGCATCTCGAT
>NPIG01000647.1_pt2 | contig 19911 bp, 17 predicted proteins | sample 8637441 | NCBI WGS metagenome assembly NPIG01 (sample SAMN07420675, study PRJNA396082) | bioreactor metagenome | isolation source: sample BR6 brine-fed electro-methanogenic bioreactor BR | place: Japan: Kochi | collected 2016-06-14 | reverse complement strand
TCCAGTTCTATAACTCGGGCGGATTCCACTGCGAAGCGGGCACGGAGGACGGCTACGCGCCTGGACCTGGCGCCGACCATTCCTGCGCCGCACACGCGTGTGACTACAATGCGAATGACTGGGCGATCAGCCTCAGCGAACTCCTGCGCCTGATCCAGTTCTACAACTCGGGCGGATACCACGCGTGCCCGGACGGGGAGGATGGGTACTGTCCGGGGGCGCCATGAGCACACACCGGGAACAGACTCCGCGCCAGTCATCCCGCCCGCGGGTCGTATCCCGTCCGGGCTGGTGAATTCCTCAGCCGGTTCGAAAAAGTCTTGACAGGAAGAGTGGGATTCTTCTGGGCCCACCTTTACGCGCGCGTTCCCAGTCATTCTGGGCCTGGGAGGCGGGGAAACCTTCTCTGTAGGGAAAAAAGAAGATTTCCCCGGACCCTTCCAGGAAACCGCGTCACCCTTTTTGCCGGCATATCCTCCCGCCGGCCACCGCCAGCACGCCTGCCAGCAGCAGCAGCGCCAGGCCACCGTGCGCCGGAACGACGGAATCGACCGTGATGTAGCCCTCTTTCGTCTCGCCGCCGACCCCGGAGACCGTGGTGATGGTCAGCGATACGGTATACGTGCCGGGGGTGTCGTAGATGTGGACCGGGTTCTGCGCCGCACTGGCGCCGCCATCGCCGAAGGTCCACGACCAGCTGTCAATGCCGTGCAGTCCGGTGGTCGACAGGTCGGTGAACTGCACCTCCAGCGGCGCGCTCCCCGAGAGCGGCGTCGCGCTGAAATCCGCGGCGACAGGACCCATGCCCGTTTCCGTCAACCGGTTCAGCGGGTTGATGGTCAGGGAGGCGCCGTTGGTGTTCATGGGCAAAACCCCGCCGCCGTCCTGCGTGCCAATGGATACCAGCGATGCGCCATGGGTGTTTGGGGTGGCCGTGCCCGACCAGTAGTCCAGGGTGTTTGCGTACAACGCTGCACCGTTGCCGTTTACATCGGCCGCGGCCTGCAGCGCCGCGGGCACAAGCAACGCCGCCAGCAGCACGGCAAAGCGGAACCGCCCCGGAACCAGCGGCGCGGGTCTTCTGTTTGCACTTGGTCTCATATCCTTCTCCTGAGCCCCCGCTTTTCGCGGGAAGCCCGGTTCATATGCGCGATGTCTTCATCGATACGTGGGGCGAGTGCATCCTGCTCAGTCCTTCCGGAACAGGTAGAGCGTTGTGGGTACAGACCAGTCCGCGGAAATCCTGCCTCCCGTGTTGAGATGACCGACGCCGCTAGCGAATCCACCCCAGATGACCATCTCGTCACCGGTCCATACTGCCCTGTGATAGTTTCTGGGTGTAGGCGCATCTGCTGTAGTTACCGAAACCCAATGGTCCTGGGCCGGGTGATAGTGCCCGCCTGTGTTCAACGTATTGCTATCGCTACCACCCCAAATGACCATTTCATCACCGGTCCATACCGCCGTGTGGAGCTGTCTTGGCGTCGGCGCCCCCGCGGTGGCGGTTCCTTCCCAACTGTCAGTGACCGGGTCGTACCGGCCGCCTGTGTCTGTATACGTACTGTCATGCCCGCCCCACACAATCATTTCGGCGCCCGTCCATACCGCCGTGTGATAGGCCCTGTGCGTCGGAGCCCCCGCGGTAGTTACTGGCGTCCAGGTATCCGCGGCCGCGTCGTACCTGCCGCCCACAATGGAGACGCCGTTTCCGCCCCAGACAATCATTTCGGTGCCCGTCCATACGGCCGTGTGGACCTGTCTTGCCGCGGGCGCGCCGGTGGTGGTGGTTGCCGTCCAGACCGAGGGCGTCATGCTTGCATCGCGCACTTCCAACACGGTCTCCGCGAGGTACGTGTAGCCCGTCAGATTGGCGTTCGGGTTGGTCTCGCTCAGGACGATGGCGGTGGACGGGACGCCGTCGCCTCCGGAGCCGTAGCGCGCATCGGCCTGCTGCCGGGTGAGCAGGTCGCCGTCGGCGTCGTTGTCCAGCGCCCCCTCGTCGATGAGGTTGCCATAGGCGCTGAAGCCGGCGGGGGCGTAACGCCCGTCGGCCTGCTGCCGGGTGAGCAGGTCGTCATCGGCGTCGTTGTCCAGCTTCGCCTCCGCGGTCAGGTCGTCGTAGGCGCTGAACGATTCTGTGGGCGCGGACAGCGCCTCGGCCGCCTGCAGCGCAAAAGGCACGCTCTGCACGCGCACCCGCTGCGGGAAGAGGTCGTTGGCGTCGACGCCGTTTGGTAAGGTGTCGCTGTCGACCGCGACTTCGTACCAGGCCGCGGCGCTGTCGAGCACTTGCGGCGGCAGCGTCACCGAAAGATTGAACAGTCCGTCCACCGACAGGTTCGCCGTGCCTGTGATGTCCGGACCAAGCTGGGCGCCGCCGCTTTCCGCGTCGAAAAAGCGCACCACGTAGTCCCGGAAGCCCGTGATGGCCTGCCCGCCGCTGTCTACCAGCTGGGCGTGGATATTGACCGTGTCCGGCGGCGCGGCCGGGCAGGGTCTGGCCGCCCGGGAGGCGATTTGATTGAGAACGTCCGCGGGTGTCATTGGGCTTCTGGCGCTGGTCTGCGCGGCCGCTTTTCCGGCGGCGGGCGCTGCGGCGCCGGCGCGGCTGGCGGGCGCGTTCTGGTGGATGTCGCCCCAGGACCTGCAGCGGCCCCAGGCGTCGTGGCGCGAGGAACTCGGCCACCTGCAGGCGCTCGGCATGGACCTGCTCGTGGTCTCGGGGCCCTTTGGCGACAACACGCTCATGGACCCGCCGGAAGGCCAGGGCGGGGCGCCGCTCAAAGGATTCTTCGACGAGGCGGACCGCCGCGGCATGCGCGTCTTCCTCAACACGCTCGCCCTGCCGAACTGGTGGACCCTGCCGGACCCCGACCCGGAACTGGCGCGCGCGGAGCGCTGCATCGAGCACATCACCCGGGCCTGGGGCGCCCGCAAATCGTTCCAAGGCTGGTATGTGCCCTATGAACTGTACGTGTTCTGGGGCGCCCGCGCGGAACTCATCCAGACGCTGTACCGCGAGGTAGCCCTGCGGTGCAAGGCCGCCGCCGCCAAGCCGGTGATGATCTCCCCCTTCTTCATCCTCGACGAGGCGCACAGGCTTGGCGATTTCCGATGGGCCACGCCGGACACCTATCAAACCTTCTGGACCGGCGTGCTGCGCCAGGCGCCCATCGACATCGTGGCGCTGCAGGACAGCGGCGAGCACCTCTCCTGCTACACCCTCGACCAGCGCAAGCCCTTCTTCGCGGCCATGAAAGCCGCCTGTGACGCCACGGACACGGCCCTCTGGGCCAACATCGAGAGCGGAGAACTGGAAGTCGCGTCGGTGGACGCCTATGTGAAACGCTTCGGGCTGAAGACCCACGTCAATGACCCGCGCACCGCCCCCTGCTGGCGCGCCGTGCCCGCCGCCAGGTTCAAAGCGAAACTGGAGTTCGCCGGGCAATTCACCGGCACGGCCGTCACGTGGGGATACCAGGAATTCCTTCGCCCCGGAAACGGCCCGGAGGCCGACGCAGCCTACGCGGCCTACCAGGCGCTGAACCTGGCCGGCCGCTGATTGGGGGCTTCACCCGGCTTCCCGCCGTGCAGCCGCAGTGGGACAGGGGCCCCTCGGCACCCGCGCAGCGAGGCTTCAGGGCCCCCCAAAGTCCGCCCTTGCACGGCCAACGCGCGCCCCGGGCAAACCGTGGACTATCTCCCGCCCGTCCGGCTCATCCCTGCGGGCCGCTGAAAAGCCCCGCGACGATGTAGACCGGCGTGATGAGCCAGGTCAGCACGCTCATCAGAAGATAGGTGATCGGGTTCGTCGCAATCGTATAGGCCGCCCAACTGTACTTCGCGTCGTCCATCTCAGAAACTCCTTCCGTTTCGAATCAAGTTATCCAACCAAATCTGCCGCTTTCCGCTTCAGCAAGGATGCACGCTATCACCCCCCTTTTCTATGTGTACTGATTTCTAGAGCGTTAGTATACACTATTTCCATATCCCTGTCAACATTGCCCGGGCAGCCGCTCTGCACCGGCCGCAAGCCGTTTCCGCGGTGCGGGAGAATCCGCCGGGGACCCCGACGCCCCGCCCGGGGCGTTGCTGAATGCGCGCGCGTACGCGGCTCTCCGCCCCGCCGGGCCCTAAAGGAGGGGGTATTAACTTGACCGAGACGCACGACGCTCGCTTTTCACAGTATTGTCTACGGGCCGCGCGGATTCCCTATTTACAATCCGCCCCCGAAAGGATACACTTGCGCGCAGGGCGTTCTAATATACTCTTAACTTTGTGACTTGGTGTGGAGAAGTTGGCCGGCCTGCAATGGGCCGGCAAAGGGAGGAAAGGTGTTATGCACAGACGTGGTTTCACTCTCATCGAATTGCTGGTAGTAATTGCAATCATTGGCATTCTTGCGGCGATTCTCTTACCGGCGCTGGCGCGCGCGCGTGAGTCGGCGCGCCGCGCGAGCTGCCAGAACAACCTCAAGCAATGGGGGTTGGTCTTCAAGATGTACTCAAACGAATCGAAAGGCGAGAAGTTCCCGCCGCTCCAGGCCGGCCGCTACACGTATCAGGACGGCGGCGCCGGCATGGTGTTCGACCTCGCCCCGAGCATCCCGGCACTGTACCCCGAGTACCTCACGGACCCCTTCGTCTGCGTGTGCCCGTCGGACAGTGACGCGGGCATGTTTGAAGAAGGCGTCGTCGACGAGACCACCGGCCAGAACTGCTTCGGCCAGTATGTCGTGCCGACGCAGCCGCCGAGGTGCACCAGTCTCGCCGACATCAGCTATGCCTATCTCGGCTGGTGCGCCGACATCTACGGCCCGGACAGCGCGATGGACATCTCGACCATCATCACGCTCATGTCGCAGTTGGGCTATGACCCCGGCGTCATGCCGGCGAATCCGCAGGGACCCACCCAGCTCGTGAACGCGGTGATCCAGCTCACCCCCGCGATCCTGGCCGGCCAGAGCGATGACGGCCTGCAGCTTTCCGAGAAGGTTGACCAGGACATCGGCAACATGGGCGGCTGGGGCAATGGCGGCGGCGACACGCTCTACCGCCTGCGCGAGGGCATCGAGCGCTTCCTCATCACGGACATCAACAATCCGGCTGCAAGCGCCCAGGCCCAGAGCACGCTGCCCATCATGCTCGACCAGCTGGCCACCGACCCCGCGGCATTCAACCACATTCCCGGCGGCGCCAATGTGCTGTTCATGGACGGCCACGTGGCCTTCCAGAAGTATGAGGAGCGCGGTGAGCAGTTCACCAACGGCCTCGTCGCCACGGTCCTCGGGCTGATGGCCAAGTTCTTCTAGCCGACGATAGTTTTCAGATATCCGCATGCACCCCGGGCGCCGGGTCCGGGGTGCATGCCGTTGACAATGGCGCGCGAAACCTCTTGCGCGCGGGCGCACGCGGACTTGACCGCGGGGGGGAGGCAAACCATGTGCCGCACACCACAACGGCCGGCGTGCCGGGGAATCCTTCTCGGCGCAATCACCGCCGTGTTGCTTGCCGCGAGCGCATGCGCGGGCGAGGTCACCGTGTCTTCCCGCGTGAATGAAGACGGCCTGACGGAGCTCAGTGTTCACTCGGACGCCGGTGACTTGCTCAAAACCTGCCACGTCAACCTGTCCACGCATCACAGCCCCGCGACAGAGCGCACCCCCGCCGTCGCGCGGTGGGAGTCCTACAGGCTGGGCGCGTTCGTGTGCTACAACACGAACCAGTTCACCGGCGACGAACTGTGCCGCGCGGACGACCCCGCCGTCTACGCCCCCCGTAAACTGGACGTCGATTCCTGGGTGGTGGCGATGCGGGCCGCGGGAATGCGCTACGCCGTGCTGACGACGCGGCACACCTCCGGATTCCTCCTGTGGGACAGCGTGACCACCGCGCATGACGTCGCCTCGAGCCAGGACAAGACGGACGTCGTGCGCGCGTTCACGGACGCGTGCCGGAAAGCCGGCATCGCGCCGGGATTCTACTACTGCATGTGGGGCGGCGAATGGCTGAAGCACCCCAATGCGCGCAACATCATCCTGGCACAATTGCATGAACTCGCCTCGAACTACGGCGACATCCCCTACTTCTGGATCGACATGATGAACTGGGCGCCGAAGGACCTGCCCGCGCAACAGGTCTACGACCTGCTAAAGAACCTCCAGCCGGACACCATCGTCATCATGAACCAGCACATCCAGGACGGCACGGAACTCAAGTATTTCCCCACGGATGTCATGAACGGCGAGATACACCTGCCGCCGGAATCGGGACACGAGCCGGTGCGCGAGGCGGACGGCAGGACCTGCTACCTGCCCTTCGAGTTCGAGCCCGTGTCGCAGCAGCGCGAAGATGCGAAGAGTGTGGCGAACACCCCGCTCGGACGCGGCACCTGGTTCACCTACGGGCCGGGCAAATCCTTCGAGCCCAGCCGCCCCTTCCCCGTGGCGCCGCTCTACGACTGGATCAAACAGGCCTACAGCCGCGGCGCCAGCAATGTGCTGCTCAGCATGGCCCCCGACCACACCGGCGGCATGCGCGCGGAAGACCTGGACCAACTCGAGGCGCTGGGCAAACTTCTCTCACCCGACCTCGAAGCCATGCGGCCGTAGCATGCCGTTCATCCGCTCCACATCTTCTGCGCTGCCCGCGCGCTCCCGGCTGTGCTACTCTATGTGTGCATCGCCTTCCCCGGGCGGAAGTGAAACACGAGTGACCGCGCGTGGCCGGTAGAAGTCGAACGGGTCTTCTGGCGAGCGCAACGTGGAAACACGCAGGACCGCAAGGAATTCACTGCACATGACTGCCCCGCAGAAGAAGCCCCGCGTCATCGCGGCCATGCTGACCCCGTGCTCGCGGCCCGGGGAGCCCGACCTCGCCGCCCTCGCGGACTGGGCCGCGCGCCTCGTGGCCGGCGGCTGCGACGGGCTGTTCGTCGCGAGTTCCACGGGGGAACTGCCCATGCTCGGGCGCGCGCACCGCAGGGCGATGGCGGCCGCGCTGAAGGAGGCCGTGGGCGGCACGGCAACTGTCTACGCGGGTGTCAGCGCGACGGGCGCCGCCGAAGTGCTCGAGCGGGCGCGGGACGCGGCGGAGGCCGGGGCGGATGTGGCGGTGGCCATGGCGCCCTTTTTCCTCAAGCTCACCCAGAATGAGCTTGCCGCCTATCTCCTGGAGCTTGCCGACGCGTGCCCGCTCCCGCTCGCCGTGTACCATCACCTGCGCATGCCGGCGGAGATCGGCCTCGCCACGGCGGAGCGCCTCGCCGCGCACGAGAATGTGGTGGCCATCAAGGATAGCGCGCGGGACGTGGACCGCATTGCAGCCTTGTCATCCATGAGTGACTGGCAGGTCTACCAGGGCTCGGAGTATTTCATCCTGGAAAGCCTGGAACTGGGCGCCACCGGCTGTGTCAGCGCATTGGCGGGCGCGGTGCCCGAGTGGCATCGGGACCTCGTGGCGGCGTGGGAACGCGGCGACCGCGTCGCGGCGGAAGCGGCGCAGCAACGCATCAACGCGCTGGCGGAAATGTACGCGTGCGCGGCGCTGGAGCGCGGCTTCACCTATTTCGCGCACGGGGTGCGCCGCGCGGCCTTGCATCGGGGCCTGCTCGAAGCGGAGCACGGCATGATCAAGGGCTTTGAACCGGACGCGGAATTCGACCGCCAGCTAAACGCGCTCTTCGCGCGGATTGGGCTCTGATACCATGTCTTGTGTGGCCAGCCACAGCCTCGCCTGCGACGTGCTCGTGGCGGGCGGCGGGCCCGCGGGGCTCGCGTGCGCGCTGGCCGCGGCCCGCTGCGGCGCGCAGACCATCCTCTGCCAGGACCGCCCGGTGCTCGGAGGCAATGCGTCGAGCGAGGTGCGCATGCACATTGTCGGCGCGGACGCGAGCGGGCAACGCGGCGCGGAACTGGCCACGGAAGCGCGCGAAGGCGGCATCGTCGAGGAAATCCGGCTCGAAAACGCGGTGCGCAACCCGCAGCGCAGCGCCTCCATGATGGACCTGATTCTCTACGAAAAGTGCCGCGAGGAACCCAAGCTCACCGTCCTGCTGAACACCGCCGTGGTGGGGGCGCGCGTCGAGGGCGGACGCGTCGCGCAGGTGCGCGCGGTACGCCCCTCCACCGAGGAAGCCTTCGACATCGCCGCGCGCGTCTTCGTGGACTGCACCGGCGACGGGCGGCTGGGCGTGGAGGCGGGCGCGGCCTTTCGCGCGGGCCGCGAGGCCCGTCAGGAGTTCCGCGAATCCCTCGCCCCGGAACAGGCGGACCACTGCCGGCTCGGCTCCACGCTGCTCTTCCAGGCGCGCAGGCACGACCGGCCCATGCCGTTCGTGCCGCCCGCCTTCGCGCGGAAATTCACGGAAGCGGACCTGTCGCTGCGCCCGCACGCCACGGCCGTCGATGACTACGGCCACGAATACGGCTACTGGTGGGTCGAATGGGGCGGCACGCGCGACACCATCAAGGACAATGAACGCATTCGCGACGAGTTGCTCGCCATTCAGATGGGCGTCTGGGACCACATCAAGAATGGCGGCGGCCACGGCGCGGAAAACTGGGCCCTGGAATGGGTGGGGTTCCTCCCGGGCAAGCGCGAAAGCCGCCGGTTCATCGGCCTCCACACACTCACGCAGCACGACGTGCTGGAATCGCGCGCCTTCCACGACGCCATCGCGTACGGCGGCTGGCCCATCGACCTGCACCCGCCCCGCGGCGTCGATGCACTCGACGAAAAACCCTGCGTGCAGCACGCGGTCCCGCACCTCTACGACATTCCGCTGCGCTGCTGCATCAGCCACGATATCCCCAACCTCATGTTTGCGGGACGCAACATCTCGGCGACACACGTGGCCTTCGCCTCGAGCCGCGTCATGGGCGCCTGCTTCGCCGTCGGACAGGGCGCGGGCACGGCCGCCGCGTATGCGGTTGAAAACGGGCGCGACCCGGCCGCCCTGCCCGGGAACGCCGCGGCGATGCGCGCCATACGCCAGCGGTTGCTGCGCGATGACTGCTATCTCGTCGGCGCGGTGAACGACGATGCGGCCGACGTGGCGCGGCAGGCGGAAGTCACCGCGTCGAGTGAACAGCCCGACGGGCCGGCAAGCGCCGTCTTGAGCGGCCAGACCCGGGCCGTGCACGGTCCGGGCGGCGCGCCCCCGGGCCGGGAGAACCCCGGCATCCACCGCTGGATGAGCGGCCCCGGCGCCGGACTGCCCGCCTGGCTGATGCTCGTGTGGCCGCGCGCGGTCAGGGTGGCCGAGGTGCGACTCGTCTTCGACACCGGGCTGCACCGCGTGCTGACGATGAGCCACGCGGACGCGTACACCGCGCGCATGTGCTGGGGGCGCCCGCAGCCGGAAACGGTGCGCGCGTACCGCATCGAGGGCCGGGTGAACAGTGCGTGGCGCACGCTCCACGCGGAGGAGGACAACTACCAGCGCCTGCGCGTTCACGCCTTCAAGGAACCGTCCGCCGTCGATGCCTTGCGCGTGGTGGTGGAAGCCACGCATGGGCTGGACCACGCGCGCGTGGTGGAAGTGCGCGTGTACGAGGCGCAGTAGCCGGGGAGGCGCCCACAGATGCCCGTATTCCGTAGGGTGGGTGAAGCGCAGCGTAACCCACCATTTCGAAAGTCGTCGTGGACGCCAAGGCGGGTGAGGGCTACATGTCCAATACGAACTGTAGGCGCGGGGAAAGCATCGTAAGAAGCTACTGTCCGCCTTTTCGCCGCGTGGGTCTGGTCCGGGAGGGTGCATGTCCACATGCACCGGTTACCCTTTACTCCTTCGCGGCTTGGCGGCCTTGCGTGAGGCGTTCCTGTTCCATTCCCCTCTGCGTCTTCGTGGCTCCGTGTGCGTTTTCCGGTGGCTTCCGCCACGCATCCCCCGCCCTGCGCATCTAATACAAAGTGGCGGCGCGTGGAAAGCGTTATGAAAGGTTACTGTCCGTCTTTGTTACTCCGCACCGTGCCAGAAAACCCTTGAGGTTGGCGTCGTCGCGGATGCCGAGGCGGGTGAGGGCGAAGTCATACCGGACGGGGTCGTCCGGCGCGATGACGCGGAATGCCCGGGTCACCTCCCGCACGGTGGCCATGCCGGCGGTGGCGCGGGCGGTCAGGCCGAGCCCGAGCGCGGCGCGGTGCAGGTGGGTGTCGAGCGGCGCCAGCAACAGCCGCGCGGGCACGCTTTCCCACGGGCCGGGGTCGACGGCGTCGCGGCGCACCATCCAGCGCAGGTACATGAGCAGCCGCTTGCAGGCACTGCCGCCGCACGGGTCGGGCAACAGGTAGTTCTTCGCGAAACCGCCGTGCGAACGGACCACTTCGCACAGGCCGGTGAGCGCGCCCAGCACGTCTTCGTCGCCGGGCTGCAGCATCGATTCGAAGCAGTAGCCGATGCTCCCGTAGTCGCGCAGCACGCCGCGCAACCCGCGCAGCAGCCCCTCCACTTCAATCTCGGTGATGAACCGGTACCGGAACGGCGAGAGCGCGTGGGCGAGCTTGCCGGGTGAGCGCGCGAGCAGGTCGGCGTGCGGGCGCGGGATTTGGTCGAGCACCGTTTCGATGGCGCGCAGCATGGGGCCGACCTGTCCGAATGCGAGCGCCGCCGCGATGAACCCCGCGACTTCCTGGTCGCGCGGGTCGTCATAGCGCACCACCAGCGCCAGCGGGTCCGGGTGGACGTACTCGGGCCGGTTGTACTGCGCGTAGAGCGCTTCGAGCGGCGCTTTCAGCCGCTGGAGCCGGGCGCGGTTCATGGCGCGGGCGGCGGGGACCGCCGCAGGATGGCCGCGCCCATCTGCCACAGTTCGCGCGGACGCACCACGCCGAACAGCAGCGACAGCGCGAGAAACAGGACCCAGGCGCCGAGCCGCGCAGGAAGTGCGCCGCCAGGCAGCACGATACAGCCGCACGCGGCCGCCATAATCAGTTGCGGCTTCGCGCAGGCGAGCAGGTTGAGCGGCATCGCCTGCCGCCGCAGGAACACGATGTGCAGCGCCCCACCGGCGAGCGCTGCGAGCAGCGCGGCGACGCCCGCGCCCGTGACGCCGAGCAGCGGGATGAGCAGACAGTTCGCGGCCACGCTGATGACCGCGGTCAGCACGTTCGATAAGGTCACGTAGACCGGGCGGCCGAGCGCGATCAGCGTCTGGCCGAGCAGGCCGGTCTGCACCGCGACACAAATGGCCGCCGTGAGCAGGCCCACGACCCGCGCGCCTTCGAGGTAGTCGCGGTTCGACAGAAGCACGATCAGCGGCTCCTGCAGGAGGACGACGGTGAGCACGCCGAGGTAGCCGAGGAAGGCGGTCAGCGCGAGTGTGCGGTCGAGCAGGCGCGCCGCCTCGCCGCGGCGCCCATCGGCAAGCAGGCTCGAGACGTTGGGCAGAAACGGGACCAGCGCGGCGTTGAGCGCGCGCGACAGGATGATGGGGAAGCGCTTCGCGATCTCGTAAATGGCCACTATCTGCGCGCCGCCGAGCAGCAGCGCGACCAGCATGGTGTCGAAGCGCTGGAACGCGAAGTTGAGCAGGTTGTTGACGTAGAGCGGGCGGCTGAAACGCACGGAATCGCGGAACAGCCCCCAGTCGGCGCGGAGACCGCGGCCCTCGGGCAGCGCCGCCAGCAGCCACGCCACGGCAAGCGCATAGGCGCCCGCGGTGCACAGCGTCATCACGGTCAACCCGCCGCCCCACAGCCAAACCAGCGCGAAGACCAGCGCCACCTGCACGGCCGACGCGGTGACGATGGCGGCCGCGCGGCGGCCGTAGGCGTGCAGCCCGGCGTGCGCGGCCATGGCCGTGTCGCGGAGCATGCCCGTCAGGAACAGGGGGGCCACAAGCCAGAGGTAGGGCCAGAGGTCCGCGGCCTGCCCGGCCCGGGGCAGCCAGGCCGGCGGCGGTCCCGCCAGCCACAGCGCCACGACCAGCGCCGCCACCACCCCGCCCACCACCGCCACGCCGCTGAGGTTGGCGGAGACCATGCGCGGCCGCGCCTCCGGCGCCGCGCCCGCCACGAGCTTGGGCAGGGACACGTTGAGTCCCTGGCTGAAGGCGAGATTGAGAAAGTCGGCGCAGAGCAGCAGCAGGAAGAACAGGCCCGCCTGCGACTGCGGCAGGGCGTTGGTGAGCATCTTCGCGACGGCGAGCAGCGCCGCCATTGACACGAAAACGGCCATGCCCGAGAGGGCGCCGCCGCGCACCATGCTCGCCATGCGGCTCATAAGCGCTTCCCCGGCGCGTGCATCACCCGGCGGCGTCCGCGCCGCCCGGCGCGGTCTCGGCCTCGACGCTGCGCGCGTAGCGGCGCAGCGCCACCATGCCGAAAAGGTGCACCGGCACGGCCACGGCCGCGAGGAACACCGTCACCAGCACAATCAGGGTGCGGTGCGGCCCCGACTTCTCCTCCGGCGCCACGGCCGGCGCGGCAATCTTGAACTGGGGAATGACATCGGCCGCCGCCATCTGCGTGGCCTTCAGGGTCACCTGCAATTCGTCGATGATCTCCTCGTAGGTGCCCACATTCAGTTCGAGTTCCTTCTGCTGCCGGCGCACACGGGCGAGGTCCGCCCGCAATTGCGCGATACGCGGCGCCAGTTCACCGACCTCGGTCTCCAGCGCGTCGCGTTCCGCGCGCAGTTCCGCAAGCTCGGCCGCGGCCTCCGTGCGCTGCTGCATCAAGCCGGTGCGCGCGATGAGGTCGTTGGGCGGCTCTTCCAATTCGGCGCCGAGCAGTTCGATGCGCGCCTGCAACCCGGCCGCTCTGGCGGCGCTCTCCACACGGCGCAGGCCGTACTCCGTGGAGGCGGCCTCCAGCGCGGCCAGCCGCTCGGCCATGGCGTCGGGGTTCCATTCCTCCTCGAGCCGCGCGAGTTGCTCGTTCGCGAACTCGAGCTGGCTCCACACCTCGTCGAGCTGGTCCTCGACGTATTGCACCGCGCCCTCGCGCCCGATGGTGCGCATGCGCTCGGCCAAGTCGATGCTCAGCTCGACCCAGTAGTTGGCGGTCTCCGCGGCCACGCCGGGGTGCTTCGCGTCGAGCAGCATCTCCACCACCTGCTGGTACTCGACCTTCTCGAGCGTCTCGTGGTGCACTTTCGAGCGCACCTCCAGTGCGCGCTGCACCTTCTCGATGGTCAGGCGGCCCGGGTCGATGCCCCGCGCCGTGTACAGTTCGACCAGCTTGTCGCGCAGTTGCGCGGCCATCTCCTCGCTGGTGAGCAGCAGCCGGTAATCCGGCATCGCCAGCGCCTCGAGCATCTCCACCTGCAGAAAATTGATGCGCTGGTTGAGTTCGAGGTCGGAACCGACGATGCCCGGCACCTCGTCCTTCTGCTCGAAGGGCATCGGCGCTAGGATGAGCAGCGCCCGCGCGCGATACGAGTTGTCGAGCTGCAGCACCGCCCACGCCGACACCGCCCCCGCAATGACGACGGCCAGCACCATGCGCACGGCCAGTTTGGTCAGAATCCGCGAGCCGCCTTTCGCCATGGTTCCCGATTCCCTCCGGTTGCGTTTTCCCCGTCGCGCGCCAGTATAGCAACGCCCCCGAAGGCGTACAAGGAAGACCCCGGGAAGGTGCGCGCGTGTGCGTCGGCCAGCGGGAATGCGGCGGAGAGGCGTCTTCCCAGCCCTCGTCCGGCAAGTTTCCGGAGGGGCTACACCCCCGTGGCGTCGAGCGACACGCCCCCGGGCAGGCCCGTCTCGGTTTCGCGGAAGGGTTCGAGGCGGTCAAGCTCGGGCGGGCGGCGGCCGTCGAAAAAGCCGCAGGCGCGGTAGTACCGCAGGTCCTCAAACCACATCCGCCGGTATGCGGTATCCCCCGCGAGGCGCGCCAGCCCGGCCGGCGGGTTCGCCAGCAGATGCAGGAACGGGCCGGCCAGTTCCGACGGGTCGCGGAAACATTCCCAGTCGCAGGCGGTGCAGTCCGGCTTCGCGAGGGCCGCGCCGGGCCCCTATCGCGGGGAGATGGAGGCCCTGCTCGCCGGGCAGGACTATGAGCGGACGCAGTTTCCAGGCCGCCTTCGAGCAACTGTGGCAGATGTACACCAGCGACGAGAACCGGCTCGGCACGGAGCCGGACATCGCGCCCTTTCTCAGCGCGCTGGTCGAAGGGCGCGCCCTGGCCTCCTGAGCCGCGCCCGTGAGTCTTTCCTTTTCTTTCCGCGCCCAGTATACTCACGCATTCGTAAGGGCAGGCTGGGAGAATGCGCGAAAAACTACGGGGAAGTGCGGGTATGTCGCGGTCGTTGTTGCGCGGGGTTATGTTACTGGGCTTGGCCGCGGCGGCGGCGTGGTCCGTCTATCAGCACCGGCCCACGGCCGCGCTCGGGGAAGACGCGCCCGAACAGGCCTTCTCCGCCGCGCGCGCCATGCGCCACGTGCGCGCCATCGCCACCCGCCCGCACCCGGCCGGAAGCGACGCGAACCGCGCCGTGCGCGACTATATCGTGGCCGAACTGAAGGCGCTGGGCTGCGCGCCCCAGGTGCAGCGGCAGGCGGTGCACTTCGCGCCGGGCCGCGCAAGCACCGTCGAAAACGTGTTGGCGCGCGTGCCCGGCACGGCCAGCACCGGCGCCATTGTGCTCGCCGGGCACTACGACTCGGTCGCGTTCGGGCCGGGCGCGGCGGACGACACCTCGGCGGTGGCGGTGCTGCTCGAAACGCTGCGCGCTGTGAGCGCCGCCCCGCCGCTCAAGAACGACCTCATCTTCCTGTTCACCGACGGCGAGGAATCACGCAAGCACGGCGGGGTCGGCTGTCGCGGCGCCTATGCCTTCGTCAACCACCATCCCTGGGCCAAAGACACGGCGCTGGTGCTGAACTTTGACGCCTCGGGCACCTCGGGCCCCAGCTATATGTATGAAACCGGGCCGAAGCACGGCTGGCTCATCGCGCAGTTGGCCGCGGCCGATTGCGCGCCTGTCAGCAATTCGTGGATGTACGACTTCTATTCGCGCATGCCGCTCGACAGCGACTTCACCCGCTTTCGCCAGCGGGGCATCCCCGGACTCAACTTCGCGTTCATCGACGGCGTGCGCCGCTACCACACCGCGCTCGACACGCCGGACAACCTCAACCCGGTGAGTGTCCAGCACCACGGCGCCTGCGCGCTCGGACTGGCGCGGCATTTCGGCGCGATGACGCTCGGCGAACTCGACGGCCCCGACCTGGTCTACTTCAACACCGTCGGCTACCGGCTCGCGTGGTACCCCCGCGCGTGGGTCTGGCCGCTGAACGCGCTCGCGCTGCTGTTGCTGGCAGGCGCGCTGGCCTTCGGGCTGTGGCGCGGCGCGCTCGCGTGGCCGCGCATCGTCCACGGCGCCGTCGGCCTGCTGGCGTGGGTCATCCTCGGCGCTATAGCGGCCGCCGTTATCCTCCTGGCGGGGTTCCGCTTCTACTGGATATACGTGCTCGACAACAGCGCTTCCCTGGCGGGCGGCGGCCTCTTGCTGGGCGGGGCGGGTTATCTCTACTGGCTGCGCCGCGCGGACCGGGACACCACCGGCGCGAGCACCTTTGCGGGCGCGTTGTTGTTGTGGGCGGCAGCGTGCATCGGCGTCAGCCTGGTGTTCCCCGGCGCCAGTTACCTCTTCGTGTGGCCGCTGCTGCTCGGCACGGCCGGGCTCTTCGCGTTGTGCGCGCAGAAGGGGGAGGAGCCGCACCCCGCCGCGGCGGCCGTGCTTCTCATAACCGCCGCGCCCGCGCTGCTCCTGCTCACCGGCACGCTCTACGGCTTCTACACGGGCCTGCGCGTGTTCCTGCTGCCCCTGCTCATCCCCGCGGCCATGATGATACTCGCGCTGGCCGCGCCGCACCTGCACTTCGCGCTCGGCCGGCTGAAGCGCCCGCTTGTGCCGGCCTTGGCCGTGCCGGGCCTGTGCCTCGTCGCGCTGGGCCTGGCCTGGTTCGAGTTTTCTCCCGAGCGGCCGAAACTGAACTGCGTCACCTACGCGCTCGACACCGATTCCGGCGCCGCGTACTGGCTCAGCAGCGACCGCCGGCCCGATGCGTGGACCGCGCAGTTCTTCGCACAGGAAACGCGCGCCCCAATTGCCGAATTCGTGCCGGAGGCCGGGGAAAAGGCCTATCTCAAGGCGCCCGCGCCGGCGCTCGACCTCCCCGCGCCCGAAATCGACGTGCTCGATGACCACGTCGAAGCGGGCAGGCGCCGGGTGACGCTCCGCGTGCGCTCACCGCGCCAGGCCCCCGTGCTCGCACTCTACGCCGAGGACGGAACCACCGTCCACGGCGGCGCGGTCGAAGGCCAGAAGCTGCTGCCCGTCGAGGGACCCTGGTCGCTGGTCTACAGCATCTTCCCGAAAGAGGGCATCACGCTGGAACTCGAAACTGATGCCGGCAAGCCCGTCACCATGCGCGTCGTCGACAAGGACTACGGCCTGCCAACCGGTCCCGGAATCGACTTCACACCCCGGCCCGAATGGATGATCTGCATGCCGAACACGCCCGACTTCAACCGCGAGCCGCTGAAAAGCGATGAGACTGTCGTGAGCGTGGTGCGGAAGTTCTGACCGCGCATTTCAGCGGTGGCGCAACCGGATGGTGAAACATCGGGGCCGCGTTCAGCGCAGCAGCGCGGCGATGCCGCCGGCCGCCTCGTTCAGCCGCGCTTCGTTCTCCCCCGTCACCGGCGCCGCGGTCCCGCCCTGCTTCACGGTCTGGGAGGCGAGCCAGTCGATGACATCGTCCTGCGCAAGTGAGGGCGCGCCTTTGCCGGCCGCCTCGTGCGCCGCGCGTATGCGCGCGACCGCCTCCTCCCCTTCCGCGCCGCTGCAGGGCGGCGCGCCCGTGTACAGCAGCATGCTCACGCGCGCCTGCAGACAGGCGTCGACCACGCCGCTCAGCCCCGACACCGCTTTCCCGTTCTTCGCCGCCGCGGTAATCAGCCGCTCGATGCGCTCGCGCTGGTCGTCCTGCTGCGCCTCCGCCAGGCGCGTTGCCGCGTCGCGGATGACCAGGTGGGCGGGCGCGTCGAGCCCGATGTTCCGGGCCTCCACTGTGCGCTCCTTCAGCGGCGGCGGCAACAAACCCAGAAACTCGGCCGCCGCCTGGGGCGTGCCCGCGACAAGCAGGCGTGTGAACGGCTCGCGACCGTAGAGTTCCGACGCCCGTTCCGCAAGCTCTTTGAGGTGATGGTAGATGTGCTCGTCGGTCTTGTGCTGGAAAACCATCTGCGACCACATCTTGTCCTTGCCAGACGCGTCGAAATGATGCACGTCGCCCCGGGCCGCCGTCTCGTCTTCCGCAATGATGTCGCCCAACTGAAAGACCCAGAGCCGCGCCTTCTCGCGGTCGACCAGTATGACACCGCACGGCGCGTGGCGGGTCAGCGCTTCCGCCAGCGGCCGCAGATGCGGCCACGGTTTCCAGCGGGCCGCGCTCTCCAGGGAAACCCCCAGGCTTTGCGTTTCGAAAAGGCCGGTGGAGGCATTGGAGAACACGGCGAGTGTCTTGCCGCCCGCCCGGGGGCTGTAGCTTGAAACGAAGCCGCGCACCGGGTCGGCGTCCGCGTGGAACTGCTCGCCCTGACCCTGCGCCCCCGCCGACGTCCCGAGCTCGCGCAACATGTTCTTGAGCGGCACCTCGAAGCCCCGGTTCAGATTCGTGGCGTTCGACTGGTCGATGTTCAGATAGACGCTCAGGACCGGGTCTTCCACCGAAGCCTCGATGTGGGCGAATCGTGCCAATGTCGTTTTCATCGCTGGTCCTCCAATGCGCTGCGCATAGCTTCTATACGCGGCGTGTAGATGTGAAACACAAATGCCCGCGCGGACCACGGGCGCTGCGCTCACGGCGCGCCGGCATCTGTGTGCGCTTCCTCGTGTTCCCGCAAGAGTGCCACGGCCTCCATGTCCGTGGCGTCGTGCCATTCCGCATAGGCCTCGGCCACGGCGCGAAAGCCCCGCGGCGAGTGAAGGGCCACCACGTCGTCCGCCTCATCGCGCAACGACTCGAGCGCGCGCGGCGAGGCGGACGGCGCGGCGACAACCAGCCGCCCAACCCGCTGGTTGCGGCNNGCCCATGGCGATGCCGTCATCCACCAGCAGGGCCGTCCGGCCCTCCAGCGGCGGCAATGGACGCCCCTCGCGCAGCACATCGATGCGCCGCGCGAGCTCAAGCCGCTGTTCTTCGACTATTTGCTGCACCGTCTCGTTGGACAGCCCCTGCCGGGCCCCCTCCATAAGGTACAGGCTGCCGTCTTCCGCCACGGCGCCGAAGCCCGATTCCGGGTTGTGCGGAAAGGGCAGTTTGCGCGTGACCAGCACTGAAAGCGGGGCGTTGAGCCTCAATGCCACGCGCGTTCCCACCTCGATGCCGCCCCTGGGAATCGCCAGCACGATGGCGCCGGGCCCGCGGAAACGGGCCAACTCCGCTGCCAGGCAATCCCCGGCGTGGCTTCGGTTTTCGAATCGGGCCATAACCTGCTCCTGCACCGGGAGCGCGCAAAGTCCGTGCCAGCCGCCGCCGCGGCCCGATGCAACAGCGGGTGCATGCTTAATGAAGAGTGTTTCTACCAGGAAAGCGGTCTACATGCAGGGAGTTTTCTGGGCATGACGAATTGGCTCGACAGATTTTCGGCTTGGTTGCCCGGCGGAAAGCGCGGAATACGTCCCGCGCCCCGGCCGCCCGCTGGCGCCTTTACCACGGTCTCGCGCGCGGACGACGTGTCGGACCTGCACACCGGCTTTGGCGCGTTCGTGCCCATGCCCAACCGCATGCCCTTCGAACTGCTCCAGGTCTGCGGCTACCTGCGCGACGCCGTGCCGGACATTTCCGACGCGGTCTGGACCTGGAAGCGCCTGTGCCAGACGGGCTACGACATCGAAATCTGCGAGGCCGGTTCGGAGGTCGCGGCCGCCCGCGCGCGCCGCCTGCTCGATGCATTGAACGCGCGCGTCAACGGCGGCGACCGCGGCATGGACGGCCTGCTCGACGTGTTCTACACGTCGCTGTTCACCTACGGCGCCGCGGCCGCCGAGATTGTATTGTCCCGGAGCCGCGAGCAAATCTGGGACGTCGTGCCCATTGACGTCTGGAGCATTCGCTTTCGCCGCGAAGACGGGCGCCTGCAGGCGTACCAGTTGCATCAGGGCCGCGAAATCCGGCTGCCCATGGAGCGTTTCATCTATGTGGGCATGGACCGCGACGGCACCAACCCCTACGGGCGCCCCATGATGCGCAGTCTGCCGCTGGTCATCAAGATCCAGCAGCGTCTGCTGCAGGACATGGCCAAGGCCACCCACAACGCCGGCTGGTCAAAGATGCACGTGCAGTACGCGCCCGAAGAGCGGCAGCGCGGCGAAAGCGCCGATGCCTACCAGCAGCGCATCCGCGGCAACTTCGAGACGCTGCGCGAGCGGCTGAGCGGACTCGAAACCGACCAGAACCTGGTCACCTTCGACAATGTCAAGGTCTCGCTCATCCGCGGCGACCAGCACGCCCACGTCTTCTACGAGAACCTCAAGGCGCTCGAGGAACAGGTCATCACCGGAATGCACCTCATGCCGATCCTGATGGGACGCAACTACGGCACCACCGAAACCTACGGCACCGCCCAGTTCGAGATCATCAACCGCCAGGTGCGCTCCGTGAACCGCAGCGTGAAACGCATGCTCGAACGCCTCTACAACTTCGAACTGGCGCTCATGTGGGGCGAGGCCCGAGCGAAGGTGCACATGCGCCAGAACCGCACGGTCGACGCGCTCAAGGAAGCCCGCGCGCGCGGCAAAGAGATCGACAACGTCGCGCGTCTGCGCAGCGAAGGCCTGCTCGGCAGGGAAGACGCGGCCGCCATGCTGAACCTGCCGGTTTAGCCCGGAAATCTGACAAGCGGACAACGGCAATACACGAAAAGCATCTCAGCATGCGTAGATAACCCACGCAACCCGAAG
>NPIG01000822.1_pt1 | contig 19918 bp, 16 predicted proteins | sample 8637441 | NCBI WGS metagenome assembly NPIG01 (sample SAMN07420675, study PRJNA396082) | bioreactor metagenome | isolation source: sample BR6 brine-fed electro-methanogenic bioreactor BR | place: Japan: Kochi | collected 2016-06-14 | reverse complement strand
CCGGCCGCGGCACAATGCCCCGACCGGCCGCGGAGAATCCCCATGCCCGCCGCGGCAAAAAAACGAAGCCGTTTTACCCAGGTCCATTTTCCCAAGTGGCGCCAGCGCCAACCCCGTTTTCGCCCTCAACCGCGCGCAAGAAAAATGAAAAAACGAAGCCATTTTGAAGCGTATGTTGAATTCCCCAACCAGCCCAGCCGCGCCAAACCGACCTCTGCCACCCATCGGCCGGAAACGCCCCCGGCGCCCCGAAGTCGCACCAGCCGCCGCCAAGCGAGCCCGGCACCTGCAACCCGGCCCATTCACCGCGCATCAGCCCTGCACAGCGCAACCGGGCGCAGAGCCACGGCGATCCCGCCCCGCGAGGCACGAGACCGCGCACCGTCGGCCGCCATCCGCGACCTTGCCCCTTCGACGGACCTTCCTGCCTGCTGTCGCCGCGCCGCGTTGGTGATCCGCTCCTTTGGCCTTATGCTCTCCCGACAACCGAATTCCAGGAGCCCCTCCATGAATGCTGTTCGTTTTTTCCCACGCACGCCGAACACGATCGTCCTTGCCGCCGCCGCTCGTCTTCTCTCCCGCCCGGTCTGCACGGCAGTTATCGTCGTTGCCCTCATCCTGGCCGTCGCGTTGCCCGGGTGCGGCGCCGCCCGCCTGCCCGACCCCGACGTGGTCTATATCGCCTTCGGCGACTCGGCGACGGCCGGGCCCGGCGAGCGCGACTATCCCGACATCCTGGCCGACCGCCTCGATCTGCCGGTCGACGCCTTCGCCAACGAGGGACGCGGGGGCGAGGTGACCGCCGAGGGGATCGAGCGCCTGCGCGGCCTGCTCGCCACGGAGATCTACCCGAATGCCCAGGCGCTGCTCTACTGGCAGGGCGGCACGGACCTGGTCGATCTCATCCAGGAGCTCGACCCCCTGCTCGCCCGCTCGCCGAACGATGGTGATTATCCCTATGTGGACGAACTGGCCGACGAGCTCGACCGCATCGAGGACAACATCGCCGAAGCCATCGGGATCGGCCGGAACCACGGGCTCGACGTCTACGTGGCTACATATTTCCCCATGCGCGAGGCTTTCGGCGGCTGCCCCGCGCTGCCGCTCGACGTCATCGTCCCGGGCCAGGCCCAGCGGGCCAACGCGTACACGGAATTGCTCAACGAGCGCATCCGGTCGGCCGCCCGCGACGCCGGCGCTGCCCTGGTGGACGTCGCGGACGAGGGCGCCCGCATCACCGCAGACCCGGAGCATTATGAAAACTGCAATCACCTCAGCGCCGCGGGTAACGCCATTGTGGCCGAGGTCTTCGCCGATGCGCTGGCTTCGCACTGAATCCGACCGCCTGCCGGCCGCGGCGCCGGCCCGGTCATTTGCCGAACGCGTTTCTCCGAATTGTTCGAGATATCAACGCAAAAACGTGTATACTGGAATTCAGGAAACAAGCCGTGGTCGGCGGAGAGACGAACCGTCGTGCCCAAGCAGGCCGTTCCAGTTGCCCCAGACCAGGTCGGCCTGCACGCCAGGTGCCGGCCGTCACCAACGACCGAGACAATCGGATCCCTGCAAGCGCATGATGAACCCGCCACCGCAACGCCCAGACAATCGTTCCGCTGCACCGGAACCGCCCGTCACCGGCCTGCTCGAGCGTGCCGGGCAAGGCGATGCCGCCGCCCGCGAGCAACTTTGGCGTGCGGTGTACGTAGAATTACGGAGGATGGCGGCAGGGCAACTGGCCGTCGAGCAGCCGGGCGCCACGCTTCAGCCCACGGTGCTGGTCCACGAGGCTTTCCTCCGGCTGGCCGGGGGCGCGGATGGACAATTCCAGAATCGGCGCCATTTCTTCGCAGCGGCCGCCTGCGCTATGCGGCGCATTCGCATCGACGATGCCCGCCGACGCAAACGCCAGAAACGGGGCGGCGGTGTGGCCGGGCGCTCACTGGATGAGGCGCCGCCCGTCTTTGACGACGATCCGGATCTGATGATCGCCCTCGACGATGCCCTCGACCGCCTGCGTACCATCGACCCGCGCAAGGTCGAGGTGGTCGAGCACCGCTACTTTGTGGGTCTGACGATAGACGAGGCCGCGGCCGCCATGGGCGTCTCCCCGCGGACCGTAGACGCGGACTGGCGGTTCGCCCGGGCGTGGCTACACCGGGAGTTGAACACGGACTTCGACGGCGCGGCTTAGTCCTGTCGCCCACGGATGTCCTGTCGCCCACGGATGTGGTGGCCGGTTCGCAACGATGACGGGCCGGATCCAAGGCGGCGGCGTTCGACAATGACCAGCCAAGCTGGGGAGTTAGCCCCAGAGCGCCGCCCCCGGACTGGGCCCGCGCCCCTGCCATGGAGGACCTGACGGTGCGAATCGTACTACGGGAATATACGGATCAAGCCTTCTGGGGGGCGAGGGCTCATGTCAGCCAATGAGCGTTGGCAGCGGATTATGGCCTTGTTCGAGTCTGCGGTGGCCTGTGCGCCGCAGGACCGGGCGGCGTTGCTGGACGAAGCATGTGGCGACGATGATGGCCTGCGCCGGGAGGTGGCCGCACTTCTGGCCCACGATGCCGCCGCGGACACCGGCTTTCTGCCACCGGCCCAGCCGCCGACGACGATCACCGCGGCAATCCTCGATATGACGGATCAGCGCGTGGGACTCCTGGTCGCCGGGTACCGGCTGACGGCCGTGCTGGCCACCGGGGGCATGGGGGCCGTCTACCGAGCGCGCGACGAGGAACTGGCGCGGGACGTGGCGCTGAAGGTGGTGCGTCCCGGGCTGGCGAGTCCCAGCGCCCTGCGGCGTTTCGAGCATGAAGCCCGGTTTCTGGCCCGTCTCCAGCATCCGCACATTGCCCAGGTGTATCGCGCGGCGATGTTCGACGACCCGGTGTCGGGAATCGCCGTTCCCTTTTTCGTGATGGAGCTGGTTGAGGGGGCGCAAGCCATCACTGATTACTGCGCGAATGCGCGCGGCGACGGCGCCGCGCTGGACTTGCCGGCTCGGCTGGCGCTCTTCCAGCAGGTGTGCGACGCCGTCCATCACGGCCACCAGCGCGGTCTCATTCACCGCGATCTCAAACCGAGCAACATCCTGGTAGACGCGGCGGGCCGGGTGAAGATCATCGACTTCGGCGTGGCCCTATCGACCGACGCCGATCTCACCCTCACGACTTTAGAGACCGCGTCCGGCCACCTGATCGGGACCCTGCAATACATGAGCCCCGAGCAGTGTGGCGCCGGGGCGGGTGACCTTGATGTGCGCAGCGACGTCTATGCGCTCGGCGTCGTCCTCTATGAGCTCGCCTGCGGCCAACCGCCCTACGATCTGCGCGGCGCGACGATTTTCTCGGCCGCCCGGATCGTGTGCGAACAGCCGGTGGCGCCGCCGCGCTTGCAGCGGGGCCGGCTGCCGCGCGACGTGACAGCGATCGTGCTCAAGTGTTTGGAGAAAAGCCCGGCGCGGCGTTACCAGTCCGCGGCCCAGTTGGGCGATGACCTCGCCCGACGGCTGGCGGGCGAAGCCGTTTCGGCGCGTCCGCCCGGGGTGTACCGCCGGGCGACGCGGTGGGCGGCCCGGCACGCCATTGCGGCCACGGCGCTGGTGTGCGGGCTGTTTCTGGCGCTGACGGGCATCGCCACGGCGATTGGTGTACGGTATCTTGCGATGCGGCCCGACCATCTCTGGATGGCTCCTGATGGAAAAATTGTGCAGTTGGAGACGGTCGGAGGCGTTCGCATCGGGCGGGAGCTTTCGAATCCGCACCACAGCGACCACGTGGCCGTCCCTTCCTTCGTGGAACACAACGGCCGACGTCTTTGCCTGATTGCCGCCCTCCGTCGGGCGGATGACAGCGTCGATCTCGCGGTGACGGCGTACGACGCGGACATCGGCTTGACCACCAACGGCGTCGTGTGGAGCGATCGGCTCAAGCACAGTGATATTCCCGTGCCGCCGATCGGGCGCACTTACCCACCGGCGAGTTTCACCCCCTACGAGCTTCTGTTAGGGCAAGTCGTCGACGATACGCCCGAACCCGAGATCATTTCATTTTGGGCGCACCATTATTCATTACGCGCTGTACGCATTTACGACCTGGACGGCCATCTGCTGTACCAGATCTGGCACGACGGAAGCGTCGGCAGTCGTTCAGTGCGCTATCACGCGCCGTCCGGACTGCTCGTGTGTGGCGGCAGCTACACGACCCACGACCCCTGGGATATCGCGCCCGGCGTGCCGCCAAACAGCTATGATCTTCCTATGGTTTTCGCGATCAAGCCCCGCCTTGGGTTCATAACCAATCGATTGATGGACGTTCCGGAAACCCCAGCGCTGATCGCGAAGCGCTTGGCACGCTATCCACCGGAGGCGTTCGCCGACCGCTACGCCCCGGTCTGGTACAAGTTCGTCTGGCCGTTGCATCGGGCATTCAGGGTGCAAGTCAAGGCAGTGGGTCGTGGTGAATACCATCGTCAGCAGTCAGGCCGCGCGCTGGGCGACATCAGTGTCGATGTGTTGGACACGTCGGACCGCTCGTATTCCGGGTTTAGCTGGGTAATTGATCGCGCCGGCGCGTCCATTCCCGGTACCCATTCGGCAGGCGATATTTATCGCCGGGCCATGGCAACGAGCGGGCTTGCCCTGCCCGTCCCCGAGCAGCACCGTCTCGTCGATCTGGAGACGCTGCTGGCCGACCCGTTTGGCGATCTCGCGTACGGCACGGCGCCGGACCAGACCGTTTCCGCATCCGAAGCGGAACATGTTCCCCCGAACTGAACGCAACCATGATGCCTGTTCAGCGTGTAATCTCGAAAGCGTCGTGGGTTCCGCCCGTACTGTACGATTCCGCCCGTTGCCGCTATGATGTTTCGTCCGGTCGACAGAGGGGCGCGCCAGCCCGATCGCCATGCGGGTCTCGGCGCCGGGCCGGAGGTTCAGGAAATCACCAGCACCAACCCAGATTCCACAGGCAGGATGTTGTGATCGACCATGCGTGGACCGAACGAGAGAGCGCCGCATCGCTCGCACGGCTGTTGCCGCGCCTGACGGCGCGTTTTGCGGACCAGGTGGACCCCGGCGAATGGGAGGCGTTTGTCCAACGCATCCGCGATCATTTTCCCAGAATGTTCCGCGGGTTGCTGCGCCTCTACGGGCACCGCTACGACTTTTTTTATCACCTCGAGGCGGTCCTCGCCGCCGCGGCCGAGATGTGGATCCAACGCCCGGCGGAGCTCAAGGCCCTCGACGGCGTGCGCTCGGCCGACCCCGACTGGTTCCAGTCGAACCGGATGGTGGGCGCGGCGTGTTATGTCGATCTGTTCGCCGACCACCTCACCGGGTTGCGCGAGCGGATCAGTTACCTTTCGGAGATGGGCATCACCTACCTCCACCTGATGCCCCTGTTCAAGACGCCGGAGGGCGACAACGACGGGGGCTACGCGGTGAGCAGCTACCGCGAGGTCGACCCCATGCTGGGCGACATGCAGGACCTCTCTGAGATCGCCAACGAACTGCGCCACCACGGCATCAGTCTGGTGCTGGACTTCATCCTCAACCACACGGCCGACGACCACGAGTGGGCCCGCAAGGCCTTGGAGGGCGATCCGGAGTACCAGGAGTACTACCGGATGTTTCCCGACCGCGGCGAGCCGGACGCGTACGAGCGCTCCATTATGACGGTTTTCCCGGATGACCACCCGGGTTGCTTCACCTACCGCAACCGCCTGCGCAAGTGGGTCTGGACCACGTTTCACAACTACCAGTGGGACCTGAACTACGAGAACCCCACCGTTTTCTGCCGCATGGCCGAGGAGATGCTGTTTCTGGCCAATCAGGGGGTCGAGGTGCTCCGCTTCGACGCGGTGGCGTTCTTGTGGAAGCGGATGGGCACCACCTGCCAGAATCAGCCCGAGGCCCACGTCATCATCCAGGTGCTCAACGCCGTCGCCCGCATCGCCGCCCCGGCGCTGGTGTTCAAGAGCGAGGCCATCGTCCACCCCGACGAGGTGGCCAAGTACATCCACAGCGAGGAGTGCCAGCTATCCTATAATCCCCAACTGATGGCGTTGCTCTGGGACGCCCTGGCCACGCGCGACGTGCGGCTGCTGCGCGGCGCCATGAGCCACCGCTTCGGCGTGCCGGAGGGGTGCGCCTGGGTGAACTACATCCGCTGCCACGACGACATCGGCTGGATGTTCTCCGACGACGATGCCCGCTGGTTCGGGATTGATCCCGGGGGGCATCGCTACTTTCTCACCCAGTTCTACACCGGGCGCTTCGAAGGCAGCTTCGCCCGCGGGCTGCTTTTCCAGGAAAACCCCATGACGCGCGACGCCCGCGTCTCGGGCACGACCGCCTCCCTCTGCGGCCTGGAGAAGGCCAATGAGCACAACGATCCGCACGAGGAGGAGCTGGCCATCCGCCGGATTCTTTTACTCTACGGCATCGCCATGACCATCGGGGGCATCCCCCTGATCTATCTCGGCGACGAGGTGGGCGCGCTCAACGACTACACCTACGACCGCGACCCGGAAAAGCTGGGCGACAACCGCTGGGCCCACCGCCCGGTGTTCGATATGGAAAAAGCAGAACGCCGCCGCGACCCCGACACGGTGGAAGGACGTATCTACGCCGGCATGCTCCGGCTGATCCAGATACGCCAGCAGACCCTCGCCTTCCGCCGCGGCGAGACCGAAATCGCCGACCTGGGCAGCGACCGCGTGTTCGGCTACTTTCGCCGCCACGAGGACAACACCGTCCTGGTCCTGGGCAACTTCACCGAACACGAGCAGTGGATCGCCGGCAACCGGTTGCGGCTGCTCGGTTTACGCAAAACCTTCACCGACATCGTCGCCGGGCGGGTGGTGACCGCCGTCGAGCACCTCCAGCTCGAACCCTACCAGTTCGTTGTCGTCGTCGGGGCGCGCTGATCGGAGGATTCCGGCTGATCGGCCGGTACGACCGGCCCGGCGGACGCACTGACCGAGCGACGCAGACGATGCAGACGCCTCAGCCACGGCTGCCCGCCGGACGGCTCGCCCCGCGTTTCAGCACCGCCCGCACGCCGCCGAGTAAAGCGTCGCGATTAAACGGTTTTTCCAGAAACGCGACCCCCTCCTCCAACACGCCGTGATGGGCAATCACGTTGGCCGTGTAGCCGGAAACAAACAACGTGGCCGCCTCAGGCCGGCGCTCGCTCAGCGCTTCGGACAACTTCCGGCCGTTCATCTCCGGTAAAATTACATCGGTCATCAGCAGGTGAATCGGACCGGGATGGGCCGCGGCGAGCCGCAGCGCCTCGGACGGCGTTGTGGCCGCCAGCACGGTGTATCCGGCACGGCCGAGCACGGTCGTGGCCAGTTCACGCACCGCGGCGTCGTCCTCGCAGATCAGGATCGTCTCGGAGCCGCCGGTGGTGTCCTTTGCGGCAATCCGTGCAGCCCGGGGCACCGCTTGCGGAACATGCGGCAGGTAGACCCGAAAAGTCGTGCCCTGCCCCGGCTCGCTGTACACGGTGACGCGCCCGCTGGCCTGTTTGGCGATGCCGTAGACGGTGGCCAGTCCCAATCCGGTCCCCTGGCCCAGCGGCTTGGTGGTGAAGAACGGCTCAAAAACGCGATCGCGGGTGGCCGCGTCCATGCCGCAACCGGTGTCGCTGACTGCAAGCATGACATAGCCCTGGGCATTCGGCGGGGCGGGTGGCAGGTCGGGGAGGTCATCGAGGTCGCAGTGCGCGACTTCGATAGTCAGCCGGCCGCCGTCGGGCATGGCGTCGCGGGCGTTCACCACCAGATTGACGATCACCTGCTCGATCTGGCCCGCGTCGGCACAGACGATTGCCGGTCGCGGCGCCGGTTGAATCGCCAGTTCAATGTTCTCGGTGATCAGCCGTTGGAGCATATCGTCAAGGTTGGTGATGACGTGGTTCAAATCCAGCACCTGGGGATGCGTCACCTGGCGGCGGGCGAAGGCGAGCAGTTGCCGGGTCAGGGTTGCGGCGCGCTGGGCGCCCCGCTCGACCTCGCCCAGTTCGGCCAGCACGCTGTCCACGGTGGCGCGCCCCGCGCGGATGCGGTCGGCGGCGAGTTCCACGTTACCCAGAATGGCGGTGAGGATGTTGTTGAAGTCGTGTGCCACGCCGCCGGCAAGCTGGCCGATGGCTTCCATCTTCTGCGCCTGGCGGAGCTGCGCCTCGAGCTGGATGCGCTCGGTGATGTCGGTGGCAATGCCGCACACCGCGTAGGGCGCGCCATCGGGGTCGCGCAGAGGGAACTTGACGGTAATGTAGGTGTGCATGCCGTTGTCCAGCGGCACGAGTTCCTCGAATTCGCAGGCGCAGCCGGCCTCGAGGGCCTTACGGTCGTTCTCGCGCATGGTGCGAACGAAGTCTTCGCGGTCGCAGACGTCGGCGTCGGTTCGCCCGCGCATGGCCTTGGCGGTGACGTGCAGCAGTTCCTCAAATCGCCGGTTCACGGTGAGATAGCGGCCGTCGAGATCTTTCACGAAAACGACGGAGGTGGTGTTGTCGAGGATGGACTGGAGGTATTGCTCGCTGCCGTGAAGTCGGGCGCTGGTTTCTTCCAATTCGCTGGTGCGTTCGTGGATGGCGTTTTCGAGTTGCAGTTGCAGGCGGCGCAGCTTGAGATGGGTATTGACGCGGGCCAGCACTTCGCCGGGCTCGTAGGGTTTGGTGATGTAATCGACGCCGCCGGCGTGAAAGCCCTTGATCTTGTCCACGGCCTCGTCGAGCGCACTGACGAAAATGACCGGAATGTCGCGGCTGTGCTCCGCCGCCTTCAGCCGGCGGCAGACTTCGAAGCCGCTCATCCCGGGCATGCGCACGTCGAGGAGGATGAGCTCGGGCGCGGCCGCGGCAACCGCGCGCAGGGCGGCTTCGCCGTCATTGGCGGGTCGGGCCTGGTGACCAACCTCCGCCAGAATGCCGGCCAGAACGCGTAGATTCGCCGGCGAGTCGTCGACGATGAGGACATCGCCGCCCGTGATGGTGTCGATGTCAGCCATGACTCAAAGACTCCTGGGGCGCGTCGGCGCTCGGCGCCAGCGCCTCCACAATGCGGTCGTAGGCGAATTCCTCAGCCAGTGCGTACAGGGCGTCGGCCAGCTCCGGATCGCACGTCCTGATGTGGGCGATCTGGGCGGCGATTTCCGCCGGACGCAACTCGATGGCGGCCCGGCGCAGGTCGGCGCGCAGCGTCTCGGGCAGTCTGGCACAGCGGGCTGCCAGCTCAGTCGCGCGCGGCGCGGGGCGCGCCACCGGCGCCGGTAGAAAACGCTCGTCTTCGTATTCGAAGCGCACATCCAAGTGGTGACGGATGACGTCGAGCAGCCGGTTCACATGGACCGGTTTGCGCAAGAAATCATCGCATCCCGACGCATGGACGGCGTCCCGGTCTTCCTCGAACACGCTGGCGGATACGGCCACCACGGGAATGTCGCTGCCCGTGGTCGACGCCTTGATTCGCCGGGTTGCTTCCAGACCGTCCATCACCGGCATGCGAATATCCATCAGGACCAGATGCGGCAACCACGACGCGGCGAGGTTGACGGCCTCGAGACCGTTGCGCGCCTCGCGCGTGTTAAATCCGACGGCCGCGAGTTGCTGACACAGAATGGTGCGGTTGTCGGGATTGTCGTCGACCACCAGGACGCGCGAATGTCCGGCGTCGGGCGCAAGGCGACGGACGCGGCGTCCGGCGCCGGCGCGGACCGCGTCTTCGGGCCGGCCGACGGCGACCGCAACGTCGATGCGAAAGGTGCTGCCCGCGTCGGGCGCGCTGGTGATCTCGATGTCGCCGCCCATCAGACGGGCGTACTCGCGGGTGATGGTCAGTCCCAGGCCGGTGCCCTCGTGTGCAACGCGCCCGCTGGCGCTCTGCTCAAACGCGCGAAAGACGCGCTTGATCTCTTCGGGGGCGATGCCGACCCCGGTGTCCTCCACTTCGATCACCAGCCGGCCGGCGGCATCGGCATTCGGCTTGTAGCTGGCCCGCAGGGCCACGCCCCCCTGCTCGGTGAACTTGATGGCGTTGCCGAGCAGATTGATCAGCATCTGGCGCAGCTTGTTCTGGTCGCCGACCACGTAGCGCGGCAGGTCGTCGGCGCGCACGACCAGCAGTTGCAGCCGCTTGCCGTTGGCCCGCACGCGAAACATCAGCTCGAGATCGTCGAGCAGGGCGTGCAGATCGAAGGTCGCCGGATGCAGCGCCGCGCGGCCCGCTTCGATCTTGGACATTTCCAGAACGTCGTTGATCAGCGCCAACAGGTGCTCCCCGCTGCGGTTGATGGTGTCGAGGTTGGCGCGCTGCTCGCGGCTGAGCCCCGCGTCGCGCTGCATCAGGTGCGAGAAGCCCAGGATGGCGTTCAGCGGCGTGCGAATCTCGTGCGACATGTTGGCCAGAAAGTGGCTTTTCGCCCGGTTGGCCTTCTCGGCCGCGTCCTTGGCGCTTTGCAGCTTGCGGTTGGCGACTTCAAGCTGCTTGGTCCGCTGGCGAACGCGCTGTTCCAGGTCCTCGTTGAGCCGGCGAACCTCCAGCTCGGCGCGCCGGCGCTCCTCCACCTGCTGGGCAAGCTGCATCTTCTGATAGGCGGTCTGCGAGAGCTGGTTCGCAAAGTTGTACAACGCATCACAGATGTGCCGAAAACGCTCGGTGGACATGCGCGGGACTTCCGCGAGGGCGCTGCGGAAATCGTCTTCATCCGCGCCGATCGCACGGGCATACCCAAGCATGCCCTCCTCGTCCAGCTCTTCGTTGCGCACCTGCCCGATCAGCCAGTTTCCAATGTGGTGCGGCCCGGCGTAGATCGTCGCTCCGCCGTCCCACAGGCCGCAACTGTGGCAAGGCTGCATATTCGGACCTTCGGGATTGGGCCGGCCAAGCAACGCGTCGGAACGCATGCAGTTCGCCAGCCCCTGGACCGTGCCCCGGATGACGTCGCGGCAAAGACGGGTGAAGTTGCTGGGAGCCGTCAACGGACGTCCGTCCGGCGCGGTAATGATCGACGCGATGCCCGTCGCCTGGCTGAAGGCATCCTGGAGTCGCTGGAGCTCCGCGACATCCAGCAGGTCGGTGAGTTGCAGACTCTCGGACGCGATCGGCAGCGCCGGCCAGGGATTATCATTGGTACCCGGACCGCATGGGGTACATTCCGCCCGTTCGCGGGCGCTCCGCGGCGGGCGTAGAGCATCCTCCCCTCCTGGACCGTTTCGCCGGTTCAGTCGCATTTCCTCGGTCATGCTCCACCTCGCATGCACAGTCCCGGAACGACCGCCCCCACGGACAGGTGGCCCGTCGCGCAAGCCAATGCTGCGCCCCCATGTCCGCAGTCTCAACTGCCAATCTGGCGACCTGCCGCCCGCTCACTTAGCCCAGGTTACGTACCTTTACTATCGGATAATCACCTGGTTCGCCAGGGGTCACATCACAGGCCCACGCGCAATTGTAATGTCTATTGTCTGCTTCGGGCTTACAAATACGTACCTTATCCCCACTTCCGGCCCTCCCAGTGTCGCGGCGCCGCCGGGAATTCACCCCGAACGGCCCCCGGCCAGCCGAATGCAATAAGCGCCGAGCACGGGCGTTGAGGTGGGTGATCGAACGGTGTGTTCGAACAAACGTGAAGAAACGCCGGGAACGGCAACGGATCAAGCAGGAGTGAAATACCATGAAAGCAAAGTATGTTTGGGTCACGGGGCTGGGTAGCCTCGTCGTCGCACTGACGGTGAGCACGGCCAACGCGGCCGAACGCCCCCAGGGTGATCAACCGATTGATGAAGCGCGGCAGGAGCGGATGCTCGAGCGGTTTGGCGACGAGGGAATCGACGCCGACGGTGACGGGATTCTCACTCGCGACGAAGTGCGGGCGTTCTTCGCCGATCGCGATGATCGCCCTCGGCGCGGCATGAAGGGGCGGCGCGGCATGGACGGGGAACGCCGCGGACGGGAGCCGGGTCGCGGCCCGGGTCCAGGCCAAGTGTTCATGATCATCAACCAGCTTGAGCTGCTGGCGTCCGAGACCGTACCGGCCGGCGTCACGGCCGAAGGGCTGCCCCGCGCCGACGCCGATGAGGATGGTGTGCTGACCGATGCGGAATGGCAGACCTTCGCCGCCCAGCGCAGCACGCGCATCCTCAACCACCTCCTCAAACAGCATCCTGAGGCCGACACCGACGAGGACGGCGCCCTCAGTGCGGAAGAGCTGGCCGCATTCAAGGCGGCCGAGCAGGAGAAGGCCAAACAGATGATCCTCCTGCGCGACGCGGAGGCCGACACCGACGGCGACGGGGTGCTCTCGGACGCCGAGTTTGAGGCCTTCACCAGCGCCCGCCAGGCGGAAAACCGCGCCCGGATGCTTGAGCGTCACCCCGCGGTGGACGTGGACGGCGACGGCATCGTCAGCGAGGCCGAGGCGGCCGCGTTCATGCTTCAGCGCCCACAGCGTGGCCCGCGTGAGGGCCGGGGCCTGCGGGACGGCAAGGGGCCCCACGAAGGCCGGGGGCCGCGTGACGGCCAGGGGCGTGGCCGCGGCCCGGGTCGGGGGCCTGGACCGCGACCGGATTGCCCCAACGCTCCGGTCGATGATGAGGTCGAACAGGAATAACCCGCCCGCTCCGTAGGTCGGGGCTCCACAAACCAGGCTATCATGCCTTTTATGCCGGGCGTCGATCACTGCGGTGGTCGACGCCCGCTTTTATGGTCTGTCCAGCCAGCGATCAAGGGATCGCGGCGAGCGGGCGAATGGCGTTTTCCAATGCGTTGATGTCGTAGGCGCGCCTAAGGTCGAAGGGCAGCATGGTTCCGTGGTTGTGGTCGCTGGCCAGAATGATCATCCGCTCGTGGACGACGGCGTAGCCCATTTCCTGGGGCTGGTGGCCGCAGATGAAGTAATCCACGTCCCACGCGCGGCACAACTCCTCGAGCTGGGCGGAGGTCTGGTGCCGACCCCAGACCAGCAGGTAGCCGCTGCCGCCGTCGCGAAGATCCATGTCCGTGGGCTCTCGATCCAGCACGGTGGGATCGAAGTCGCGCATCACGCCGGGACTGGGCAGTGAATGGCTCAACATCACGCGGTTGGCCGTCCGGGCCCCGAGCGGATAGGAGCGGATGAATTCCATCATCGCGTCGGCCACTTCCATGTACCCATCGCCATAGCTTTCGCGCATGCCGGCGAGAAAGTTGAAGGTGACGATGCGCCCGCCCTTGCTGATGTCCTGCTCGATGAGCTGGGCGAGCTCGTGGTTGCTCTGAAGAAAGTGAACCTGATCGGGAAACTGGGTTTTCCAGCGGGCGGCCGAGAGCAGGGCTTCGTGCGAAGTGTCCAGGCCGTTGAAGCCCTGCGGCTCCTCGTGGATGATCTCCTGGAGGATCACGTGCCGGGCGGGCACGTGCTCGAGGTCGCAGTACGACATGATCCGCTCGAGGTTGCGGCGGTGTCCGTGGATATCGCCGGTGGCGACCAACTGGCCGTAGTCGGGAAAGACCAGCACGGCGCCGCGCAACAGGGGGTCTTCGCGGTTGTACCGGGCGGCGTCGCGGTAAATCTGGGCGTCTTGTTGGACCTGGGCGGCAGTCATCCGTCCGTCGCCTCCTTCTCGGTTGCATTCGTCGGGGGAAGCTGGTCTTGTGCGGCCGCCTGCTCGGCGCGGCGCCCGGCGCGGAGTTCGTCCAGTTTCTGGCGCCACAGTCGATGCACCATTTGCAGGCGCGAACTCACCTGCTCCATGTTTTGCGGGCGGTCGTTGGGGTTGGTCTTGCAACAGTCCATGACCAACTGGCTCAAAGACAGCGGGAACTTGTCGTTGATCTCCTTGGGGCTTTGAGGGCGGTCGCTCTTGACCATCTCGACCGCGCCGCGCAGATGCGCGGGAAGGTCGGTCGGATAGGTTCGCCCGGTCAGCACCCAGTACATGGTCGCCCCGAGGTTGAACACGTCCGTTCGCTGGTCCAGCGTGGACCGGTGGACCTGCTCGGGCGCGATGTAGTCCGGGGTGCCCTGGATGCGCTCCTTGCGATGCCCGATGGGGCAACTCTGCCCGAAATCGATGATCTTCACGACGCCCTCGGTCCCGACGACCACGTTGTTCGGCTTCATGTCCGCGTGGACGTAGCCGTGGGCGTGGAGCGCGGACAAACCGCGGGCGACCTTCTGAAAGATGATCAGAAAGTGTTCCAGCCGGTTGGGGCGGTGCTGTTCCAGCGTTCGGCCGGGGACGTACTCCATCAACAGCATGACCTCGTTGGTCTGCAACCACTTTTTGTTGCGATGGAGCGCCAGACTGTGGCGGAGGTGCGGGTGCTCGACGCCGTGGCTGACCTTGTACTCGATCTCGACCTGCTCGATGAACTTCTGGTCGTCGGATTCCTTGCGCACGACGCGCTTGATGGCGTAGTAGTGCCCGGTGAGCTCTTCGACCACGTGGAAGATGGTTGAGCGCGCACCTTGGCCGAGGGTGGCGACGTGTCGGTAACCCGGGATCAGCGAAGCCAAAACAACAACCCCCACGGCGATTGGCGGCCCGAGCGGAAACGCAGCCCGGCGGCACGGATCGCCCCCTGTGACAGGGCATTATACGGGGTCCGGGGATTTGATCCACGACGCCGGCAGTCGGGCGGCTGCTCGTGCAGAAGGTTGCAGCATGCATCCGTAATTGCGGATCAAAGGTGCATGTCATGCAGGCGGTCGGAGAGGCCGCCCCGGCCGATGAGGACAAGTTGATCGCCCCCGCGAATGACTTCGTCCGGGCCGGGTCCGAAAAGCTGGGCGCCGTCGGTCCGTTTGATGGCCACGACCATCATGCCCGCCCGTTCCCGGATGCCCGATTCTCGCAGGGCCTTGCCGACCAACTGGGAATCACTGCCCACCTCGTACTGGGCCACCTCCATGTCCACGCCCTTGGACGCCATGTCCAGCAACTCGACGACCTGCGGGCGACAGATGAGGTTCACCGTCTGACTCGCGCCGATCATCTGCGGGCAGATCACCTCGTTGGCGCCGGCGCGGAGGAGCTTGCGCTCGGTGGTGGCCTGGTCCGCCCGCGCGATAATGTGCAGGTGAGGCTGGAGCTCCCGGGCGGTGAGCGTGACGTAGACGTTGTCGGCGTCGCTGCTGAGGCAGGTGACCAGGGCGCGGGCGCGCATCAGACCGGCGGCCAGCAGGGCGTTGTCCTCGGTCGCGTCGCCCTCGATGAACAGGATCTCGTCTTCCTCGAGTTCGTGGATGTTGGCGTTGTCGATGGCCACGCAGGGCACCTTCTCCGTCTGCAACTGGCGGGTGACCTGGGCGCCCATGCGGCCGTAACCGCAAATGATGACATGACCGTTGAGCTGTTCGATGCGTGCTTTCATCTGCGACCTTTCGCGCAGGCGTTGAAACTCGCCCCCGACCACCAGCGAAACGAGGTTGGCCAGAGCGACGGAGAGCGCTGCGTAGCCGACCAGGATCAGCAGGATGGTGAGAATCTGCCCTTGCTGGCTGAGGGGGAAGACTTCCTTGAAGCCCACCGTGGTCAAGGTGATCACCGTCATGTACAGGGAGTCGAGCAACGACTGGTGTTCGACCAGAACATAACCGGCTGTGCCGCCGAACAGCACGACCAGGACGATGACGATGGACAACCACAAGCGGGTGACGGGATTCAAAGACGCAAGCCTCCGGCTGTTGCCAGGACCGCTGATGGCCCGCTAGGCCCGGCGCGGCGCCCGGACTGCTCATTTGCGCAAGGTCGGCGCATGCTCCAGGATCGCGATGATCAGCACGATGCACAGGCACTGGGCGAAAATCAAGCCCGCGGTCGGCCAGTCGGCGCGCGGCAGCAGCAAGGCCGATGCGCTCGTCGCGGCCGTCGCGAGGTAAATGGTCAGCACCGCCGAGCGGGTCGACATGCCACGGTTGACCAGGCGGTGCGAGAAGTGCCGCTGGTCGCCGCGGAAAGGACTCTCGCCCGCTTTCAGCCGGTGGGCGACCACACTCGCCACGTCGTACAGTGGGACGGCCAGCACCACCAGCGGAACCAGCACACCGACCGGACGGTAGCCCTGCCCCGGGTCGTAGTAGGTCGTGAGTATGGTCAGCACGGCCAACAGGTAGCCGACGACCATGCTCCCGGCGTCGCCCATGAACACCGACGCCGGGGAGAAGTTGAACCACAAAAAGCCCAGCAGGGCGCCGACCAGGACCCAGGCGAGGGTGGGGACGAAGATCTGTCCCGAAAGGGTGGCGCTGCATGCGAAGATTGCCGCGGCGATGGCGGCCACGCCTGCGCTGAGCCCGTCCATGTTGTCGAGGAAGTTGAACGCGTTGACGATGAGCACGATCCAGAAGGTCGTGACGGCGATGGACAGCGCCGGCCCCAGGGCCTCGGCCGCTCGGATGCCGCAGCCCGCGGTGAGCGTCAGGGCGACGGGCAGTTCCACGGCCAGCTTGCTCCACGGCCCGAGCGCCCGGATGTCGTCCACCAGTCCGACCACGTGCAGGATGAGCGCCCCGGCGAGGATGGCCAGCAGGAGCGGCAGCTTCTCGGCGATGCCGGAGAGATGGGGCGCCAGAAAGGGCGGCAGCCAGTCGGGGAGCGCTGCGCCGGTCGCCAGGAAGCGCGCCAGCAGCACACCGGCCAGCACCGGCAAGGCTACGGACAGGAAGATGGCGATTCCACCGCCGAGGGCGACGGACTGGGCATGGCGTTTGTGCCCGCCGGGCCGATCGACGAAACCGCGGCGGCGGGCCCAGCCGCGCACGCCCCACGTCAGCAGGACGCTGAGCACGAAGGAACCGGCCACGGCAGCCAGGGCGATCCACCACATGGCGGTGAGTGTACGTCCCCGCCACGGGCTTGCAAAGCACGGTGACCGCGCGCCCCTTGCGTCCGTCGGGGCACTTATCTCGTGGGCGGTGAGCCGCAGCCCGCTGACAGGGGCGTCGGGGGCGGCTAGAATGATTGCCCAACAAAGCGGGCGGCGGCGATCGCTGGGCGGATACGGTCCGTTCAGAGGAAAGTCCGAACTGGGCAGGGCACGGTGGTTGGTAACGCCAACCCGGCGCGAGCCGAGGGAAAGTGCCACAGAAAAGATACCGCCGCCGGGGGCGCGTCCTCCGGCGGTAAGGGTGAAATGGTGCGGTAAGAGCGCACCGCACGGCCGGTGACGGTCGTGGCAGGGTAAACCCCACCGCCAGCAAGCCCAAGCAGCAGCCCGGGCGGCCCGTCCGAGCGTCGCGCAAGCGGCGCAGGCTGTGGGTAGGGTGCACGAGCCGGCGGGCGACCGCCGGCCTAGATGAATGATCGCCCGCTCCTCTCGGGGAGTGAACAGGATTCGGCTTACGCGCCCGCTTTGTTGGTTTTTGGCTATCAGCGGTCAGCATTCAGCGCTCAGTTGGGGATGGCTGGAGTTGCCGTTGTTCATGGGGTTTCCTCTTTAGGGAGGGTGATGCCGTAGACGGCTTCGATGGCCTGGGCGAACTTGGGGGACAGGATGCCCGGGCCGGGGTCGGCGTCGTCCTGCCCGTTCGATGCAGCGCCATGGTCCGCCGGGTCGGTGGCGGCGCGGCGCAAGGCCGGCTTGGGTCGGCCGGTGCGGGCGCGGTGCTGCTCCGCCACGATGCGTGAGAGCCGCGCGAGCGTCTCGGGCGCGGGATCCTCGGCCGCGGCCAGCGAGGCGACGATGGCGCCCTGAACTATGGCCAGACCGGCGGCGCAGGCGACGCGGTCCTCGTCCGGGGGCGACTGCTGCAATTCTTCAAAGAGCTCGTTGATTAGCCGACTGGCGGTCAGCAGGTTGTTACGATGCTGGCGGCACGCGCGCTCGAAAGTCGCCTGCCGTCCCGCCGTGGGTGACGACTGCGCCGTCTGCCGGTCCGCGCGTGCGCCGGTTTTCCGGCGGTTCGTCTTCTTCGCGTTCATGGTTCCAGCGCCGGATCGTGAATGAGGTGTTCGGCGAGTTCGACGCCGCGGGTGCTGAGGCGGAACCAGCGTTGCCGCCAGGGCGTGAGCCGCTCGTCGGGCTCGGAGTCGGCCACCACCCGGAGGAGGTAGCCTTTTTCGCAGAGATAGGCGACGTCGCGGCGGAAGCCGTCCCATTCCAGTTCGGGGAAAAGGCACAGCAGGCTGCGCATGAGCTGCTCGGCCTGCAATGCCGCGGGATAGAGCAGCTTCAGGGCCACCAGCACCTCGTGGCGAATGCGCTTGATTTCGCGCGGGTTTTTTCCATTGGCCATGACGTTACTCCTTGTCTTCGTCGGCCGGCGTCCGCGGCGCGGTCAGCAAGGCGAGTTGCTGGGCGCAACGGGCGACGTCGGCCGGCAGGCAATCAAGTTGTTCCAGAAGAGCCTCGGTACGGCTGGCGGCGGCGCGCAGTTTTTCGATCTGTCCGCGGGCCCACATGCTCTCGCGCAGCCACTCCTCCTTGGTCGTGTAGTCGCGGCGCAGGTCCACCAGGTCGTCGTGCAGCCGTTGGCGGGCGGCGTCGGCGAGGGCGACGCGGTGGGCGAGATCGCCGTAGCGGTCGGTCTGCTGGTCGCGAAGCCCCTTGAGGTAAAACGTAATCACCGTCAGGGGCACCGCCACCAGCGGCACGAGAATCGCCAGCGCCGCCGCCACCGACGTCCACAATTCGCCGAACAGGGGCATGGTCACACGCTCCCCGCCCGCAGGGCCGTGACGGCGGTGGTGATCAGCTCGAGCATCCGCCGCACCGTGTCGGCGCGAATCAACGCGTCCGACAACTCCGCGCGAAACTGCTGCATGACGGGTTCGTCGCGCAGCTCGGTGAGCGCCGTCGTGCGCGGCGGCGCGGCGAGCAGACGGCTGATGGCGTCGTCAACGGCGTGGTCCTGCCGCGCAGCGTCAAGGGCGGCGACCAGTCGATCCCAGGCTTCGGTTGCGTTCATGGTTTTCCCTCCGGTATGGCAGTGGTCTTCGTTCCCCCGGGGTTCATTTTCCGGCGCCGGCGCCGTTCGCCGCGGCGGCATCCGTGCGCGTGCGGACCGATGCTCGGGTCCGGACCGACGCGAGGGCGCTGAGCAGGTAGCGGCGCGTTTCGTCCTCGAGCGACAGGCGCTCGGTCGCCAGGCGGCGCAGACCGGTGGCTACTTCGCGGGCGGTGGTGGCGTTGCTCTCGGCGATGAAGCGCCGCTTCTGCGCGGCGCTGCGGTCGGCCGCGAGGCGCGCGAGGGCGGCCTCGAAGTCGGCGCGATGGGCGGTGAGCGCCGCAGCGTCGTCGCCGGCGGACTGGATGCGGGCGACGAAGGCGGCGACCAGCCCGGCGGTCCGGGCGTCGTCGGCCTCGGCGAGGTCGGCGTGGTATTCCGCGATGGCGGCGGACATGGTGTCGGCCAGGCTGTCGACGGCGTCGGCCGCGGCGAACTCCACGCGTCCGCCGGCGGCGCAGCCGACGAGGGTCAGGGTCGCGGCCGAGCACCCGGCGAGGGTCAGGGTCGCGGCCGCGCAGCCGGCGGGAGTGAGGGCGGCGGCGTTCGCCACGCCGGCGAGCAGGCAGGCCAGGGTCGGTCGAAGGCAGGTGCGTTTCATGACAGATCCTCCACGGCGCGGGCCATCCGCGCTCTCTACCCCCTATAACGCGCGGGGTGATCTATCCAGCCCCCCTGGCGGGGTCAAGAAGCGGGAATTTTCTGATGAGCGCGGTAGTTGGCGGCGGGTGACACGATGGGGCGGCGGTAGCGGGTGAGGCTGGAGAAGGCATGCCCGGGCCGGCGGCGTCTGAGGTGAATGGATGCGCCCGGTTGCGCTGTGCAGGGCTGATGCGCGGTGAATGGGCCGGGTTGCAGGTGCCGGGCTCGCTTGGCGGCGGCTGGTGCGACTTCGGGGCGCCGGGGGCGTTTCCGGCCGATGGGTGGCAGAGGTCGGTTTGGCGCGGCTGGGCTGGTTGGGGAATTCAACATACGCTTCAAAAT
>NPIG01000820.1_pt1 | contig 19937 bp, 14 predicted proteins | sample 8637441 | NCBI WGS metagenome assembly NPIG01 (sample SAMN07420675, study PRJNA396082) | bioreactor metagenome | isolation source: sample BR6 brine-fed electro-methanogenic bioreactor BR | place: Japan: Kochi | collected 2016-06-14 | reverse complement strand
GGGCGGCATGCGCCAGCGCGTCATGATCGCCATGGCGCTGATTACGCGTCCCGAGATACTCATCGCCGACGAACCGACCACGGCGCTTGATGTCACCGTGCAGGCGCAGATACTTGACCTCATAAAGGAGATACAGGCCGAGTTGGGCATGGCCGTCATCCTGATTACGCATGACCTCGGCGTCATCGCGGGCATGTGCGACCGCGTGCTCGTCATGTACGCGGGGCGCATCCTCGAGTCGGGCCCCGCTCGCGACGTATTCTACCGCGCCAGGCACCCCTACACCCGCGCGCTGATGGAATCGATGCCCTCGGCACACGGTCCCGGTGAGACCCTGCGCGTCATCCCCGGCAGGCCACCCGACCTCGTCGGCGGCATCACCGGTTGCCCATTCGCGCCGCGCTGCAGCCACGCCGGAACGAAGTGCCACACCGCGGAATGTCCCCTCCGGGAGGTGGAGACAGGCCACGCCACCGCCTGCATCCGCGTGCAGGCCTGCGAAATCAATTTGGCGCGCGCTGCCGCACACGAGTAGCAAGGGCCTCCTGTGCGGACGGACGAGGCCAACAACGGAAAGAAAGACCCGCGCGCCGCGTGCCGCGGAAGAGAATGGAGCGCCCTGTACCATGAGATGCGCCGTACCCCTGCTCGCTTTGATGCTTGCCGCCGCCCTCAGCGCCGTTGCGGCGCCGGTGTCCCTGTTCCGCGATTTGCCGCTGGCGCATGGTTTCCGGCTGTCCGCCGTGCGCTCCAGCATGCGCCCGGTCGAGGTCGGCACGGTACTCAGCAACGATTCCGGCGCGGAACCGCAGTGGCGTCTGGCGCAGTGGGGCACGCGGTTCAGTCTCGAGGGCGCCGGGCCTGAGTCCACCCCCGCCGGGGTACGCGTGCTTGTTAACAAGGGCAAGACGGTCAAGGTCTTCCCGGGCGGCCTTGCGGGGGAGGGCGTGCTGCTGGCGGTGCACGGCGGCGCGGAGTATGACGGGCATCTGCGGCAGTTCGGCGAGCCGTGGCCACACCTGCTTATCGAGCAATCGTTTCCGGGCGGACTCATCCTGCGTGACTACCGTGAGGTGCGGTTCCGGCTCGAATTCCGCATCGAGAAGGCCGAGCCCGCCGTGCAGGCGCCGCTGGACCCAAGCCTGCACACGGCCCACATCACCGGGTTCTGGACCATCCACAACATGAACCCCGACAGCGCCGACTACCGCGACATGATCTGGTTCGGCATCCCGCTTTTCGACGCGCGCCACGATATCCCGCCGGGGCATCAGGCGCTGGACATCGGCAAGAACGACGCCACCGGCAAGTTCATCTGCACACTGGAAGGCGGCCGCTTCTACAGCGCGCCCACGGGCGATGGCGCCTGGCAGGCACTCAACCGAAACCTGCTTCCGCTGGTCCGTGACGCGCTCGCAGCCTCACAAGCCAAGGGGTTTCTGACGGACAGCCGCTTCGAGGACCTCGCCGCCACCAGTTTCAATCTCGGGTGGGAAGTCCCCGGCCCCTATGATTGCGCCGTGCGACTGCGCGGCCTCAGACTCGAAGGCAAAGAGAAGTAGAGCGACGCCGGCGAAGGCGTCCGGCCTGAACTGGAATCACACCTTCGCGTCCAGCGACCACGGCGCGCGCATGGGACGCGACAGCATCGCGTTGGCTTCGTCGTCACCGGGAAAAAGCTCCCGCTCCACGTCCCAGGCCAGTTTTCTGCCGAGGCGCATCGAGACATTGCCGATGTGCATCACCGTGCTCAGCCTGTGGATATCCTCCGGGCTGTAGTACGGCGCCTTCCGCGCTTTCACGCCATCAATGAAAGCGCGGTGCTCGTCGGGCGGCAACGGGTACATTGTGTTCTTTTCCGGGGGGATGACCGCGTTGAGGATGTCGTCGCTGCTCGCTTCGACCGGCTGGCGCCACGCCCGGCTTTTAACCCAGCCGTCCGTTCCATAGAATCCGATGCCCGTACCGTCGGACTTCACCAGCATCTCGACGCCGTTCGCGTACTGGTAGCGAATCTCGTAGTTCAGCGCGGTGTTGGACAGCATGCCTTCCGGAAACTCGCCCTTGCCGTCCACCTCGACGGGGCCGCTGTGCTCGAGGCACATGGCCACCTGCGCGGTGTCGATGAGGTGCGCGCCCCAGTCCGTCAGTTTCCCGCCGCTGTAGTCGAAGTTGTTGCGCCAGCCCTGCGGGTCCAGGCGCGACGGCATGTACGGCGCTTCCGGCGCGGGCCCGAGCCACAGGTCATAGTCAAGGCCTTCCGGCACCGGTCCGGGCTCTTCCAGGGGAAACAGGTCGCCCGGCGGCAGCGCCACGCGGATGAATTCGAGCTTGCCGATGGCCCCGTTGCGCACCAGTTCCGCCATGCGGTGGTAGATCTCCACCGACCGGTCCTCGATGCCGCCCTGGTAGATGACGCCGGTTTCGCGGATGACGTCGCGCAGCACCTGCCCCTCTTCCACGCTGTAGGTCGGCTTCTCGCAGAACACGTCTTTTCCGGCGCGCGCGGCCATCACCGACATCATCACGTGCCAGTGGTCCGGCGTCGAAATCACGACCGCGTCGATGTCGTCCCGTACAAGCACCTCGCGGAAATCCGCAATCGCTTCACAGTCCCGGTTGCCATAGGCGGCGTTGACCTTTTCGCGCGCGTTTTCGCGCCGGTCACGGAATACGTCGCACACGGCGAGCACCCGCGCTTCCGGTATCTTGAGAAACGCCTCCAGATTCCAGCCCGTGCCGTGCCCGCCAACGCCAACACAGCCGAGCGTGACCTGCTCGCCGGGCGTGGCCGCCTGCGCGCGCCCCGACGCGAACCCCGCCATGGACACCGCCGCCGCGGACTTCAGAAACACGCGCCGATTCATCGTATTGCCCAAAACAGGTGCCTTTCTTTCCTCGCCCGGACCGGGCATGCCTGCAACACCGACGTGGGCATGATAGGCGCGGCCAGGGGGGCGGTCAAACGCGAAACAGTGCGATGCCTTCTCCTACCAGGCGAAATGCTCGTCGACCGCGGCTCGCGCGGCTTCACAGAAAACGGCGTGGTCTTCCGCACTCAGCGTCTCTTTCAGCCGGACCATGTACTCCTGCCAGGAGAATCTGCACGCGCTCGCGGGCCCCTGCGCCCTGGCCGTCGCGGTCCACATGCGGTCCGGGTCGAATTCCGGCATCACGCCGAGCAGCGCCGGGGCGTGCAGCGTCGCCGTTTTCTGCCCGCCGCTGAACAGCGACACGCTTCCATCCGTCAACTGGAACCCCACATCGCCGCAGGGCTCGCCCTGCGCGAACAGTTCCTCGCCATCGCCATACCGGCGCGGGCGCGCAACCCACATCAGGTTCAGGCTGGCGCGCAGGCGCAGCCGGTCCGGCAGTCTGCGGAACAAGGGCATATCGGCCAGCGCATCCGCGTGAAAGCGTTCCCACACGGATTCTTCGATCGCGTTGGCGAAATGCTCCTGGTCCGCCTTGCTCAGCGCATCCCGGGCGCGGGTATAGAGTTCCTGCCAGGTGAACTTCAGGGCGCTGCCCGGCGCCGTTGGGGTGACCGTGGCGGTGCGCAGCGCCTGCGGGTTGAACTGCTGCATCTCCCCGAAGAGGGCCGGCGCCTTCAGTTGCACGGCCGGCGCGCATTCCCGGGTGACTTCAACCGCGCCCTCGAGCAGCAAATACCCGGCAGAGCCTCCGAGCGCGCCCTCATGAATCAACGCCTCCCCCGGTGTCAACGGCACGACCTCTGAAACATCGACAAACAGTCCGGCCAGGTTGTCCTGGGTTGCCGGCGGCATGGCCGCCACGAGCGGCAACCGGCGCACCAGCGGCACAGCAGCGTTCCTGTCCATGGCGTTCCCTCCCAAGGGGGTATCACCAGCCCCCCACAGTATGCAGAATACGCCGGAACACACCTCACGTCAACCGCTCGCGCCCGCTCGTGGCAAAGCTCTTTTCCCGTTTGTTAGAATTGTGCTTCTCCAAGACGGCGGACCCGGGGCCGTGTGCCGCGCCCTGCCGCGCTCCCCGAAACACTGAGGACGCCCCATGCAGATGAATGAACTCCAGAAGACGCGCATCGAGAAGTTCGAGCACCTGAAGTCGCTCGGCGGCCATTTCCCCTACGCCTTCGACCGTTCGCACACGCACGCCGCATTCCTCGGCGATTTCGACAAACTCGCCGGGAGCGGCGAGGAAGTGTCGCTGGCGGGCCGACTGATGTTCCGCAACCGCTTCGGCAAGCTGATGTTTCTGCGCGCGTTCGATGAGACTGCGCGGCTGCAGTGGGTGGTGAACAAGCGCGAGGTCGAGGACGAGCTGTTTCAACTGATCAACAAGGGCGTGGACATCGGCGACATCTGCGGCGCGCGGGGCACGGCCTTCGAGACGAAGACGGGGGAAAAAAGCCTGTTGGTGAAGTCGTTTGTCGTGCTGGGAAAGAACACGCGGCCGCTGCCGGAGAAGTTCCACAGCGTGAAGGACAAGGAAACGCGATACCGCCAGCGCGAACTCGACATGATTATGAATCGCGAGACCTTCGAGGTCTTTGAGAAGCGCAGCCGGCTCTTGTCGTTCATCCGGCATTGGATGGAGGCGCGCGGCTTTCTCGAGGTCGAGACGCCCGTGTTGCAGAGCGTCTACGGCGGCGCCGAGGCGGAACCGTTTGTCACCCGGGTCAAGGCGCTGGATGAGACTGTGTATCTGAGCATCTCGCCGGAACTGTATCTGAAGCGCTTTATCGTGGGCGGCTTCGCCAAGGTCTTCACCATCGGAAAGAACTTTCGCAACGAGGGCATTGACGCCACGCACAATCCAGAATTCACCATGCTTGAGTCCTATGAGGCCTACGTGGACTACAACGACGTGATGGCCATGGCCGAGCAACTGCTGCACGACGCCTGCGTGTGCCTCAACGGCGAGCCGTTCGCGGAGAACGACGGCAAGCGCATTTCCTTTGAGGTGCCCTTCAAGCGGCTTTCCTTCTTCGACGCGCTCGAGGGGGCCACCGGCTTCGGCACGAATGTGCCCCTGGAGGCGCTTGTGGACTATCTCAAGGATCATCCCGCCGCGCAGGGCGTCGACCTGACACTGCCCCGGTCGCGCCTGCTGCTGAAGGTCTTCGAAGTGGCCGTCGAGGAGAAGCTCGAACAGCCGACCTTCGTCATTGACTATCCGCGCGAATCGTCGCCGCTGTGCCGGCCGCACCGAGAAAACCCCGAGCTTATCGAACGCTTTGAGCTTTTTATCCTCGGGCGCGAACTCGCCAACGCCTACTCCGAGCTGAACGACCCGGTGACGCAGCGTACACTGCTCACCGAGCAATCGCGGCTGAGTTCCCAGGACGCCGAAATCCCGCCGGAACCCGACGAGTATTTCATGCAGGCCATCGAGTACGGCATGCCGCCCACGGGCGGGCTCGGCCTGGGCATTGACCGGCTGCTCATGCTGCTCACCGACTCGCCCTCGATACGCGATGTCATCGCGTTCCCGTTCATGCGCCGCGAATCGGGCAAGGACGCAGAGGCCGACGAGACAGCGCCGGATGAGGCCACGGCAGAGGAAGACTGAACGGCGGCATATTGTATGCAAATTGTACGCCTGATTTGACATTGCCCGCCTGGAAATGCTTAGCTTGTATGCTATGCTCAGGCGGGTATCCTCATCCATATCCCTTTTACTCACGGCGGTTTGGCTGCTTTCGGGGGCAGGCTGCGCGGGTATCGGCGCCGAGCCGGGCACGGAACTGACCTTCAGCTTCTGGGGCGACTACAAAGACCTCGAACTGTGGAAGGAAATCGCGGAGCGGTTCGAGGCGGAGCACCCCGGCGTCCACATCAGCCTGCAATACACGCCGCACAGCTACGCGCAGAAACTGCAGCTGCAGTTGCTGAGCAAGAGCGCGGCCGACCTGATCCTGATGGACGACGAGAACTACCCCGGCTACGCCGCGCGCGGGTACCTCGAAGACCTGGCGCCGTACATCGCGCGCGACCGGGAGGCACTGAGGACAGACGACTACTTCGCGACCGCCATGCAGGCCTTCACGTTTCGCGGGCTGACCGCGGGCCTGCCGTGGAACGGCACCTCGGTGGTGATGTTCATCAACAAGGACCTTTTTGACGCGGCGGGCATCCCCTATCCGGAGAAAGACTGGACGTGGGCGGATTTTCGGCGCATCTCGAAGGCGTTGACCAAAGACACGGACGGGGACGGCCGGCCTGACCAGTTCGGCAACATGCTCGGTTTCGGTTTCCTCGATATCGAGCCGGTGGTGTGGAGCTTCGGCGGGCGCATCCTCAACGAGGATTTCACCGGGGCGGCGGTGGACCGGCCCGGCTTTCTCGAGGCCATGCGTTTCCTGCACGACCTGAAATTCGAAGACCGCTCGAGCATCTGGTTCGGCGATTTCGAGGGCATGAACAAACAGGTGCAACTGCTCACCGGCAAGATCGGCATGACTTCGGGCGGCTGGTTCGTGGCGCAAATCCTGGGGGAACACGAAGGGGGCATGCGCTGGGGCGTGTGCCACATGCCGAAAGGGCCCGGCGGCCGCTACACGCGCGTGACGTGGGACGGCATCAGCATCAACGCGGGCATCTCCCCTGCGAAGAAGGCGGCCGCCTGGGAGTTTATCAAGTTCCTGGTGACGGAGCCCATTCAGCAATACATCGCCGAATCGGGGCGCGGCGTGCCGGTGGTGCGCGAGTACGCCGAGAAGTATTTCTCCGACCCGGACACGCCGGTGGACGAGCGCCTCGCCATTGAGGCGATGGACTACGGGCGCATTACCCCGGTGACCGCGAAATACAACCAGTTGAAATCGACGACCCAGTTCTGGGTGAAGAAGCTGGAACTCGAGGACGCGGCGCGCCGGCCGAAGCCGAAGGAGATTGTCGTGCCGCTCCAGACGGCCATCGACAAGATCCTCGCCAGCGAGTTGGGGGATTTCTCCGCCGAGAAGCCGGTCATCGAGGAGAAGGACCCGACCCTGTTCCGCGTGGTGGGCGCGGTCATTGTGCTGGGCCTGGCCACCGGGCTGGTGCTGAGGCTGCGGCGCTCGCAGACCTTGCGCGACCAGTTCAGCGGCGTGTTCCGCAGCCGCATGCGCCGTGTGGAGGCGCTGTGGGGACTGTTCTTCGCGACGCCATGGTTCATCGGCTTCACCTGTTTCCTCGGCTTCCCCTTTCTGTTCAGCATTGTGCTGAGTTTCAGCGCGTGGGACCCCTATGAACCCATATCGCAGCGGAAATTCATCGGGTTCAGCAACTACATCCACGCATTGACCAGAGACGACCTGATGTGGATCGCGCTGAAGAACACGTTCACCTACGCGTGTATCGCGGTGCCGGTGACGCTGTGCGGTTCGCTGGCGCTGGCGATGCTGCTGAACCAGCGGGTGCGCGGCATCGGCCTGTTCCGCACGCTTTTCTACATGCCGAACGTGGTGGGCGGGGTGGCCACGGTCATCATGTGGGTGTACATTTTCAACCCGCATTTCGGCCCGCTGAACACCTTTCTCGCCGCGGTCAACAAGCTGCTCGACAAAACGTTCCTCGCGTTCATCACACTGCCGGAACCGCAATGGCTGCAAAACCCCGACTACGCCATGCCGGCGCTGGTGCTCATGATGCTGTGGGCGACGGGCGGCGGGGGCATGCTGGTGTTCCTGGCGGGACTGCAGGGGATCCCGGAGCAACTCTACGAGGCGGCGGAGATTGACGGGGCCGGGCGCCTCCGCAAGTTCTGGAACGTGACGATACCCATGCTCACGCCGACGATCTTCTTCAACCTGGTGCTGGGGGTGATCGCCGCATTGCAGGTGTTCACGCAGGCCTTCATCCTGGTCGGGCGCGAGGGCGGCCCGAACCACCAGCTGCTCTTCTACGTGATGCACCTCTACAACAAGGCGTTCATCGAGTACAACTTCGGCTACGGCGCGGCGCTCGCGTGGATTCTCTTCGCCATCATCATGGTGTTTACGCTGCTGATCATCCGGTCGAGCGCGCTGTGGGTCTACTACGAAGGCGAAAGGCAAAGCTGACGATGGCGGTGCGCAAGGCGAAACTGCGCGGTAACCTGCGCGTAACCCGGCTCCTCGAGCGGGGAGCGGGACTGGGCCTGCTCTTACTGTTGAGCGCGCTGTTCATGATTCCCTTCGCCATCACGCTCGGCGACAGCCTCAAGACCTTTGGCCAGATTTACGCCAGCCCGCGCATCTGGATTCCCGACCCGCCGCAGTGGTCGAACTACATCGAGATTTTCCGGGTGCTGCCGTTCCTGACCTTTTTCCGCAACAGCATCCTCATCACGGCGATGGCGCTGTTCGGGCAGGTGGCGAGCGCGTGCATGGTCGGCTACAGTTTCGCACGGTTGCGCTGGCCGCTGCGCGACGTGTGCTTCGTGCTCGTGCTCTCTACGATGATGCTGCCCGCGCAGGTGACCATGATTCCGATGTTCGTCATGTTTTCGAAGGCGGGCTGGGTAAACACGTGGCTGCCGATTATCGTGCCGGCGTGGGGCGCGGTGAACGTGTTCAACGTGTTCCTGATGCGCCAGTTTTTCAAAACCATTCCGTTCAGCCTGGAGGAGGCCGCGCTCATCGACGGTGCGAGCCACTTCCGCATCCTCACGCAGATCATGATTCCGCTGGCGAAGCCCGCGCTGCTCACCATTACCGTGCTCGGGTTTGTGCACTGGTGGAACGACTTCATGGGCCCGCTGATCTACCTGAGCGACCACACGCTCTACCCCATCTCGCTCGGCATCAAGATGTTCAACGACTCGCAGAGCGCGAACCCGCACCTGGTCATGGCGGCGAGCCTGGTCGCGATTGTGCCGATTGTCTTGCTGTTCTTCAGCGCCCAGCGGTATTTCGTGAAGGGCATCGCGCTCACGGGGCAGAAGGGCTGACAGCGGTCTCCGGCGCGGCCTTGCGGCCCAACACGCGGTAGAGCACGAACTCGTACTCCCGCTCACAGCGCGATGCCACCGCCTCGCAGTCGAAGACATCGAGGATGCGCCCGCAGAACCGGCCCTGTTCCGGGTCGTCAATGACGCACCAGAAGCCGTAGTGCACGTAGAGCCCGCCGGGGAACCGCTGGCGCAGGTATTCGAGGTCGGAATCGGGTGTCAGCATGAACATCTGCGATGCGCTCTGGCCGTGCATCAGGAAAATGCAGGGGTCGTGCGAGTAGACCATGCTGTGCTCGGGCGCCAACTCGGCGAATTCGACGGCGAACCGGTGGTCCGCCCGGGCATGCCACGCCTCATCGCCGACCGCGCGCACCTGGGGCAGAAAGTACACGAATGTGCCTGCCAGCAGCAGCAGCGCCACGACACGCGCCCACGGCACCCCGGCCCGCGCGGCCACTTGGGCGCCGCGGTGCAGCCCCCAGCCCGCCAATATGGCGAGCGGCGCATACGAGACCAGCGAGAACCGAATGTCGGCGCCATACTGATAGCTGCCCGCATAGAAAAACAGGAAGATGCCGGCCATCAGCAGAAACCACACGGCTACGGGAAGGGTTTCGCGCCAGCGGCGGCGGGCAAGCAGGCCGCCGAGCGCGGCTATGCTCAGCAGCACGGGAAATCTCTCGTTGCGCAGGTAATAGAGGCCGTTGACCCGCAGGTTCTCGCCGAGAAACGCCGTGCCGAGCTTCATGCCGGAACTGCCCCAATCCTCGCCGCGCACCGCGTAGAGGTGGCACCAGTGGGCCGCCGTGAGCGCGAGGAAAAGCGCGGCGCAGGCCCAGAAGCGCGGCTCGGCGAGCGTGCCGGGCCGGCGCAGCAGCACAAGCAGCCCGCAGACTGGCAGCAGCAGCAGCGCCTCGGGCCGGAACTGCACGGCATAGGCCGTCAGTGCGGTGGCAAGGAACAGGTGCGGCGTGGCGGGGCGCCGGGTAAACATGACCACCGCGAGTACTGCGAAGGCGGCGAAGGCCGCGGTGGACACTTCGACGGCGGTGGTGTTCGCCCATTGCAGGTTGACGGGAATGCAGACAAAGGCGAGCCCGGCGAAGAGTGCGGCCCGCGCCGAATCGAAAAGCAGCCAGCCCACGCAGAACACGGCGACCGCGGCGAGGCCAAAGAGCGCGTTGTTTGCCGCGTAGGCCAGCCATTCATGAGGACCGAAGGCGCGAAAAACCAGGCTGAGCAGATAGGGCCACGCATTGGGCTGCTTGTTGTATTCGCCGAGGTAGCACGTGTACTCGCCGTAGCGAATCACCGCCTCGTCCGCCATGGCGGCCTCGCCTTCATACGCGATGTTCAGCCCGATGGACTGGTAAATCTGCTCGTCATAGTAGATGCGGTGCGTGGCGGGCGGAATGAGCGCCGCGGCCAGCACAGCAAACACGGCCAGTGCCAGTGCCGCCCAGCGGAAAGGCGGGGGCAGGCCCTGCAAGGCGCCGAGGTAGTCGCGCAGGGCCGGCAAGCCGGCGCAGACCGCGAGAAACAACGCGGCCGCCAGGAAGCGCGGCGAGTAGTGCATGAGGCCGGAACGCAGCGCCTCGGCATCATTGCGCCAGCACACCAGCGCCACGCCCAGGACCGGCAGCAGGCACATACCCAGCCAGGCGAGCATCCACCGCACGTCTCGTGAGCACACTTTCAGGCGCCCCATTCCGTCTCTCCCCCGCTTTCATACACCCGGTTCTCGTCCGGACAGTATAGCCGTTGGAACCCGTGCTTGCGCATCAGCCGGAACGCGTGCGCAAGCGTGTGGACGAGCGGCTCGCCGTGCACGTTCATGCTGGTGTTCAACACGCACGCCGTGCCCCAGTGCCCTTTGCAGGCGTCGAGCAGACGCGCGTTCGGGTCCTCGCCGGGCCGCACGAACTGGGGACGGCAGGTGCCGTCGATGCCGAGCACCGCCGCGAGTTGCTCCCGCGCCTCCGGACGCGCCCGGTAGCCCATGGTCATGAACCGGTTCGGTTTGCCGTTCGCGCCTTCGAGCAGCGCCTCCGCCTCGCCGTCGAGCAGGGAAGGGCAGAACGGCTGATACCACACACGTTTCTTGAGCTGGCGGTTGAGCCGGTCGCGCATTTCGGCGCGGTCGGGCCGCGCCAGTATGCTGCGGTGCCCGAGCGCGCGCGGACCGTATTCCATGCGGCCCTGAAACCATAGCAGAATCTCGCCCCCGGCCAGCCGTCGGGCGGCGTTTTCGACCAGCGCCCCCGTATCCGGGAAGTCGCGCGCGCCAATACCCTCGGGCCGCTGCGGCCCCGCGTTGTGGTTGGGCCCCCAGTAAATATGCTCGAGCCTTTGTGTGGGGAGTCTACTCCCCGTGCCCGCGGCGGCGAGCGCCGCGCCGAGCGCGAGGCCGCCATCGCCCATGTGCGGAAACACAAAGATTTCGTCCACCTCTTCGAGTTCACGCAGCGCCATGTTGACCTTGATGTTCGAGGCCACGCCGCCCGCAAGCGCGACATCCGAGATGCCCGTCTCCGAGACCGCGCGCCGCACCAGTTCCGCGATGTGCACCTCGAGCGTGCGTTGGGCCATGCGGGCGAACTGCTCGGAAGGCATGCCCCAGAGCAGCGCGCGCAGCGCGTCGTAGAGCGCGAGCGGCCCGAGGTGGGCGCGCACCGCGAGCCCGTCCACCTCGAAGAAATCGAGCATGGGATTGTCACGGTCCGGCACGGGATAGGCATAGGTCGCCAGCGCCATCACCTTGCCCTCGTCCTCGAGTTCGCGCATGTTCAGCAGGTTGGTGACATGCTCGAAGAAGACACCGAGCGAATCGGCGGCGGGCGTGAAGGCGAGGCGCTTCAGGCGGCCTTCCTCATAGCGGCTGACCGTTGCGGAGAGCCCGTCGCCGAGCCCGTCGAGCGTGATGACCGCAGCGCGCGCGAATCCGGCGCCCCAGGCAGCCGCGGCGGCGTGGGCGAGATGGTGGTCCACAGCGACCAGTTCGGGCGCGCGGAATCCAATCGGCGCCAGCGCTCGGGCCACGGCGCGGCGGCTGAGCCGGTCCGTCAGGGCATTGCCCCGCTTCAGCGTCAACCAGTACTTGAGCCGCTTGCGGCGGAGCGCCCACGGTGAATAGGGGGCCTTGCGCCGGCGGATGCGGTAATAATCCTCTTTGGTGGCGGGGGCGAGCCGCGCGAGCGTCTTCGCCCAGTCCGAGGTCGAGTAGGCAATGGCATCGATATCTTCAGGCTTGAGTCCCGCGTGGCGCAGGCAGGCCTCGATGCTGAGCGTGGGAAACTGCACTTCGAGCTTGCGCCGGGTCAGCCGCTCCTCATTGACCGCGACGACGACCGCGCCGTCCTCCAGCAGGGCGGCACCCGCGTCGTGCCCGTCCCAGATGCCCAGTATCCGCATGGTCACGCCACTCTCTGCCGCAGCATGGGCCAGAATCCGGCCGGCCGCAATTGCCGCAACGCCGCCCACAGGGTTTCCGGACGCCGGTAGAAACGCCTGTACGCGGCGGCTACGAGTTCGCCGGTTTCCGCGGCGCTGAGTTCGCACAGGCTGATGCCGGCGTCTTCCTGGGACACGCCGCGCCACGCGTCTTCCTCACCCATGCGGCTTTCCCGCACCGCCCAGTCGAAGAGGCGCGCGCCCGGCCACGGGGCGGCGGCGTAGAACTGCGCGAATTGCAGCGGCAAGCCGCACGCAAAATCGATGGTGGCTTTGGCGGAGGCGCGTGTCTCGCCGGGCAGGCCGAGGATGAAATGCCCGGAACAGACCAGCCCGTGCCGGTTCGCCGCATCGAGCGTCGTGCGCACGGCGCGCGGGTCAATACGTTTGCCCGCCTCGCGCAGCACCGTTTCATCTGCGGATTCAATGCCGAAGCTGACCATCCAGCAGCCGGCGCGGCGCATGGCCGCCATCATCTCTTCATCAATCGAGTCGATGCGGCTGTTACAGGCCCACTGGATGCGCAGGCCCCGGCGCAGTATCTCCTCGCACAGCCCGAGCACATGGCCCCGGTCCATGGTAAAGGTGTCCGCCCAGAACAGGAAATCCCGCACGCCGAAACGTTCGATGTCGCGCTGGAGTTCGTCCGCGAGACGTTCCGCGGAGCGCTTGCGGAGGCGCGTGCCATAATAGGCGCGGGCGGTGCAGAAGCTGCACGGGTGCGGACAGCCCCGGCTCGGCGCGGCCATCAGGAACGGGCGGCCCGAGAGCGGCAGCCGGTAGGGGCCGCCTTCGACCAGTTCCCACGCGGGAAAAGGGAGCGCGTCCAAATCAGACACGAACTGCGGCGGGGTGTCCGTTTCCCGCCCCGGCAGGGCCACGCCGGGGGGTGCGGTGCTCCGGCCCTCGGCCCACGCGTCGAGCAGCGCAGGCGCCGAGGCCTCGGGTTCGCCCACGAGAATGGCGTCGAGTTCCGGCGCACGCGCGAAGGTCGCCGCCTGCATGGCTCCGGGGAAGGTGCCGAAGACCGCGGTGCGCAGCTGCGGCCTGTCTTGTTTCAAGTGGGCGGCCAGTGCGAGGTCCCCGGCGGGCGACACATTGCCCATCGCCCACAGCACCGCCTCGAAACCCTCCTCGCGCACGCGGCGCGACAGGGCAGCGGAACGCGCGCCCGTCTGCGCGCAGTCGATACCCCGGGGCTCATGGCCGGCCTCGCGCAACACGGCGGCCAGCGTGGCCAGCGAGATGGGNNGTCTGCCAGAACCCGCGCATCTGCGTGCAGCGGCCTTCGCGCGTCTGCGGCGCGTGCGCAGGTGGATTGAGCAGGAGCACCCTCATGGCGTGACAGTATGCCGTTGGCGCCGGTGCGATAACAACCGGGCGCGGCAACCGCGCCGCCCCCTTCTGTCGGGACACGGCGGCCCGCCTCTTTCCCAGTCCAGCGCGACGCCGCAAGGTGCAATGGGCTGCGAGAAAGTAACACCGGTATGGGAACGGGCGAAGGCATTTCACAAACTGTTGTTGCATTGTTCTCGGATTACACGGCAGAACTGGGAGTCGGCTTTGTTTTCTGCACATTGCCCTTGCGGGCCTGTGGAGTATCCGGGCTGTAAATGTCCGGCCCTGCCCGGCAGGATGCGTGTAGCCCCGCCACTTTTGCTATACTTGCCTCCACGCGGGAAGGGAAGCAACCGGGACTGGCGCGATGCGCAAACTGATTATTCAGATTCCGTGCTACAACGAGGCGGCCACACTGGGCGTGACCATGGCCGACTTGCCGCGTGAGGTGCCGGGGTTTGACATCGTCGAGTGGCTCATCATCGACGATGGCTCCTCGGACGGTACCGCCGAGGTGGCCGCCGACCACGGCGCGGACCACGTGATCCGGCTCAGCCGCAACCGCGGCCTGGCCTACGCCTTCATGGCGGGCATCGACTACGCCATCCGCTCCGGGGCGGATGTCATCGTCAACACCGACGCCGACAACCAGTACAACGCCGGCGATATCCCCCTGTTGGTGGCGCCCATCCTCCGAGGCGAGGCCGAGATCGTGGTGGGCGCGCGGCCCATCGAGGACATCGCCCATTTCTCGCTGATGAAGAAAGTGCTGCAGCGCATTGGCTCGTGGGTGGTGCGGCTCGCCAGCAGCACGAATATCCCCGATGCGCCGAGCGGCTTCCGCGCCATCAGCCGGCACGCCGCCATGCGCCTCAATGTCTTCGATTCCTACACATACACGCTGGAAACGATCATCCAGGCCGGGCGCAAGAACATGCCCATCACCTCCGTGCCGGTGCGCACCAACCCGGACATGCGCCCCTCCCGGCTTGTCAAGAGCATTCCGGGCTACGTGCAGCGGTCGCTCTTCACCATTGTCCGCATCTTCATGACCTATCGGCCCTTTCGGTTCTTCGCCATACCGGGGGCCCTGTGCTTTGTCATCGGGCTGGCGCCGAGCCTGCGATTCGTCTACTACTACCTGCAGGGTGAAGGGCAGGGACACATCCAGTCGCTCATCTTCAGCGCGCTCTTTCTCGGACTCGGCGCGGTGCTCGGGGTTGTCGGCCTGCTCGCCGACCTCATCGGTGTCAACCGGCAGCTGCTCGAAGACATCAAGTACCGCTTGCGGCACATGGAGTACGAAGAGCACGTGCGGCGGTTCGGGCGTTGACCGATGAAACACGCACCGACCAGACGCGGCTTCCTGACCGCCGCGGGTGCGGCCCTCGGCGCGGCGGGGCTCTCGGCCCGCAATGCCCGGGCGCAGTTTTATGATGCGCCGCCGCCCAATCTTTTACTCATCTCGGCGGATATGCTGCGCGCAGACCACTTGTCGTGCTACGGGTACTGGCGCGCGGAGACCCCGGCCATTGAGCGCATCGCCCGGGAAGGGGTCCGCTTCGGCAATGCCAGTGCGCAGCACAATATTGAAGGGCCCTCGTTCGCGAGCATCCAGACGGGGCTGCACCCCCTGGTGCACGGGGTGTACGACAACGAGACGCCTTTGCGGAAAAACCACGCGACCATCGCCACCGCGTTGCGCGCACGGGGGTATGCCTGCGCGGCATTTCTCGGTTTCCTCAAGAACCAGCAATTCATGGGCTTTGATGTGCTCACGGGCGGACGCCGCCACGACGACCGGGAAATCGTGGAAATGGCGCTGGAATGGCTCGGCGCGCGGCCCGGGGAGGAGCCGTTCTACGCGTGGGTCCATTTTCACGGCACGGCCGTGCCGTGGACCCCGCCGGAGGAATGCCCGGTCTACGGCATTGACGCCATCCCCGCGGAACTCGGCGCCGTTGAGTATCTCTATCGGGTCGACTACGCGCAGGAAGAGTTGAGCCGGGAGAAGCTCCGGTCAATCACGCGGCTCTATGATGCCTGCATTCACTGCATGGACGCGCAGGTGGGCCGCATCCTGGACACGCTGGAATCGCGCCGCCGGCTCGACAACACGCTGGTCGTGTTCACCGCGACCTTTGGCGCGGAACTCTACGCGCATCACAACTACATGCTGAACTGGGCTTCGCCCTACTACACGGTGTATCGCGTGCCGCTGCTGTTCCGGTTGCCGCCGCTGGCGCCGGCCGGGACGGAGGTGGCGCGGGCGGTGCAGTCGATAGATATTGCGCCGACGGTACTCGCTGCGTTGGGCGCGCCGGCGCCGGGCGGTCTCGAAGGGGCGAATCTGGTGCCGCTGATGCGGGGCCGCGATGTCGGGCTGTCCCCCGTGGTCAGCGAGTACGCAAACGCCAAGGCCCTCATTCTGTGCGATGACCGGTACCGGTATATCTACAATCCTTCGGGCTATCAGCAGAACACGATTCCGCAGGGAGTGCGGGACCAGTTTCAGGCGGAAGGCCTGGAAGCGCGTGGCGGGCGCATGCGCATCGAGGCGCGGGAACTCTACGACATACGCCTGGACCCCCTCGAACGGCAGAATCTGGCACACCGCCGGCCAAGCGTGCGCGACGCCATGGAAAGGCGCATCGAGGCGTGGGCCGGCGCCCGCGACTGGACCGCGCCGGAGCCTGTACAATAGCCCTCAGAACCCTTCCGGGCGGGGCGCCTCCGGATTCGGGATCGTGCAGGTGAACACAAAAGGTTCATTGCCGGGGTTCACAAACTGGTGCGCTTCATCCGGCGGCACATAGACGTTCTGCCCGGGCTCGAGCGGGTGTTCCTTTCTTTCGGCATCCAAGGCCACGCCCCGGCCCGCAAGCACGCGCACCAGGTGTTCATAGGGGTGGGAGTGGAAAGGGGTGTTGCCGCCCGGCGCCACGGTGAAGCGGCGCACGACAATGAGCCGTGAACCCTCTTCCGGCCCGAGCAGCACCTGCATGCGCACGCCGCTGGCGCCTTCCATGTCCACCAACCGCTCAGCCACCTGCGTGTCTTCACGAATACGCATCGAACGGCTCCCCGCGCATTGCTTTGGCCCGAGGCGGGCTATTCAATCTCCAGCGCGCTCTGCAGTTGCGCGCTGAGGTTGTCCAACTCGCTCTCATATTCACTTCGGACGAGTTCCTGCAGCGCCTCGCGGCTGACCTCTTTCGCCTCCCGGGCCGCAATCTGCTGCGCGTCCTGCGTGAACCCGCGGCCGCTGTAGCTCTGCGCGTTGGCCATGATCTGCTGCTTGAGGTCCTGGATGCGCGCGCGCACGGTGTTCTGCCCGGTAATGCGGCGCTGCGTGAGCGAGGGGAATTCGTCAGCGACTTCGCTGTATGCGTCGTTCGCCTGCCGCAACAGGGCAATGCTCTCGGCGTAGCGGCCGCGCAACGCCTCTTCTTCCGCGAGACTGACCAGCCCCTCCGCGCGCTCGACAGAGGCGCGGTTGGCGGCCATGCGCGCATCGCGCGCGCTGATGCGTTCCCTCGCGGTGAGCCGCAAGGCCTCCGCGTCAGGATGAAGCGGATTGACGTCCAGCGCCATCTCAAAGGCTTCGAGCGCCGCCTCGAGCCGCTCGTCCCGGAGCGCTTCCTGCCCGCGGCGCACGTGATACTCGGCGATCTTCTCGACCACATCGCGACGGTCGGGCTCGACAGCGAGCACGGCCTGGTACTCCTCGATGGCCCGCTCGAACAGTTCCGCGTCGTAAAACATGTCGCCGATGCGCACGCGCATGTCCGGCGTGAAAGAAACCAGGTCGCCCAAGCGCTGCGTCACCGTCGCAAGTTCTTCCGGGTTGCCGCGATTGATATAGAACGAGTAGGCATCGACCACGTAATTGCGCAGTTGTTCGTCGGATACGTTGCCCATGACGGCGGGTCCGGTCAGCACCGTGTGCCAGACGTCGGCCACCGCATTGACCGCGCTGCTCACCTTCTCGTCGAGCGTGGCGCTGGCCACGCCGCTGAAACCCACGCCGGACCGATACTCCTTGACCAGCATCTCGTTGTACGTGTTCGCCACCAGCATGCGCCTGTCGAAGTAGACGTCGGGGTCCACAAAAGTGCGGTCCGCCGGAATAAGCTTCACCTGCCCGATGTGGCGCTCCACATCGGCGAAATAGAGATTCCGGTAGCTGGCATTCTCGCCGCGCATGGGGCTGACCGCTTCGGCGACCAGTTTGCCGAGTGTGCCCAACCGGAACGCGAAATAGGGGTCAACACGGCCCGACTGCGCCGTCTCGAGCAGGTACATCTCCGACTCAATCGCCGCCGTGGGGTCGTCCTCGATGCGCGGGTAAATGCGCTCCAGGCCGGACAGCGAGACCATCGCGCCATCGCGCAAGTGCCGCTCGAGCCGCTCCAGCGGGATGTTGCTGGTCTTCGAAAGCAGGTGCAGCGCGTTCGTGACGATGGCGAGTTGCGTCTTCGGTCCCCACGCCCCGGCCGGAGCGGCAAACGCCAGCACCCCGGCGAGCGCCGTGGCCAGGCAAAGGAACCGTCGTTGCTTCGTAATGTGCATCATCGCTTCAGCCTTCTGTCATGGCGGCCGCGCCGCCCTGGTCCAGAGTTTGCTTCAGTTGGTTCACCAGCAGTTCAATCTCGTTGATGCGCTGTTCCGGGGCGCCGCCGGCCAGTTCAAGATAGCGCTCGAGTTCCCGCAGCCCTTCCGCCAGGTTGCCGCGCGAAATGTACTGCAGTCCGAGTTCGAGATGCGCCGGGGCATAGCGGGGGTCGGTGCGCACCGCGTTGCGGAATGACTCAATGGCGTCCTCGTAGCTGCCCTCCTGCGCGTGTACAAAACCCTGAATGGTGTAGACCTTCGCGCTGGTGTAGCCGGCCTGCATCGCCCGTCCCACCGCCTGTGTGGCCTGCTGCAGTTCGCCCTGCATCGCGTATGCCAACGCCATCTGCACCGACGCCTCGCCGGCATAGGGGCCCGAGCCCGACGCGACCTTGTCCAGCGCCTGCAGCGCTTCGGGGACGAGTCCGGCCGCCTGCAGGGCCAGCGCATAAAAGAACGCCGCCGCCTTCGGCGGGTCCGCACTGTCCTTCGCCTCCCCCAGTTGATTGAGGGCGTTGTCGTAGTCGCCCTCGCTCAGATAGAGCAGCCCCAGTCGGGTGCGCACCAGCGCATTGATTTTTGAGCCTTCCTCGAGGGCCTGCACCAGCATTTCCTCGGTCTGCGCGTTCTGCTCCTGCAAGTCGCCAATCAACGCGAGCGCGGCTTCCGCGTCGCCGTTGCCGGGCCGGGCGGCTTCCGCCTCGAGCAACTGTGCCCGCGCTTCCGCCAGTTCCCCCTGCAGGGCCTGCGCAACCCCCATGCTCCGCCGCGCCTCGGCACGGTTGGGGTCCAGGTTCAGCAACCGTTCAAGCGCCTGTATCTGGCGGTCCACATTGCCGGCGGCGCCTTCCGCAAGCGCCAGCAGATAGAGCGCCTGCTGGTTTTCGGGGAATCGCTGCGCCACCTCGCGCAATGCGGCCAACTGGCGCTGCAAGCCCTCCGCGCCTCTGAGTTTCGCCAGCGCCGCCACGGAGAGCAACGCCGCCTCCTCGTTCGCCGGGTCGGCGCTGGAGGCCGCCTGGAAATTCCCGGCCGCCTGCGCGTACTGCTGGCTGCGCCAGTGCAGCTTACCGAGCAGGAACTGGGCCTCGGCATCATCGGGATAGTCCTCGACATAGCCGCCCAGCAGGTTGATGGCCTCGAGCACATTGCCGTCCGCGGCGAGCGTGCGGGCCTGGCCCACCTGGTCCTGGGCGAGGTAAAGAACCAGGGCGCCGCCCACCGCCGCCACGACCACGAGCACAGCCGCCCCGGCGAGAAGGGGCTTAAGATTCCGCCGTTTCCTGCGCGGCCTGGGCGCGCCCGATTCGTCCGGGGCCACGCGCTGGCCCGTGAGCAGGTTGGTCCCGCAGTTGACGCAGATGATGTCGCCTTCCTGGACGGGCGACGCGCAGTTGGGGCACTGCCTGCCCGCGCGCGGCGGGCCGGTCTGCGGGCGCGGGGGCCGCTTCTGTAGCGGGCCGCCGCAGTGGGGGCAGGACTCCAGCTTCGGGTCGGTCAGTTTGCCGCAATAGGGGCAATTGATGTTCTCGGCCACGAGCGATTTCCTCTTGCACCGGCGGCAGCGCACACCACGGTGAGCGCCACCGCACGGCCCGGGTTGCAATACCGTCTCTCACCGCCGCATCGGA
>NPIG01000819.1_pt1 | contig 19937 bp, 23 predicted proteins | sample 8637441 | NCBI WGS metagenome assembly NPIG01 (sample SAMN07420675, study PRJNA396082) | bioreactor metagenome | isolation source: sample BR6 brine-fed electro-methanogenic bioreactor BR | place: Japan: Kochi | collected 2016-06-14 | reverse complement strand
TTCAACCACAATATAGAGTTGAAAAATCGACCAACAAAATGCAATGGCTGAAATCATCCAAAATTCATAATGGTGAGGCAAAAAGACCCTTTGTCCTTCTAAATCGTTGGTTAAATTCTCAGCATTTTGTTTCTCTTCATTTTCTAAATCATCAAGGGTATGAGCTTTTTCTTTATAAATTGCCATATAAATACCTTTTAAAGTTTATTTGCAGTGTTTAACCTACGTGTTATACGCTAAAAACTACAAACGATTTCAAAGACCCAAAGGTCTTTGAAACTATTTTAGTAATCCTGCTTCTTTGTAATATTTTTTAGCCCCTTCATGCAATGGTGCACTCAAACCATCAAGCAATGATTCTTTGGTAATATGTGCATACGCTGGATGAAGTGTTTTAAACTCATCAAAGTTTTCTAAAATGGCTTTAACCACAGTAAATACAGCTTTATCGCTGACATCTGTACTGGCAATTAAAACGGCTTTTACTCCAAATGTAGGTGTGGGTTCATCGTTTCCTTTATACAATCCTGCTGGAACATCTGCTTGTGCAAAATAAGGATTGGCTTTGACAAACGCATCTATTTTTGGTCCTTTTATTGGAACGATTTTTACATCAACTGAATTGGAAGCATCTTTAATATTTGCCGTTGGATGTCCTACCATGTAGAAGTATCCGTCAATTTTATTGTCTCTAATACCATCTGGCATTTCAGCTGCTTTAAGTGCTCCTGCAAATGCCAAATCAGATTTTTTTATGCCTAAAACATCAAACAAGGCTAATGCAGTTGCTTCGTTTCCACTTCCTGGATTTCCAAGGTTAATTCGTTTTCCTTTGACGTCCATGATGTCATTAATATTGGCATCTTTTCTGGCAACAAAAGTAAAAAGTTCAGGGTAGATTGCCATGACTGAACGAATTTTTTCAATTCGATTGCCTTCAAATTGTTTAATTCCATTATAGGCTTGATATACGACGTCACTTTGAACGGTACCAAAATCAAGTTCACCGTTTTTAATGGTATTGACGTTATAGACTGAACCACCTGTTGATTCAACTGAACATCGAATTTTAGTCTCTTTTTTATATTGATTGACCAGTCGACAAATGGCACCACCTGTTGGATAGTACGTTCCTGTAACACCACCTGTTCCAATGGTTATAAACTCTGCTGCAAACAAAGGCATACTCAATGCAGTTGCTAAGGTAAGCGTGGCTATTTTTTTACCTGATAACAGGATTCCATTATATTTCATCATATTGTCTCCTTATAATTTTATTCGTCTTAAGTATACTATTTTTTATTGAAAATTTTCAAGATATGTCATAGCATTGCATAAAATTATAAGAAAACGAAGTGTGTAAAAAGTGGCAAAGACCCTCAGTAGGTCTTTGCAGTGGAGTTTTATTTAAAAGTAGGATTCTTTTGTAAGAACTCAGCAACTTTATCCGTATAGGCATAAATTTTTCCGCTTCGTCGTAAAAATGAGTTCACAATGTGGTAACCATGATTGAGTGCGGCGGCAATTGAACCGCCTGTATTAAAGGCAATATCTCCTGCAACATACATACAGTGTACGTTGGTTCGGTAGTGTTCATCGTAAATTGGGCTTCCCGTTTCATCAAGTTCAATCCCACATTTTTTTAGGAAATCCACAGGTGTCGTTCCTCCAATGGCATAAATGACACGGTCATAGATGGTATGGTATCCATCATTAAAATTGACTTTGACTTTTCCGTGTTCATTTTCCAAAGAGTTAATGTCGGTATTCATTCGCAGTCGAAGTTTCTCTTGACCGTTGTACTGTTTTAAAATCACTTCATTTTCGACATTAAGTCGGCTGAACTCATTTTTTCGATATACCAGTGTAACATTGTTGCCTTCATCGGCTAATTGGTACGCGTATTCAGCAGCCGAGTTTCCGCCACCTACGACTAAAATTTTTTCACCCAAAGAGCATTTGTCTAAATTAAAATTGACAAACTCTTTTAGCGAGGGTGGGATTTTATAGTTGGGCATATTGGGTTTTCCCATTTTACCAATGGCAATAACCACGCCTTTGGCTTTAAAACTTTGAGTGGCTGTGGTAATTAAAAAACAGTCCTCTTCTTCATTTCGTACAATACTTTCCACTTCAGTATTAAATGCTGTATCGATTTTTTCTTCATCTAAAAGCTGGTCAAAAAAGTCCAAAGTACTCTCTTTGGTTCCATCCATAAAGGGAATATTCCCCTCAATATGAATGGTTTGTCCTTTCCAATCTTTATCAACTCGTTTATTGTCTTTATAAAATTTTCGAATGGTACTTGAATGATTATCAGCTTTATCAATAATAATAATATTTTCAATTCCATGAACGGCCGCTTCAATGGCAGTACCAATTCCGCCTGGACCCCCGCCAATAATTGCAATGTCATACTTATCTGTATTCATCATTTCTCCTAAAGTGTGAATTTTCGAAACGCATTATACAATAAATCAATAATTTTCCAAAATTATGTAAAATTTTCAGATTTGCTTCATAACAAATGTAAGTAAATTGTGCTAAAATGGTGCTTCGTTCCAATAATAAAATAACATTAAATTAAAATAAAAGGTAAAAAAATAGATGAAATACGGTGAAAAAGAGATTGTTGAATTTGATATTAATAAAGAAGAAAATTTTTGGCCCAATGAACATGAAAAGAGTTATACCATTAATATTGAATTACCCGAATTTATGGCAAAATGCCCACGAAGTGGTTATCCCGATTTTGCTACCATTAAAATCCAATACATTCCCAATAAGCGAGTCATTGAACTTAAAGCGTTGAAACTTTATATCAATTCATTTATGATTCGAGAAATCTCGCATGAAAATTCAGCCAATGAAATTTTTGATACCTTATACACAAAACTTGAACCTCGATACATGAAAGTGATTGCCGATTTCAAACCTCGAGGTAATGTGCATACGGTTATTGAAATCGATTCAAGTAAGATGTAAGGCGTTACCTTGGAAAGATTGGTTACGACAAGTGAAGCAGCACAACTTTTAGGCTTATCTTTACAAGGGGTACATTATCGTATTAAAAGCGGACAGCTTAAATCACTTAAACAAGGGGGAAAAACCTTTGTTTATGTGACGGAGTTTTTCCAACAAGATGCCAAAGAAGCTTCCAAAAATGAGTCAAATGATGTACGAGATAATCAGATTAATGAACGCATAGAAACCATTGTTAAATCCAAAGATGAACAAATCTCTTTGCTTAAACAAAGTATGGGTTTTATCAAAGAGCAATACCAAAACGAAATCCGACGTTTGGAAAAAAATCAAAAACGTATTATCAAAGTCTTTAATTCAGAAATTAAACTGCTTCAAAGTGCGTTTAATGAAATGCGTTCTATTTATAAACCTCAATTGACATCGTCTGGCGATTCTTCTTTACGATTTATTCCTATGAATGAATTTTTTCTCTTTTTAAAACAAAACAAAAAAAGTGATGATGAGATAAAAATGGTGATTTTAAGTTGCATTAAACGTAAAGACCCACGATTTATTTATAATAAAAAAACCAAAAAAGTACTCATTGTCAATACCGATTATTCTGATTTAATCTAAATTATCACCATTTTTAGGAGTTTTTCAACCCCTCTTGACAAATACTACTAATTAGTAGTATAATTTCGTTTAAGAGAGTAAAGGAAAATCGTATGGCAACACACTATGGGCAAAAAGCAGCACTTTCAATGAAAACTTGGATGCAAGTTTTTAGAACCTATAATAAAATAAGAGCTAAAGAGTTGGTGTATATTCAATCGTTTGATTTAACCATGCCCCAATTTCAAGTCTTAGAAGTGTTGTATCACAAAGGGGATTTAAATATTGGCTCAATTACAAAGTTAACCATGAGTACACCAGGGAATATCACTGTGGTAGTAAAAAACTTAAAACGAGATGGGTTAATTGTTTCACTGCAAGATGAAAATGATAAACGAGCTTCAATATTATCGATTACTCAAAAAGGTCAAACAATAATTGAAAAGGTGTTTCCACAACATGCCAAAAACTTTGAAACCTATTTCAATGTTTTAAATAATGAAGAGTTGGAAACGTTATATACACTTTTAAATAAGTTACAAAAATCGCAGTAGCTTTTTTTTAAGTATATACTACTAATTAGTACTAAAGGAAAAAAGATGATAGAAAAAATTCCAAAAGAGTCAATGTATCTTTCCAACCAAGGTTGGTTACAGAGTCGCTTTCATTTTAGTTTTGCACAATATCGAGATATTAATAACTTAAATTTTGGGGTGTTAAGAGTGTTAAATGATGATATTGTTCATCCTTTCAGTGGATTTGATATGCACCCACACAGCGATATGGAAATTATTTCTTATGTGGTTGATGGTGAAATTACCCATAAAGATTCCATGGGAAATGAAGAGACGTTAAAAAGGGGAGAAGTGCAATATATGAGTGCAGGAACAGGTGTTATGCACAGTGAGTACAATCATAGCAATACCGATTTACGGTTATTGCAAATTTGGATTTTACCTCCTTTAAAAGGGGTAAAACCTCTGTATGGTTCGCACAAATATGAATGGAACGAAAGAGTGAACAAACTTTTGCCTATTGTTTCCTCTTTAAAGGGCAAAGCCAAAGTAAATATACATCAAGATGTCAATATTTATGTCAGCCAATTGGATGCTCAAAAAGAGCTTACATTTGAAATAGAAGCAAACCGACAAGTCTATTTTGTACAAATTGAAGGGAGATGTCATGTAAATGCTATTGAATTAAATGAAGCAGATGCGTTAAAGGTTGTCAATGAAACGCAATTGCATATAAAAGCCTTGACAAAGGCTCATTTTATTATGATTGAAATGAGTGCAGTGTAAAACAAATGTCATATAATTAATATTATAATATTGACATTTATTATCATTAGATAGTATAATGAAAATTTAAAAATCAATACAAAAGGAAAAAAATGAAAATTATGAAATTGGGGTTACTCTCTATATTAACAGCCACAGCACTCTTTGCAGGAACATACAAAGTTGATACGGCTCATTCACATGTGGGTTTTAAAGTTAAGCATATGATGGTATCAAATGTTAAAGGAAATTTTGAAAAATTTGAAGGTGTGATTGAGTATGATGAAGCTAATAATGTGTTAAAAGCATTAAGTGGAACCATAGAGGTGGCATCAATTAACACAGCGAATGAAAAACGAGATGCCCATTTAAAAGCAGAGGATATGTTTAATGCCGCAAAATATCCAACCATTACTTTTGAAGTAATTAAAGTAGAAGAAGAGAATGTCTATGGAAATTTGACCATGCATGGCATCACAAAAGAGGTTAAGCTGGAGCTTGAAGAGAGTGGTTTAGGTAAAGATGCGTGGGGAAATCAAAAAGTGGGTCTGTCACTTGAAGGTAAAATCAATCGAAAAGATTTTGGGATTACTTGGAATAAAATGCTAGAAGCAGGGGGAGTTGCTGTCAGTGAAGAGGTTAAACTTGAACTTGAATTAGCGGGAGTTTTACAGAAATAAAAAAAGAGTACTTATAAAAAGTACTCTTCTTCAGGGGCTCAAACACACTACTAAAAAAGGTGCCTTGCTATGTTCCCATCCTGGGGCGTTGTCTTTAAAAGCAATTGTAAGAGGCTAAAGAAGAGCATTCAAAACACTGTGGTGTTCTCAATGTTCCTCTTTAAAGTTCGCAATTATAGCTAAGAATTCTTAAATTTTAGATAAACTTTTTGATATAATATCTTATGGTCTATATAACTCTATTTTTCAGTGCATTTATCTCCGCAACACTTTTTCCTTTAGGCAGTGAAGCCTTATTAATCTATGATATTACTCAAGGACACAATTGGGTATGGCTTCTATTTTTTGCAACAACAGGCAATGTATTGGGTTCGTGTGTGAATTACTATTTGGGGTTAAAAGGAGAAGCATTTTTAGAAGAAAAAAAATATATCAAAAAAGAGAAAATAGCCAAATATCAATACTATTTTGACCGTTATGGAGGATACTCTTTACTGCTGTCTTGGATGCCACTTATTGGTGATCCCATAACATTTATGGCAGGAGTTTTAAAATATAATTTTAAATACTTTTTGGTCTTGGTTTTCATTGCCAAACTAGGTCGTTATACCATTTTGACTTTGGGCGTATTTTATTTTAAATAATATTAATGCTGTAGGCNNATGAAGCAAAAACAGTGTTTCCTACTTCAATATTGAGTTTAATACAACTTGAAGTCGTTACTTTAGCATAAATTATATCACCACTGCCACAATCGATTTTAATCGTAGAATTAATCCCATCATCGGTGATTTTAAGTACTTTACCTTCTAAAATATTTCGAGCACTGTTGGTGTTTTGACTTTTGGTTAATACAATGGTGTTGGTTTCAATTAAAAAATTAATTTCATCCCCGACTTCTAAGGCTTTTTCAAGGACAAATTTTTTACTCTCTATGGCCGTTAAGAGTTGATTGGATTTGGTTTTAATAGCAAGTTCATAATTGTCATTGATATTAAGTTTGTTATGTATAACCCCTTTAAGGCGACAAAATACAGGCTCTTCAAACGTGTCATCGAGTAAATTGGCATTAAAAGAGTTACTCAGTGTTTCAAAATAGTTGTGGTACAACGCAGAGACTTCGCCATAGGCTTTGATGAGTTCTTTGGCATAAGCTGTAATAACCGTACCACCGCCACCAACGCCCCCTGTTACTTTTGTAACAAGCGGTTTGTTGGAGAGTTTATTCATAATATCGACACTGTCCCATGCGGCTTTATAGCTCATTTTCATCTGCTTGGCTGCTTTTGAAATGGAACCATAAATTTGAATGTTTTGCAACAATTCAATTCGACCTTTGCCTATAAAACCACGGTTATCTTTTTTTATCCAGATGTTTCCATCGACATCAAATAATTTTTTCATACCCGTAATATAACGAATATTGAGTTAAAAAGAGTTATAAGTCTATCTTTTTTAGAAATCACTTACATTTTCATACTGTTCTCTGCTTGACATCGGTACCGCTTCAATAAATTTTTGTGCTTTTACGCTTGGAAGCATCAAGCCTTTTGATTTATGTTCTCGAATTTTATAAACACCTTCTTCATTTTTTGAAGCATAATAGTCATTAAATTCAGCCGTATAAGGCATATCCCACACAATTGCACCTTCGGTTGGACAGGCTTCCGCACATCTTGGTGTATCCGCATGATCTACACACTCAACACAAGACTCAGGTTTAACATAAAAAATATCATCGTACGGATTTTTTTCATGTCCCTCTTCTAAAATGGCTGCAACAGGACATTCACTGATACAGGCTTCACAACTAATACATTCATCGGTAATTTTAACCGCCATTGGTCATCCTTTAAATCTAAATTTAAAAAGATAATGCAAAAGTTATTCCAAAGAACAGTACCATGCTTTTAAGTTACTGACCTTAAACTGTTTATGCGCATAAAAGGCTTTGGCATGATGATTGTCTTCATCACAAACCAGTTGGAGTCGTGAGAGTTTTTGTTGTAAAGCAAACCCTTTAAGGTGTTCAAACAAGTAAGTTCCTACCCCCAAACGTTTATACTCCTCATTGACTACAAAGTCCTCAATCAAGCCACTTTTTGTGCCTGTAACGGTTGAAATAAGAATTTGCAGTGTTATCATGGCAATAATTTCATCCTCAAATTTTGCAATAAAAACGAAACGATCAGGGGCATTAATGAGTTGAGTTAAACCTTGAGTGTGTTTTTGGGCATTAAACGTGAAATCTTTTTCAATACAAAAAAGTTGTTCTAAAAGAGGAATTAAAAAAGGAATATCCTGCAATGTAGCTTGACAAATTTGTAAATTATTTTTTAATATCACGATAAAGTATCTCTTTTTGATTCTTTTTTTGAGAGCCTTTTTTCTTAAAATGAAGCTCAACATCTTTCTCTTTTTTGATGTACTCTTTGGTAATAATACAGGAAAGTATATCATCTTGTGAGGGAATTTCATACAAAATGGGCAACATAAGTTTTTCGATAATACCTCGTAACCCTCTGGCACCCACATCTTTTTCAAATGCAATTTTAGCAATCTCTTCTAAGGCTTCATCATTAAATTTAAGTTCTACTCCATCGAGTTCAAATAGAGCTTCATACTGTTTAGTGATGGCATTTTTAGGCTCTTGTAATACTTTGATTAAATCTTCTTCTGAGAGTTTATTCAGTTGAGCAATCACAGGAATACGACCCACAAACTCAGGAATAAGTCCAAAAGAGATTAACTCTTTGGCTTCAATTTCTTTATTCTCTTGAGTCTCTTTTTCATTTAAAAACCCCATTTTGATGCTTTTGATTTTTTCACTCTCTTTTCGTAAGCCCACAAACGCTCCACCGCAAATAAACAACACATGAGTCGTATCAAACAAAATGGTTTCGGCACTGGAGTTTTTTCGGCTTCCTTTAACAGGAACATAGACATCCGCACCCTCTAAAATTTTGAGCAATCCTTGTTGAACTCCCTCACCACTGACATCTCTTCCACTGGTGGCACTTTCGCTTTTATTGGCAATTTTGTCAATTTCATCAATATAAACAATGCCTCGTTGGGCTTTTTCAACATCAAAATCAGCAGCCGCTAACAATCTTGAAAGAATGGATTCCACATCTTCACCTACATAACCTGCTTCTGTTAAAGCTGTGGCATCAGCAATGGCAAAAGGAACGTCCATGATTTTTGCTAAAGATTTGGCTAAGAGTGTTTTGCCCGATCCCGTAGGTCCTATGAGCATGATGTTTGATTTTTCCAGTTCCACATTTTTATGCACAGGTCTATCAATTCGTTTGTAGTGGTTATATAACGCCACGGCTAAGATTTTTTTGGCTTCTTCTTGCCCTATAACATAATCGTCTAAATGCTCTTTGATTTTAATGGGAACACTCAAACCTTTTTGGAACTCTTTTTTGGCTTCTTGTAAACTCTCTTTATTTAACACCGAAGCACACATACTAATGCACTCATCACAAATGTGCGAATGTTCACTGCTGAATATTTTTTTAACTTCTTGGAGTGGTTTTCCACAGAAGTCGCAAATGGTTGTTGTATTATCCATGACTTTTTATGAATTCATCAATACTCATGTTAATATTTTCTAAATTATGAGTATGGATAAATTTTTCCTCTTTTTTAGTTAATTCTTCTTTATCAATTAAAGTTATACCACCATGTAACTCTAAAGTCAGTTCATTGGCAACCATTCTAAAAGTGTCTCTTGAAAAATCTACTCCCATAAAAAGGTAATCTTTTCCTCTTCTTAACTCTTTTAAAATAGGAGGAATGGCGTAACCTCCCATGGCCTCTGTAAGCCAATCAACAAAGTCCGCATCAGAAATAATAAAGTTCATAGCAGGTTTGGTACTTCCCATGGGTTTAAGTAAAATGGGTAAATCCAAGGTTAATTCATCTTTTGAAATTTGAGCGTAGGTTTGTGAATTCGCATCAAATTGATAAATAATAAATCGATCATAATCAGCGGTGATTCTTGAAATGCCCGTGATTAAGATATGATCAACATTGTCATAAATTTTAAGTAAAGAGTCATCTACATTCGTATCAATCACATATTTGGGTTGAATGGTTTTAAGCCATTGGTAGGTTAATGGCAGTTCATACTCTTTGGAACTGTAAATATGATTGGTCATTTGTACGATAAACTCTCGCCCTTTTCGTTGTTCCAAACTCATGGCAGCACGGGAGTATTCGTACATCAATCGAGGACTCATGGCTCGACCGTTGTTCAAGGCTAAAATCATTGAATCGCTGTCAAAAGGAAGAGGTGTTCCATCTTTTGCAACGGTGTTTTTAAAAATTCCCATACCCAAAAAGGGTATGAGTGTTCCTTCTTGCAGTTTTTGCTTTATATTATCCATGACATCCCACTCCTGTATATGATTGGTATACCTTATTTAATTCCACACGAATACGTTCAATATCGAAAGAATCTTCTAAATTTTTAGGCATATCTATGTGATAAATGGCACCATCTTTACCGATTAAAAAGAGTGCTTTTGTTAATTTATTTTCTAAAGAACCACTTACAATTTTTGTTCCATACATACTTCCAAACTCATCATTGACATCAAAAGCTGGAATTAATTTTTTAAATGTGTAATCAAATTCAAGGGGTTCATTAAAAATAATATAGGTAAATATCTCAACTTTGGCATCATTCATAAACTCATCAAACGCGATGATTTCTTCTTTAAATGCTTCAAATGAAGGATATGAGAGAAAAATCTGAATCGTTCTATTGGGACTGTTTTTTGAAATATGCAAAGGGTGGTTGTCTAATCCCAATGCTTCAACATCCTCTGCTGCGTATCCAATGTCGATAAATTCGTCAATCAGTTCAAGGTTTTCATTTTTGTAAGTTATTTTAGAGTTCATATTTTTTTATTTTATACCCAATTTGTCGTAGTGTGATTCCAAGCTCTTTAGCTGCTTGCGACTGATTTCCGTTATGTCGTTGCAATGATTCAATCACGGCTTCTCTTTCGAGGTCATCTAAAGTTTTTTTCGAAGGTGGCGTTGCTGTTAGAGTGTTTTGTACGTTGTTTTCATGAAAAGCAGGCAACAATAACAGCATATCGCTTTGGCTGATACCCTCTTCATTGCCCATTAGAACAATACGTTCAATGGTATTTTCAAGTTCACGAACATTGCCAGGCCATGGGTAAGAACACAGTGTGTTCATGGCTTCTTCGGTGATTTTGACCACTTTTTTGTGGTTTTTAATGGCTCTTTCCAAAAAGAAATTCACCAACAGCTTAATGTCATCACCTCGTTGTCTTAAAGGCGGTAAATCAATGGGAATAACATTGAGTCGATAGTATAAATCTTCTCTAAAATCCCCTTTTTTTACCATCTCTTCTAAGTTTCGATTGGTTGCGGCTACGAGTCGAACATTGACTTTAATGGTTTTACTTCCACCCACACGTTCAAACTCTCTTTCTTGTAATACCCGTAAAAGTTTCACTTGAGCTGAGGCACTAATATCCCCAATTTCATCTAAAAACAAAGTTCCCCCATCGGCAAGTTCAAATCGACCTTTTCGTGTCTCTTTGGCATCGGTAAAGGCTCCTTTTTCATGCCCAAAAAGTTCACTTTCAAGTAATGTATCTGTAATGGCTGCACAATTAAGTTTAATAAATGGTTCATCTTTTCGTTTACTTCGTTTGTGAATGGCTGCGGCAACCAACTCTTTTCCCGTACCCGTTTCACCTCGCACTAATATCGTTACATCACTTTGAGCAATGCGTTGTATGACTTGAAAAACTTGTTGCATTTTAGGGCTTTCCCCTATAATATCACCAAAATTATGCACTTTTGAATCCCACTCCATTTTATAGTAAAGTTTCAGCTCTTTGAGCCGTTCTTTCTCTTTTTGATTCATTTGAAATGAATAAATCGTTTGTGCAAAAATTGAACTGACAATGGTTAATATTCTAACCGTATCTTCAAAACCAATTTCAGTGGTTTTAGTTAAACTTGCACCTAAAACACCAATGGTTGTGTTATCTACAATCATTGGAACGGCAACATACGACTGTTTATTGACATCACGTTTCCCTGATTTATTTAAAAACAGAGTATCGTTGTGAACATTTTCAACCACAATGGGCTCTTGCTCTTGAGCTGCCATGCCCGTTACGCCTTCACCTATTTTATAACAGGCAAGACTTTTTTGAATTTTATTCAGCTCAACTGAGGCAAATACTTTTAACATATCCTCTTCGATGACATGAACGACACAATTTTCTAAATTCAATGTATTTTTCAAAACTTTCATTGATTGTTCTAATGAGGTTTCTAAATTGTATTGATTTGAAATGATTGAAGCTATCTCATAAAGGGTAGTTAATTCTTTTGTGGTTAAGCATTTTTTACATGATTCGTTTAAACCAGACATATTTGCTCCTTAGGTGCAATTAAAATCTAATTATAACGAAAGATGTTTATTTTATATCCTTTTTGTTGTATAAAAAATATTCAATAATCAATCAGCTATTTTCTTACATACCTCTTCTTTAGGCAGTTTTTTTGCCCCAGGTTGAATCCACCATGTCTCTCCATTGGATAGTGTTACTTCTCCACCCCAGTTTTCTTCTGTGTCAAATTCCAATGTTTCAATCGTTTCTTCCATATCTTTTTTTGCGAAATAGAAAGATACAACCCCATTGACTTCTCTTAACATTACTTTTGCCATTTTTTCTCCTTTAATTGTGATTGATTTTATTGGTAAATGTTTTTTTCAAAAAATCTAAAAACTTTGATTGGGCAAATGCCACTTTAAAATACCCTTTTTGAATCTCTTTTAAGAGTATGGGTTTGTTCATAGTTGGGTTGGTTTTAGGATAATCTTCTCTGTAATGAGCCCCTCGACTCTCTTTTCGTTTTTGTGCGGCTAAAATAATCGCTTCAGAGACTTCTAACGCATTTCGCAGTTCTAAAATAGAAACCAATTCGACGTTATTTCGTCTTTCTTTATTGATACAATGTAATCCATAAGATTCTCTTCGTAAATACTTGATGTAATCAAACGCTTGTACCAAAGATTTTTTATTTCGAATAATACCGACTTTACTAAAGAGGCAATTCCCCATAGAAATCCGAATGGCATTGAAGTTTTTAGAACAATCCGATTCAAAAATCTTATCAATGGCTTGAATGTCTTTGATGACAATATTATAATCCACGGGTAAAAAGTGTGTTTTTAAAGAGTGTGCTTTGGCTTTAGCACCAGCGAGTTCCCCAAATACGGCTCCATCAAGCAGTGAGTTTCCGCCCAATCGATTGGCTCCATGAACTCCATTGGATGCCATTTCCCCACAGATGTATAAACCTTTGATGGAACAACTGGTCATATCCACATCCACTCCACCCATGGTATAGTGAGCGACGGGTTTTATCTCTAAAAGTTCAGTGGCGATATCGACACCGCATTGATTGTAAGCGGCACTGTACAAAGAAGGAAGTCTTATTTCAAGGGTTTCTTTAGGAATGTGTCGTAAGTCAATATAGACTTTTTGTCCTTTGAGTTGTTGTTTTAATATGGCTTTGGCAATTTTATCTCGCGTTTCCAATTCATTGACAAATCGCTCGCCCTCAGAGTTAATCAAATAACCCCCTTCAGCACGTGCTGCTTCGGTGACCAAATAATTGGTTTTGGCAATACCTGTGGGGTGAAATTGGATAAACTCCATATTGGATAAGTTTAATCCAGCTCGCAAACAAACCGCCAATAAATCTCCCGTATAATCTTGGGCATTGGTTGAATTGCCTCGAAAAATACCCGCATAACCCCCACCTGCTAAAACAACGGCTTTCGCAGGATAGATTAACACAGCAGAATCGATTTTTCGTAAAGCTACAACTCCACTGACGCTGTTTTTGTATTTGGCAATATTTAAAACAAAATTGTTGACTAAAAATTCAATCCCAATTTCACGGGCTTTTCGAATTAACACTTGTGTAATGGCACCGCCCGTTTTATCGCCTACAAAACAGGTTCGTTTAAAACTGCTTCCACCAAAACTTCTTTGCGTAATGGTACCCTCTTCATTTTTATGAAAATCCACGCCATATTTTTCGAGTTTTTTAATCACTGAAGAGGCTTGTGTACACATATAGGTGATGGCTTTTTTGTTGCCTAAAACTTTGGCTGATTTTAGGGTATCTTGAATATGGGCATTTAAAGCTTGTGTGTCATTGGGGTCAAGGACGGCGTTGATTCCACCACTTGCCATAGAAGAATTGGATTTAAAGATATTGGTTTTAGTAATTATGGCAACTTTATTTTGTTCACTCTTTGCCTCAATGGCTGCCATTAACCCGGCAATTCCAGAACCTACTACGATGACATCATAAACCATTTTATACCTTGTAAATTAAATCATAATTGGCACGAGGCGTCGATTTAATTTTGGTGATTTCCACATTGTTTTTAATGTGTACAGGTGCTTTTGAAGCAAACAAAGAACTGATGATTCCTGGTGTTGAACGACAAAATTGTAATGCCAATTGAATGTCGTTTTCTAAAATCATTTTTGGGTCAAGTAAATAGCCTGTTTCGGGTTTAAACGATTGTTTAAACAAATTCATTTGTAAAAGTGAACTGCTTGAAATAACCCCCATATTTAATCGGTGTGCGGCTTGTAACAAAGTACACTCTTCACCTTTTACGCTTTGCGTTGGCATAGTATAAATCGAAGTTTTTGCCAAATTAAAGGGAGTTTGCACATATTTAAAACGGTGATTTTCTCCCCCCACTTTTTGTGCAATTTGAACTAAATCTTCTAAATTGATGTGTTCTTTATTGTTTTTAGGATTGATAAACGCATTCCATACAGCAACACCATAGTATTTGATTAAGCCTTGGTCTGCCATTTTTTCAAAACGTTTAAAAATGGATTCGATTTTTTTTAGAAATTTTGCATAACCTAATTTGATCAGTTGCATTTCTGGATTGTGTAAATAGTAAATATCAAAACTTTTCACACCCATATTCTCTAAAGAGCGTTTACATGACCACTCTAAAAAATCGGGTGTCATACAGTGTTGATCCAATTCAATATCTTCTTTTAAAGCCAACTTTGGTTCAATGATATTTTCTTCAATCCATGTATAAGGATTTTGAGGAAATGGGAAATCCAATTGAATAAACCCCCCTTTAGAACAAATAATCAACTCTTCTCTGCTAATGGCATTTTCATCATATAATTCTTTAAGGGCAATGCCTATCTCTTTTTCGCTTTGTCCGTATCGATAGTTGCTGGCAGTGTCAATTAAATTGATACCGCTTTTAATGGCTTGTTTTACCCCTTCGATGTAGTGAAAAACATAATTCTCTTCTTTATAGGGCTCTTTGTTAAATGTACCAAGTCCAAGTTTTGAAAAAATTAAATCGTTGTGTTTGATATAAAAATCTTTGTAATTTGAAAATTTTGTTGCATAATTGTACGTAGATTGATGTGTTGCCATGCTCATAAACTTTTCCTCATTTTTTCAATAGCCCGTAAAAGAGTGAAAAATCACTCTCCTACAGTAAATTTTAAAGGCTATTGAATTTTATGCAAGAAGCGTTCCTTGATATAAAATAGGAGCTAAGATTTGTATTTATTGTTGGTATACAGAATAATTCCAATCACATACATCAACAAAGCCATACCCAATAGATAAAATTCAATCATTGTGTTTCCTAAATAGCGTATAAGTTGTCTAATTTTATTGTGGGTTTTTCACCTAAATAGACCAAATANNNCTCTTTTTTAAATTTGTAGCTCTCATACAGTTCGGTAATCTCTTTGACTTCACTGGGAGCATATCCATAGATTTTTTTTAAACCTCGATAATAAAGCACTCCTCGCAAGAGTTTTTGGGCATCTAAAAAGGCTTCATCTTTCATAATCCAAGGAGAGATTTTGATGTACTTTTTATTGACCACATAGGAGTGTAAAATGCCACTTTGAGTTCCCAGTTTTAAAGAGTTGGTAAAAATACAATCTTTGGCAATGTAATGTTCACGATTTTCATTAAAAACCAATTTGTCAATCTTCTTAGCCGTTTCTTCATAGTTCTCAATATTAACTTGCTTGGCATGGGTATTTGAGAAATTAAAAGCAACCGCATCACCAAAGTGCATATAACGAATAAAAGGAGCAAAAATGCTAAAGCCTAAAGCTTCAATTTTGGGGAAAACTTTTTGTTCTATGAGTAAATAAATCGTTTTATTTAACGCATTTTTTAAAAAAAGTTTCAACAACCTTTCTAAAACGTCGGGATAGCTTTTATCCACTTCCAAAACATTAATTAAAATACGGTTTTCAAATTTGTACGCACTTAATACTCCCACAATTTCATCGTTTTCATACGCGGCAAAACAGTATTGAGGATAGGCTTCAAAGGTGTGTTTTAAGAGTTCAACATCCAATAAAGTATTGCTTAACGATAAGGCTTCAAGTGATGATTCAAACTCTTTTCTTAAGTAGCCAATGAACATAAGTATAACTCTTTTAGCTCGTAAGCATTTAGTACTTTTTTTCTTTTGGTCACAATATCTCGTACTTGTGGCAAAAGTTTTTGTACAATATCTTTATTGGCATCAATGCCTAAGGTTTTTAAATGATAAATCAATGTTGAACTGCCTGAGTGTTTTCCTATAGGAAATTCTCGTTTGAGTCCCACTTCTTTGGGTGTGAAAGGTTCATAAGAACTTTTTGATTTCATCATTCCATTGACGTGAATCCCTGATTCATGTGAAAAAATATTTTTTCCAATAATTGGCAAAGAACTGTCCAATCTTCTGTTTGAAGCGTGACTGACTTTACGAATCAGAGTTTTAAGCGCTTTAATATTTAAATGCCCTTTTTGTCCTAAAAGACGATTAACTGTCATAAGCACTTGCTCAAATGAGGCATTTCCCGCACGTTCACCCAAACCAATGACGGTAGTATTGGCACTTTTTGCACCTGCTTCAAATCCTGCGATGGCATTAGCTGTTCCCATCCCAAAATCATTGTGGGTGTGCATTTCAATATCAAGTAAGTCATAACTCACTAAAGTTTTGATGTTATCATAGGTTTTAAAAGGTGTCAAAATACCTACGGTGTCGCAATATCTAAATCGGTTGACACCTAAACTTTTCCCCAATTGCATCACTTCTTTTAAAAAAGAGTTGTTGGCTCGGCTTGAGTCTTCTCCCCCAATACAGACAAATAACCCTTCTTTTTTTGCTGTTAAAATGGTGCTTTCTAATTGCTTGAGAAGTTTGGTTTTATCACCATTGAATTTGACATTAATGAGTATGTCAGAAACGGGAATAGACAAATCCACTGCTTTTAACCCACATTTCAGTGAGGCTTCTAAATCACTGAGTGTGGCTCGATTCCAACTCATAATTTGTATGGGCAAATTAAGGGCAAGAATCTCTTTTAAATCCTCTTGCTCTTTTTTCCCCATCGCAGGGATTCCCACTTCAAGTTCATGTGCGCCTGCTTCATATAAAAGCGTAGCAATTTCAAGTTTTTCTTGGGTGTTAAACGCCACATACGGTGCTTGTTCCCCATCTCTTAAAGTGGTATCATTGATTAACATGATATTATCCTAACTCTTGATCTTCTTTAAAGAAATATTTTTTAACGGCTTCATGAACTGATTTTTCAATGGGTTTAAATGCAAAGCTGTCATCGCAAATCAAATCAATGCTTTTTAACTCATCCATAGGACAACTTCCTATTTTTTCAGTCAATAAAATATCGCAATCTTTGAGTGTATTTTTAATCTCTTCAATTGGATATGAACCGTCACAATCTTCAGGCCCTTTACAATACGCATTTTCTACTTTTCGGTGCATTACAAATTTGATGGCTTTATCACCTGCTTCGTAAATTAAAAACTCTGTTGCATTACCAAAGTGTAAATTTACGGTTCCTTCACCTGCAGTAGTTACTGCAACCAATTTTGTCTCACCTGAACTGCTTAATTGTGTTTTTGAAGCTTGTTCAATTTTGATTTTTTGATTGGCTTCTTCTAATGCTGCTCGCCAATTTTCAATCACGGCATGTTTTTGTTGTCGTGCGGCAATGTTGTATTTGTCTTCTAATTCTTCCCAAGAAAGGTTGATAAACGATTCATTGGTAAACTCATCGCTTCTGTCTTCACCAATTAATCCAACAGCATCTGCTCGACATTGTCGGCAATGGCTCATGAGTTTCATATCCATCCCACACGCCTCTTGTGCTGCCATAACCTCTTGGTCTGTTGCACTAGGAACTCCTTCTAAACCAAACTTTGTTCCAAATTCTGCTTTACTTAAAAGTGGCATAATGTTGTGTAAGAATACATTGAGCTCTTTGAGTTTTTTTGCCAAATTAGGTAAATCTTTATCGTTAACCCCTGGGATTAATACTGAGTTTGCTTTAACCAAAATACCTCGGTCAGTAAGCATCTTAATTCCCTCAAGTTGTCGTTGAAGTAGGATTTTAGCCCCTTCTTTTCCAAACACTTTTTTGTGCTCCCAATGAACCCAAGGATAAATCAAAGAACCAATTTCTCCCGTTTCATCAACCGTATTAATAGTTACCGTAACGTGGTCAATATTGTATTTCACAATTTCATCAATATAATCAGCAATTCTAAGACCATTGGTGGATAAACACAATTTTAAATCGGGTGCTTTTTCTTGTAACAGTTTAAATGTTTCAAAGGTTTTCTTAGGGTTGGCTAACGCGTCACCAGGACCTGCAATTCCTACAACAGAGAGTTGCTGAATCTCTCCACCGATAAAAAGAACTTTTTTAACCGCTTCAATAGGTTGAAGTTTTGATGAAGTCACCCCAGGTCTGCTTTCATTTGAACAGTCATATTTTCGGTTACAATAATTGCATTGAATATTACACGCAGGTGCAACGGCTACGTGAATTCGAGCATAGTGTTGGTGTGCTCCTTCACTGTAACAAGGATGATTATTAATCTTATCCATTACTTCTTGTTGAATATTGGTTTGTGTGCTACTTGAAGTGCATGAACAACTCATAGTAACTCCTTTTTGTTTTATAAAAGCCTAAATGCAACTAGTGTTCCACAGCTTCAACAAGGAATACAAAATGCACTAACAATCCAAAGACAAAAGGATAAACTATGGAGATTCAGCAAAAAATAAAAGAGGAATTACTCAAAGAAGTTTTTACCAACATTGATAATATTTACGATTTTTTAGATTCAAGATTTGAACTTGATGAAGTTGCCAATGAAACGCTTGTGAAAAAACTTAATGAGTTAAAAGATGTGGTGTACAACACTTCACAATTTTGTGAGTTGAGTTAGGATGGTTTAAAAATGGGATAAATATTACAAATTGACATATTTTTGAAACAAATTGGATTTTTTGGTTAGTATTCAATAAAAAAGTATAAAGCAGATATTGAAAAAGGAATACTATGAATACTTCCACGATGACGCAGACCATTTCAAATAAGATTCACACTATCCGAGGTCTTCAAGTGATGTTGGATAATGATTTAGCTGAACTTTATGGTGTAGAGACAAAAAATTTAAATCGAGCAGTCAATAGAAATATTGAGAGATTTCCTTTGAGTTTTCGTTTTCAACTCACCGAAGAAGAGTATGAAAATATAAGAGTTCAATGTGCCACCTCAAGTTCAAAAGACTCTTTAAGGTTCCAATTTGGCACCATAGAAAATGGTCGTGGAAAACACAGAAAATATTTGCCTTATGTATTTACAGAGCAAGGTGTTTCCATGCTTTCCGCAGTTTTACGAAGTGATATGGCGATTAAAGTCAGTATCCAAATCATAGAAGCTTTTGTAAATATGAGAAAGATTATTTCAAATAATGCTTTTATATTTCAAAGATTGGATTTATTGGAACAAAAACAGTTTCGCACAGATGAGAAAATAGATAGTGTCTTAAGCGCTTTAGAAGATAAAACCAAAAAACCCAGTGAAGGGATATTTTTCGATGGTCAAATATACGATGCCTATGCTTTTGTCAATGATTTGCTAAAAAGTGCAAAAAGTGAAGTGGTACTCATAGATAACTATATTGACGACACAATCTTTACTCTCTTTAGTAAATATCAAAATCTAACATTCAAGGTTTATACTCAAACTATATCAAAACAACTTAAACTTGATTATCAAAAGTACTGTTCACAATATAATAACATTGAGTTACAAGAGTTCAAAAAAGCCCATGACAGATTTCTGATACTTGATAATAAAGAGATGTATCACATTGGAGCGAGTCTTAAAGATTTGGGCAAAAAATGGTTTGCATTTTCAAAATTTGAGATAGAATATTGGGATATTTTAAGGAGATTGAAATAATGGAAAATTTAATAAAAAAAAAAAAAAAA
>NPIG01000818.1_pt1 | contig 19945 bp, 13 predicted proteins | sample 8637441 | NCBI WGS metagenome assembly NPIG01 (sample SAMN07420675, study PRJNA396082) | bioreactor metagenome | isolation source: sample BR6 brine-fed electro-methanogenic bioreactor BR | place: Japan: Kochi | collected 2016-06-14 | reverse complement strand
GCGCGAAGGCATCGAGCGCTTCATGATCACCGACATCAACAACCCGGCGGCCAGCGCCAAAGCGCAGAGCACGATTTGGATCATGGGTGACAACATCTCGGCCGGGGTGGATTCCTTCAACCACGTGCCGGGCGGCGCGAACCTGCTCTATCTCGATGGCCACGTGGAGTTCATGCGTTATCAGGAGAACGGTCCCGGCCCGGCGAATGCTCCCGTGGCTAACGCCTTCGCCGTGCTTGACGCGGCCTTTGATCAGTTCTAGCCCGCATATTTCGCCGACGGCAAAGCCGCAAGGTGAAATATGCTACGACAAAGAGATTTCGGCACCCGAAGTGTCGAGGGATATTTCGCAAGCTGTTTTCAGGCAATCTTCGGGTTGCGTGGGTTATCTGCGTATGCTGACATTTTTTCCTGTATTGCCGTTGTCAGCTTGTCAAATATCCGGGCTGGACACCAACGCCCCTCGGCAACACGCCGCAAGGACGAACCCCGGGGACGTGGCAATGTTGCAGGGGCGGCTGCACATCCGGCATTTGCGGATGTTCCCAACGCAATTCACTTCGGCTCAACAGGCGACTATTCAAGAAGATTGCTGTACCAAAGGATGCATTAACCTCGATGCAGGATGAAGCGCCCCCGGTGGGCGCTTCGAAATGTGGGCCGCCTTGAGGCTGACGGAATTTGAACTCAACCCCGAATCCGCGGGCTCAGCCTGAGATGGCGCGAGTAAGCTTCTTTCAATGAGGGAGAACCCTGGGCTCAAAACGGGGTGAGAAGAGAATCATGAACGAAGTTGGGATACACCGAAACACCCTTCGCGGGGCGCCGCGATGGGTGCACGGATTCGCGTTGGGCACTTTCGGCGCGATTACTCTGGCGTTGCTTGTCCTATACTTCTTCTACCAGGACACCGATGTGTGGTCTCTTTGGATGGGATACGCCCTGAAATCCCGGCACGCCTTTGCCGAGGCCACTCATCCCGGCATCTTCCGCACGCGCGCCAACACGTGGAGCAACCTGGCCTACATCTTCGCCGGTCTCTATGTGGCTGCGTACGCATGGTGGGACGCGCGGCGAAAGACGACGGAGCACGACCCGTATGCCGTGCGGCAGCCCGCGCTCATGGGGCTCTACGGCGCGGCCCTCATCGTTCTTGGCTTCGGCAGTGGCCTTATGCACGCGTCCATGATGCCCTGGGGCCATAAGGCCGATGTGTTCGGCATGTTCTTTACCTTCATCGCGCTCATCGCGCTGCAGTGGGGGCGCTGGGTCCCCTTTGTGCCTTTTACGAACCGCCGCTGGCCCGCGGGGCCTTTCTTCGGCATCTTTGCGGTCGCGGCGGCCATTTTGCTGTTTGTCTACCGGCGGGAACTGGGCAAGGACACCGACATTCTCGGCGCCCTCTTCGGACTGTTCTGGGTGGGTGTTGGCGTGGACGTCTTCTTGAGACGGGCCGCACAGCAATACCGCTGGCTGGTATTGGGCTTTGTCGCGCTGGTGTCCGCCGGCTACATCTGGCGGCTCGATAAGGCACGAGAATTCACCGCGCCGGAATCGTGGTTGCAGGGGCACGCCATCTGGCATCTTCTCACCGCGACAATGTTCGGCTCCATGGCGTATTTCTACCGCTCTGAAGTTCCACGCCATCCGCATGAACATCGAGCGGGCGCCGGGGCGGGTCACGAGTGAAGGCCTGGCAGGCGGCGGTGACCGAAGCACGGGGGTCTGAATCCCCCCCGCCAGCTCCGAACTCAGGAAGCGCAAGGTGAACGCCCCAACTCACCGGCGGCACGTTCAGGCAGCGTGCGGCTACGGCACGGCGCGGGCGAGTCGCTGTTCGAGTGCGGGGGGAATGCACTGGTGGAGCATGAGGCGGCGCAGGAAGCCCCTGGTCTGGTAAGGGGCCGCGGGGGCGCTGTATTGGCCGACAACAAGCGGGCCGCCATGGGGCGTCATGTCGGCCCTGCCCCGTTTCTCGGCCACGAGCTTGCCATCCTGGTAGAGGCGCGCGGTCTCGCCGTCGAAGGTGCCGAGCAGGTGCGTCCATTCGCCGGGGACCGGTTTGCCGCCGTCGCAGTTGATGCCGCCGACGTACCAGCGCCAGCCGGCGCCCAGGCGTTGGAGGAACCAGCCGGGCCCACCCCACGCACCACAGGAAACAACGACCGGCATGTCGCCGCCGCCGAGGAGTTTGAACTCACACTCGACGGTAAACGCGGCGGAGAGGTCGAAGCCGGGGCGATGATCGTAGGTGACGTGGCCAGGCTGCGTGAGGTCGAGCGCGCCGCCCGAGGTCGTCACGTTGCCGTGACATGTGCCCGCGATGGATGCGCCCTCGTGATCATACGCGCTTACGTCCTCGGCAAAGGACGCAGCGAGGATGGGCTCGCTGATGGACGCAGGCGCCCGCGCGAGGATTGGGGTGGCAGAGGGGCTCTCGAGCCCGCGCCGGCTGACCGCGCGCACCGTGTAACGATACTCCTCCTCGGGCGCCACCTGCGCGTCGTGGTAGGAGAGCGCCCGCGTGGGGGTTTTGGTGATGCGCTGGAAGTCGTCGCTGTCCCTGGGGGCGCGGTAGACGTGGTAGTGCAGCGGCGTGTCGCCCTGCTCCTTCCATTCAAGCGCGATGCTACGAAAGCTCTGCGCGGCGGCCAGGGCGACGGCCGGCTCGGGCTGGGCCGGCGGCGGCACTTCGACGGACGCGCGCACCGGGGCGCTGCGGCCGTAGTCCGAGACCAGTACCAGCGCGTAGTGCTGCGTGCCGGGCGCGGCCTCCTTGTCCACAAGCCGGAAGCCTTCCGTTTGCGCGATGCGCGTATCGGGCGCCGGTGTGAAGTCGGGCGCATCGCCGCGATACACCTCGCCGGTCAAGCCGATGGTGCGCGAAGAGGCCTCCCACGAGAGTCCCACCATGCCGTCCGTCAGGAGCTTGGCCTCGAGTGCCGGCATGGGCTCGGGCAGCGGCGGCTTCAGGAAATGCCGCGAGTGCCCCGCGATGACCTCCGCGCCCGGCATATCGATGCGCGGGGTGACCAATGCGTCGCGGCGGCCCTTGCGGATGATGTCGAGCATACGCTGGTAGTGCGGGTCGTTCTCCGAGTCGAAGGAGATGGCGCGTGCGGCGGGCCTGTCGTCGGGTCCCGGTTGCTGGCCTTGCTTGATGTAATGCTCGAGCGGCTGTACGGCGTGCGCGTATCCGCCGCCGACCAGCAGCCGGACGCGCTTGCGGCGCGGGTCGGTCTTCTTCTCGCGGCACAACTCGAGACCGTTGCCGTCCATGCTCTTGGCCAGGGGCGCGCGCAGTATGCGGCTCGAGGCCGGCTCGCGAAGGTCGAACCAGTCGTTCTCGAACTGGACCTCCCCACGGCGCTCGTGGCATTGCAAACAGCCGGCGTCGCGCATGGCGCCGATGAGCGCATCCCGCGTCTCGGGCCATGCGGGCAATTGCGGGCCTTCGGCCGTGTAGTCCCACGTGCCGTAGTAGAGACCGTTTGTGTCGATCCAGGCCAGCAGCAGGTCCCGCTCACGCGGCGTGAGATTCGGGATGCGGTCCTCGTGCCCGCTGACCAGCACCTCCGCCAGCGGCGCCGCACCGGAGCCGTGCGCGCGCGGCCCGAAGCGTTGCGCTGACCACATCGCGGTTCCGTTCATGCAGTCGATGCCCGCGATGAGCGACGCGACCATCTGCGTGTCGCGCCGGCTCACGAGGTTCTCGTAGCTGATGTTGAAGTGTTCGGTCCAGCCGCCGCTCAGGTCGAGCTTGCCGGCGAAGCCGCCCGGGCCTCCGTGACAGCGCACACAGTGTTTGTCGAGGATCGGCTGCACCATGCTGGGGTAGTCCACGTAGCCGGTGCCCCACGATTCCGGTTGCAGGCGATTCGGCGTGCGGGTGTGTGCCGCGCGGATGCCGCTGTTGCGCGGCGCATCGAATTTGCGTTCGTGGCAGCCGATGCACGAGCGCGTGGTACCCGGCGCCGCCTGGATAAATGTGCGCATGCTTTGCACGAGGCGGTTGTCCGCATCCAGCGCCTGGAGGTACAGCGCGCGTCCCGCGGGCGCCTCGAAGTAGGCCGAGCCATCTTCCTCGACCGGCACGACGCCGAGGAAGTTCTTTGCGCCGAAGGCCAGCGCAGCGCTCACGAGGAAGGTCTGGTTGTAGGGTCCGCCGCCGCCGGGGCTGGCGCTTGTGCGCGAGCACTCCTCGATCACGCGCAGCTTCTTCACGGTGCCCGGGGCGATGCCGTCAAGGCCCTTGTAGATGTTCTGCACGTAGAATCGTCCGGCGGTTGCCTGCGTATCGACGCCCAACGGAACCGCCAGCGGCAGGGCGCGTGGCTTGATCAACATGGGCGCGTGGCAACAAATCCCGGGGTCGGCCAGGACAAGCTCGCGGCGGCCATCCCGGCGCATGATCTCGATGGCGTTGCGTTCCGCACCTTCCGGCCGCCCACTGAACAACACCACGTCTTCGCTCAGCGGCCACGGCTCGCAGGATTCCCCGGTGTCCACGGTTGGGTCTTCCGGGTGTTCGAAGTTGAAGAGCGCGGTGGGGTCGTTCTTGCTGACGCGCGTGTTCACGATGCCGATGCTTCCGCGGGGCGGCGCGTTGTGGCGCGCCAGCGTGGAGACGAGCAAGTGGGGCGCGCCCGGGATGGGGCGCGCGTCGAGGAAGGCCTCGGGACGGACGAGGTTGTTGGCGTAGACCGCGGTCTCGAAGGTGCCGTCGGGGAGGATCGTCCAGAGGCTTTGCTGCGTGAGCGCGGTCTTGTCCACGTATTCCCAGCGGCCGTGGAGTATGCGTCCGTCCGGCAGCACGCAAGGGTCGAACTCGTTGACGTTGTTGACCGAGATACAGCGCAGGCCGCTGCCCGCCGCGTCCATCACGTGCAGGATGTCCACGCCGGTGTTGTTGCAGGGCACCAGGCCGTTGGGGCGGGTGGTCTTGAATACGATGCGGCCGTCCGGGAGGTAGGCCGGGCAGACGTCGTGCTGGGCCGTGAAGCGGCCGTTCGAGGAAGCGCACTGTAACGGGTTGGAGACCCGGCGCAGGCCGCCGCCGTCGATACCGATCTCGTAGATGGACGTGCTTCCGTTCTCTTCGCCCTTGAAGCAGAAGAGCAGGCGCGTGGCGTCCCAGGAGAGTTCCGGCTCGCTATAGACCCCCTCGCCCAGAGTCTCCGGTGTGTTGGGGTCGATCAGCGGCCGCACGCGGTGCTGCTCGGGTGGGTCCCAGGGATTCTCAAGGATGTAGATGCCGCCGCCTGGCCACCACTTGTAGTACGTGTCATAGATGTGGATGCCGAGGTACGAATGACGCTTGACGAAGAGCAGCGGCGCGTCGAGTTGCTCACGCAACGGTGCCGCCTCCGCGTACGCCGCCCACCCCATCAGGGCAACCAGGACCACTACGAGAATCTGCTTATTCAAGGGTCGCATGTCTTGTCTCCGGCTCGGGAACGGTCTTGCACCCGTCAAAATATACTGCGGCGCGCTGCCATGCAAGCAACTGGGCGGGCGGGACCCGCGCGCCGTATCAACTCTTGTTGCTGTGCGCGATTTGGTGATTGAGGGAAGCCAACGCGGGGTAGATTTGGCTGTAGAGCGCAAACCGTTCCCTGTATTCCGCGTGGAGCGCGGTATCCGGCTCGAAGCACAGGCCAGGCCGATAGACGCGCGTGAAGGCCTCCTGCTCGTCGGCGTAGCAGCCCACGCCGATACCGGCGAGAACGGCCGCGCCCAGCGGCGTGGCTTCTTCGATGGCCGGCACCTGGACCGGACGGCCCACGACATCGGCCTTGTTCTGCATCCAGAAGGTGTTGCGCACGCTGCCACCGACCGCGACAAACTCCTTCATCTCGATGCCCAGTCCGGACTCCATCGCGCGGACGATCTCGAGGAACTGGTAGTCGAGTCCCTCAATGATCGCGCGGAGCATGCTGCCGCGCGTGGCCTGCGCGCCGAGGCCCACGTAGGCGCCGAGGGAGTGCGGGTCGACGATGGGACAGCCCGCACCGGACATGTGCGGCAGGAACAGCACGCCGTTCGCACCGGGCGGCGCGGCGGCGGCTTCTTCCATGAGGTAGTCCCAATCCGTGCCGCCTTCCCTGGCCGCGCGCTCGCTTTCGGGTTGGCCGTACTGCTTGCGGTACCACTCGAGCATGTCCGAGGCCACGGCGCCGCCCCACGCCGCGAAGGTGTCGCGCGCGACGTGCGACTCGACCGTCATCCCGGTGCGTCGCACTTGCGGCGAGAGCACGGGCTCGGGCATGGCGGTCATCACGATCTCCCACGTGCCCGTTACGTTGAGCACAACGCCCGGCCGGAATGCGCCGACCGGCAACGCGCCGCAGAGGTAGTCGTGGCCGCCGAGCACGACGGGCGTGCCCGGCGCCAAGCCGGTGGCCTCCGCCGCCTGGTCGTGCACCTCGCCCAAAGGCGTGCCGCTGGGGAAGGCGTCGCAGAGGAGGCGGCGTTCGATGCCGGCGGCCCGCATCATCTCATCCGACCAATCGCGCTTGCGCTGGTCGAAGAGCAGTGTGCAGGAGGCCATGGAGTAGTCGGTAGCCTGTTTGCCGCAGAGCATGAAGTTGAGGAAGTCCTCGATCAGCAGCCACTTGTCGGTGCGTGTCAGGATGTCGGGGTGGTGTTCCTGCATCCAGAGCAGGCGCAGGGCCGTGCTGAAGCACCATAGCGCGTTGCCGCCAACGGAGAAGACCTTGTCCTCGCCGATGTTTTCCTTCCACCACTCGAGCTGGGGCGCTGTGCGCGTGCAGAACCAACTGATGATCGGAAAGAGCCAGTTGCCGTCGGCGTCCATGGGCAGGCCGTCCATGCCCATGCCGGTGACCGCGACGCCCCTGATCCGGCGCGGGTCGTCGATCTGTGCGACGGCGTCCTTGATCGAGGCGGCCGTGCCGCCCCAGATCTGCTCGGGCCGCCACTCGACCCAGTCGGGATGCCCGTCCGGTGCGAAGCGCTCGGTGGGCCTGCTGCCGCTCGCCACCGCGTTGCCGTCGAGGTCGTAGATGATCGCCTTGAGGCTGGTCGATCCCAGGTCGATGCCCATGAGGTAGTCCATCGTGTTGCCTCCTTTGTGCGGACGCTTGCGCTATGTCCGAATGGGATAGCTGCCGTACTCGCGCCAGGCGGCCATGAGCGCGGCATAGTTCTCCGGCTTGACCGCGGAGTGTATCGAGTTGCTCGACGACACGATGTAGCCGCCGCCGGGGGCGCCCACGCGCAGCGCTTGCTTCGTGGCTTCGGCGACCTCCTCGGGGGTGCCGAAGGTCATGAGTTTCGCGCAGTCCACGTTGCCCTTCAGCGCGATACGGTCGCCGTATTGTTCCTTGACCTTGGCCAGTTCCATGCCGGCCTGCGGGTCGATGGGGTCGAGGCAGTCGATCCCGGAGTCGATAATCATGTCGAGAATGGGCCACAGGTTGCCGTCGGTGTGTTTGACGACCGGCAAGCCGGTGTCCTTGAATGCGGCCATGACGCGGCACAGCGGCGGATAGAAGAGCTCGCGAAAGGTCTCCGGCGAAATGAGCGGACCGAGGTTGTGCGCGTAGTCGTCGCCGGTCCAGATGAAGTCCGCGCCCAGCATCGCGGCCTGCTTGGCCAGGACAGTGTTGATCTCGACCGACATGTTCACCAGCGCACGGACCACTTCCGGCTCCATCGCCGTGGCCAGCAAGAGCCCCTCCATACCCATGAGATAACGCGGGATCGAGAAGACGTCGTTGAGGTGGACGCCGATGGCCTTTTCGCCCTTGAACCTGCGTACGGCCTCTTCGGTCGCGGTCCATCGCCCCGCGGCGTTGGGGTCGGGCGGCGTGTAGCGGTCGAAATCGTCCATGGTCGCGATGGGAGACTCGACCTCGATGCCGTGTTCCTCAGCCCCCATTTGTGCCACGTAGCCCCACTCGCTACGCCAGCGGTTCGGGCCGACCTGCGTCTTGTCAAAATGCGGGCCGACGAGTACCGCGTCGTGGCCCATGCGCACCGCGAAATCGTTGTGGTCCTTAGAGCCGGGACAGATGGCCTCGCGCACACCCTTGTCGATCAGCCACTCGAAGTGCGGGACGTGGTCCGGTTCTTCCCGCCGCAGCGCTCGCAACACCCTCTCACTCGACTTCATCCGCGCCACCGTTGATCTCCTTCTGCCTGGCCCGCCGGCATCCTGCCGGAATTTTCCTGTTAAAGCTGGACGCCGAACTGCCCTTGCAGCAGCTCTGCCGTCCGCGCCACTTCGTTGCGTTGGTCCTCCTCCGACCATTCGAGCAGCGGTGCCAGAATACCCGCGAGTTCGTCGAGCAACGGACGCGTCACCTCGCCGAGCAAGGCCATAGTGGTGCGCCGCAGCAAGATGTCGTCCAGGTGGCAGACCCGCTCAAACGTGACGATATACTCTATCTCGCGGCGGCTTGTCGCGGCGTGGTTATCGAGCGGCGCGTCGGGCTTCGCCACGAGGAACTTCGAAACGTCCTCCGCGCGTGTGCCGTAGCGCTGCAGGAGAATCTCTGCCCGTTCCTGCGACAGGGCCGTATCCTGGACGAGTTTGGCAAGCCAGGCCTGCCGCGCAGCATCGTCGACGGGATAATCCTTGCCGCCGCCGATGGCCATGTTGCGCGTAGACGTTCGCGGAGGCGGTACGCCAAGGCGTTCGAGCACCTTTCTCGCGACCACCTCGGCAAAGCCCCGGAAGGTCGTCCACTTGCCGCCTATCAGACAGAAGATAGGAAAAGCGACCTCGCCCGCGGGTTCTATCAGGGGGCAACTGTGGTCGCGGCTGACCTCGACCGTGGCCGAGGCATCGCTCCACGGCAAGGGCCGGACACCGGAGAAGTAACTCACGATCTGGCTGCGGTCTGCGTGCACGCCCGGCAGTATTGCGGCGATCGCAGCCAGAATGTACTCGATTTCGCCTTCTTCGCAGCGCGCCTGATCGGGGTCTTCGATGCGTATATCAGTAGAGCCGACCAGCGCTTTGCCCAGCCAGGGCAGCGCGACCGCGACGCGGCCGTCATCGTTTTCGTANNTCTCTCCATCGAGGGCCTCGAGCAGGTCGGCGTTCTCCATGACAAGGTGCGCACCCTTGGTGCCGCCAATCATCTGCGTCTTCTGTTGCAGGGCGCGATTGCCGAAGTCGATCCACGCGCCCGTCGCATTGACCACCAGCGTCGGCCTCACGGCAAGCGTCTCGCCGCTCAACTCGTCGCGCAGCGTCACACCATTGCCGGCGCCATGCTGCAACGAAACGTAATTCAGCGCACGTGCGTCCGGCGACGCGGCTTCGCCGTCCAGCAGCACTTCTAGGCACAAGCGCTCCGGATAGTCGACCAATGCGTCGTAGTATTTGGCTGCGCAGCGTGTGCGGGGCGCGAGCGCTGGCCGCCGAGCGAGAGCGCGCTTTCGCGACATGAACTTGTGCCGCGGCATGGTGCGCTCGCGGAAGGTGAAGATGTCGTAGAGGGTGAGGCCCAGCTTGACCATGAGCGCGCCACGATGCGCGGGGCGCTGACCCGGGATGCCGAAAAAGCGCCTCAGCACCGTGCCGGTCCCGGAAAGCCAGGCCATCAACGGTATTGTGGTGGGCAGGGGTCGCACGTAATGGGGGGCGTTCTGGAGCAGCAGGTTGCGTTCGCGCAGCGACTCGCGCACCAGCCGGAATTCACCGAATTCCAGGTAGCGAAGGCCCCCGTGGATCATGCGCGAGGAGGCCGCGCTGGCACCCGAACAGTAGTCTCCGCGCTCCACGAGCAAGCAATCCACACCCGCAAGCGCCAGCTCACGAAACAGGCCCGCACCGTTGATTCCGCCACCCACAATGAGCACCGCGACCTCCGGATGGGCCCGAATATGCTCGAGTATTGCGCGTCGTTCTGCCATAGAATTGGCCATGCCGTCTCCAGCCGCCTGTTTTCCGTAGAAGGCTTGGCGGGACAGTAGCAGACGAGGCGCTACGGTTCCAACTGCGCCGCCGCTCAATAACGCCCCATCAGGTTAACCGCGCGCACGGTGCGCGTGCGTTCCTCGCCTTCGTCGGGCAGCACGCCCTTGTTCCAGAATTTGGCGCGGTAGGTGAACTCGTCCCCGTGGGGCAGACAGGAGACCGGGTCGGTCCCGGCGGCCTGGGGGTAACCGGGCCGCGCTACCACCGGCGTCGTGTCGGCGGCTTCGTGACAGCCCACGCAACTGCGCATCTCGCCCGGCCGGCCATACATCCAGACCAACTGGTTGCCCACCACGCGCCGGTCGCTGTCGAGTATCTGGAAATGTATCAGGCGGTCAGCCGGCACCTCGACGTAGAACGAGCCGTCCGCACTCAGTGGCGCCGTACCCAACACCCGGGCGAGGGTGCCGGTGTGGTTGCGCCACGCGTTCTCGCCGCGCGCCTTGTGAGTGCGATGCCGGCCGGTAACGGGTGTTCCCTCAATCACACGCACGAGTTTGCCGCGTTCCGGCACGCGCGCGTCGCGCGAGGTACGCGCGGAACGGCAGACGAACTCGGCGGTGTAGGCGTTGCCGCGCGCGGCCGCGCTCTCGGCCAGGACCGGCGGCCGCGGCCGCGGGCGGATGGGGCGCGCCTCGAAGTCGGCGGTCGCAGGGTCGTTGTAGAGCAGCGTCATCTGGCCGCTCAAGGCATCGAGCAGGTACAGCCCGAGGTCGCCGGGAATGCGCTCCGGCTTGCCTTGCTTATCGAAGGATTTGTGCGCTGCGGCGCAAAGGATTGTCTCGCCGCGCAGCGGGAAGGGCGAGGTGACCGCCATGTTCCTGTCGTGCGGGACTACCGACTCGCGGTACCGCCCGGGGCCGAGCAGCACCAGGCCAGCGGTCGATGCACAGAGAATGCGGTCGGCATCATAGGGCTGGGGTTGCGTCAGGCGCAGCACGCGATGGCGCGTGGGCACCTCGCCCCACCAGTTTTCCCCGGAGTCGATAGTCACCTGGCGCCAGAACCTGCGGCGCTCCGGGCCGTAGAGCGTGACGTTGCGCGTGCCGTCCGGAAACGCGGCCTGCACCGTCAATTCCGTCTTGAGCCGAGAGTAGAACAACTCAAGCCGGCTGAAGACGACGCGGCCGTCGTCGAGCACAGCCGGTTCGTTGTCGCGGCCGAGATTGAAGCCGATGGCGTGCATGTCCGTGCCGTCGGCCTCCATGACCGTCAAGCCGGTCGAGAGATAGCCGTGGTACTCGTCGCGCATCCCCATGCGACTGGACGAGAAGACGATGCGCCCATCCGGGAGGTAGGCCGGCTGCACGTCGTGGTAGGGGCCGTCGGTCAGTTGCCGCAGGCCGGCGCCGTCCACGCCCACCTCGTAGATATGCCACCATGGGTCCGTGTCGCCGCCGCGACGGCAGAAGAGCACGCGCTGGCCGTCCCACGACACCTCGCAGTCCGCGACGTAGCCGTCGTCAAGATGCGTCAGAGGGTACGCCTCAGACTCCGGCGTTCCCAAGTCCAGGCGGTAAAGATTGTAGCCGAGACGGTACGTCGGCCCGCTGTCCGTGGTCGAGTATGTTTGCCGCCAGGGATCGATCTGGAAGTCGTTGGGCATTTCGTGCGGGCCTTTGATGAATACGAAGGAACGCGTCTGCTTCTTCGTGTCCTGCAGCGGGTCCGGCGCAGACGGCGGCGTGGCCTTTGGCCACGGCTCGGGGCTAAGACCGCGGCGGCACAACGCCTCGCGCGCCACCATGCGGATGCTGTGGTAAGGGTGCTTCGCCTCGGCATCGCGCAGCGCCGCAAGCGCCTCCTNNCGAGCGCAACGGCCGCTGCGTATTGGATGTCCAGGACGTTCCTGTCGTCTTCGAGTAGCGAGACCAGCAGCGGCACGTGCTCGACGGCGCCGAGGCGTCCCAGCGCGCGCACATAGGCCTCACGCCAGCGCGGCGAGGGGTCGTTGTACTCGTCATGCGCATCGCGGTCCGTGCCGTCTTCCATCTCCTCGTAAAAGCGAAATCCGCCGTAATAGCCGTGGTCGGCTTCCGGTCTCGAGGTGCGCAGCAACTCCGCGACAGGCGCAACGGCGCGCTCTTCCCCGAGGAACATCAGTGTCTTGGCAGCGTTGATGCGTACCCAGCCATTCTCGTGCTCGAGCATGCCGAGCAGGGCCCCGACGTCCTGCTGTGTGCACAGCGCGGGCAGCCATGCCGCTGCGTGCGGCACGTCCGCAATCGTGCGCTCGGCGGCCTTGTGCATCTGCCGTGCCATCCGGCCGGGCACCGGTGCCTCTCCGGTCAGCACCGCGAAGACCACCGCGCGCGCGGTGTCCAGTGCATCGCCCTTCTCCAGCAGGTAGCGCGCGACGTTGTGGTGCGCCTCGAGGTCGTAAAGCAATGCGGCATCGAAGTCGCCGGGAAGATTCGCCAGCAGCAGCGGCGCCATCGTGTGCAATCGCGCGCGCAACGCCGGCGTGTCCAGGGGCAACCGTGCCAGCGCCGCGGTGATGGCAAAGGGTGTCTCGTACATCCGGTCCACGGGCGACAGCCCCGGCTGGTCGTCGGGCGGTGACTTCTCCGGCGCGTCATAGGCCAGGTTGCGCGCGTACGGCGGGTAGGCATCGAGCAGTGCCATGGCCGCCTCCTCTCCGCCGAAGTCCCCCAACGCGTCCGCGGCGTAGCGCGCCCATTGCGGGGCATCCAGGAAGGCGAGCAGCAACGGCAGCGTCTTGGGAGCACGCAACCGGCCCAAGCTTCGCAGCCCCGCCTGAACCATGTGCCGGCCGGCCGGCGTCCCTGCATCCACCCCCTGGTATGGCGCGAGCGCTGCGGCGACCAACCCCGCAGCGCCGGGGTCTCCCAGCACACCGAGTGCGCGCAGGCCGCGTTCGACCTCGATACAGTTGCCGGCGCTTTCCGGGGGCGCGGGCAGCACCTCGATTTCTCGAAATGTCGTTGGATATGTGGCCTTCTGGGCGCCGTACGAGACCACGCGCACATGCCGCACCGCACGCGTCTCGAACGTGACGATCAGCGCAGGCGCCGTCTGCTCTTCCGTGCGTGCGACCTCGGTGTAGTCCTCGCCGTCCGTGCTGGTCTCGACCGCGTAGTGCGTCATGCAGAAGCCTTCGCCGTACTGGTGCACGACTACGCACGAGACCTCGCGAATCTCTCCAAGATCGACCTCGCACCACTGTGGGAAGTCGACCTCCTTGGTTTGCCAGTAGGCCCCGCCCAACACGCCGTCAGTCAGCACCTCCGGCGGTCCCTTGTAAGTTGAGGACACGGCGACCTCGGAGTGCAGTGCGTGGTTGACGCGTTGCGCGGGCTCGCCGGTCAACGCCACTATCTCCGGCGGCACGCCTTGTTCCGGCACCTCCTGCCACCATTGGCGCCACGTCTCGGTCTGCGCCTCGCGCACCGCTTCGGACGCCTGGCCGTCAAAGGGCCACTCCATGCCGGTGAGATTGGTCAGAGAAACCCACGCGGCCTGACGCACCGTCCAGTGCGGATCTTCCAGCGCCGCGAGCAGGGCATCGATGTGAGGGCGTCCGCCGCACCACGCCAGTGCCGTGGCGGCTTCCCGCCGCACTACGGCGTCTGTATCCTCGAGCAAATCCGCCAGCGCGTCGCCGGCCGTGTACGCGCGCAGGTAGCCCAGCGCTTCCACCGCACCCGCCCGCACGGTTGCGTCGTCGGATTGCAGCCGCGCGAGACAGTCAACGACCTGCGCCTCGAAGGGATTCTCCGCTCCCGCCGCCGCTGCGCAGAGCACAGCCAGTGCGCCCACCCATCGGCAAATCTGTACGCGCACGCCCAAAGACTATTCCCGACCCAGCAGCGTAAACATGATGTGCCAGCCCACACCGCTGCTCAGGACGTCCGCCGGGGCTTCCGAGGTGTCCGCCGGGCCGACCTCGCCGGCGCAGTAGCATCCGAACAAGGGCAGCCCGTTGCCGACCACGCCCTGGATCGCTTCAAGTTCGTCTTCGAGCCGGTCGAGTTTGCCCTTGCGGCCGCCACAGTTAAACGCGATGGCCGCGATGGGTTCTCCCCCCAGGCGTTGCCTGGCCTCAGCCGCGGCCTCGGCGGCCGACCGCACCACCGCGTCGTTACTCTTGGCTTGCCGGCCTGCCAGCGCCACCTTGAAGTCACCCGAGAGCATCAACGCAACGGCCGCATCCTGGTGGGCTTGTCCCGCGAAATACACGAAGGTCTGGCCCGCATTCTTGTTGGCCGAGCCACCCGTGATGGGGAAATCTGCGCCGAGTTCCTGCTGAATGCCTTCGACCACGAACTGGTTCTTGGGCGAGTGCGCGTCGGCCATTACGAGCAGCAGCCGGTCTTGGGCGCTCTTCGGTACATCTTGCGCGAGACTCGCACCCGCCGCGTGCAAGCGCTCCGTGAGTAGGGCGAGATTGTCTTCCATGGTCAATCCCGCGATACCGAGTTCCGGCGCCAGCGCGGCCGACACGCCGATGCCGTCGCCGCCGACCCCTATCAGGGACACCGAGTCCAGGTCGAGACAGCCCGCCTGCTCGAAGCTGCCGTAGGTGGCGAGGCCGTAGATACACCCGCGCGGGAACACCGACGCCACCCCTTCGAGCGCGGCCTGCTTAAGCGCCTCTTCCTCGAAACACTCCGCCATGATCACGGCGTGCGGCACAGTGCCGCCCATGCGCTCCTGCAGTGCGGCGGCAGCCGACTTGCCCGCGGCGAACGGGTCGACGTCATCCGCGGACGCCACTTCGACCACGACCGCGCCGCCGGGCGCTGGCGCTGCGGCAAGCTGCTTCCCGCCGGAGGTGGTTGCACAACCGGCCAGCATGGCCGTCACACAGAGTGCCGTCAGCATCGCACATCGCATTGCAGTACCCTTCTTTAGTGGATAGAGGAACAGAGCCCCCACTCGATCTTGCCGTCGTAGGGGGGCGGGTCACCCCACTGTACGCCGTCCCACAGGCACCAGGCCAAGGGGTTGCGCTGGGAAGGCCAGAGCCCCGCGGCTGCACCCCAGTCGCGCAGGCCGTTGCCGTCCGCATCGTGCACCAGCACCGAGAAACAGAACTCGCGGCCCGCGCTTGGCCGGAACGCATCCATCGCCGCGAAGGGGATCGCGCACTCGTAATACGTCGTGCCGTCCCGGTGCACGACTGCCACTTCCGCGTCTACGGTGTCGAGACTCTCAAGCGCGCGCGGCTGCGCCGCTGTGGACAAGGGCATGCCCGGCGTGGCGAGCACGTAGCACGGCGGCTTGCCGGCGACCACGAACTCGAAACGTTCGGGGCGCCCCCCCGGCGCTCTGCCGGTCTCCGCTTTGGACGACGCGACGGCGAACTGGACCGCATCGCCCGCCGCCAGCGCTACTTCCTCGACTTCGACGGCGAGGTAGAACGTGCGCCGGTTCCACAACGTCCGGAGGGTGGTGGTCTTGCCGTCCTGCCCGAAGGCTACCGGCAGAGAGTCCGCCCAGTCCGCGAGGTCGCCGTCGATCTCTAACTTGCCGTACGGTGCGCTTGCGCACACGACCGTCTGCTCGCGCACCACTTCGACGCCCGCGCTGACGGCTGTGACTCTGACCGGATACTCGTTCGCATTCAGGTTGGTTGCTCTTTCGACAACAAACGGAACGCGCTTGGTCTCGCCCGTCGCCAAAGACACCGCTTGCTCGGCCGGGCTCCACGCCCACCCCTCCGGCAGGTCGAGCCGCACCGCACCTTCGTAGGGTTCCTCGCCCAGGTTGGCCGCGAGCACATGCACTACCGGACCGGTAGCGGGAGGCGCCGTGAAGTGCTCTACGCGCAAGGCCAACCGCGCGTTGTCCTCATTCTGAGCGCCCGCGCCAAGCATGGCCGGAAGGGACACAACGAACACTGCGAACGCGGCACGAACCTTGTTGTTTTTGCGTATAGCCATCCTGGTCATTCCACCAGAATCCGCATACCCGTTTCAAACCTTCAGCGGACGCTTGTGGTCTTTGCCATCGCCATATCGGCTTACCATGGATTGCGTGAGGCTGCCCCTCGTACTGGCCCGGGTATCCTTCTGCAAGTCCTCTCGAAGCCTGTTGTCCTCACTCCGGTCTCCTCGTCCATGTACAGGCGGCGGTTGAGCTCGACCATGATGGAAGCCACCCGGGGTTCCTTTCGGTAGTAAATCGATGGGACGATGGCGCCGGCGAAGGGGGAGTCCCGCTTGACGGTGTAGCCGAGGGATTCGAATGCGGCGGCCAGGGTGTCTGTCAGTTCGGGCGGCGTGTGGAAGCTGTCCGTGCCCAGGCAGATATCGGGCCGGTCCTCGGAGCGGTCCGGTTCGTGTCGAAGCCGTTTGGATGGGAAGCTGTGGCAGTCGATAATCAGCACGCGGCCGTGCCGGGCCAGTTCGGTGCGTGCCGCCGCTTCCAGGCGCGCGTGGTGGGGCCTGTACCAGGTTTTGAGGAGGCGTTCGCGTTCCTGCGGGGACGGTTCGTGCCGTAATGGCTTTTCCTGGGTGGTCTGGGTGTAGATGACGCCCATCCCGACATTCGCCATGGGCTCCTGATCATCGTCGGGAAAGCGTCCCAGGTCGACGACGAGGCGGCTCACGGGGAACCGGACTACGGTATCATGCGGCCCCGCCTGCACTGCAGTGTGCCAGCCAGCACAACTCAAGCCCGACCGCAAATATCTGGTGAAGCACAACTTCAGGGACAAGTAACACATGGGCCTCAGCCGCTACGCCCGGCTCTACGACAGCCTCTACGAAAACGGCAGCCTCGGCGCACGGCCCAGCACCGGCGAGGTCATCCACGCCCTGCGCATCCTCACCCCCGAAAACGACGCCCGCCAGGTCACGCTCCTCGGCGCGCACGGCAACCGCACCGGCCACGCAGACGCGTTCCCCGCGGAGATGCGCAGCGCGCTCGCCGAAGCCATCCGCGGTGCCGTCAACAGCCAGCCCGGTCAGGCCGCGGGTTTTGGCGCCTACCTCCAGGGTCTCCTGGTGCACGTGCTCGACACCCACCGCAGCATCCGCAAGCTGCTCCTCACGCGTTACACGACCCACCGCAAGGTGGATAGGTTCAAGCGCCTGTTCCACCGACCGCGCATTACCGTCACGCCGCTGCCATTGCGGCCGTCCAAGCGCGACCTCGTCCTCCTCGCCGCGGGCGTCGCGCCGTTCCACTACCACAACACCACCGCCCGCCCCACCACCGAAGACGCCGGGCTCGCCGTCTACCTCGATGTCAGCGGCAGCGTCAACCAGCACCTGCCCGAAATCATCGGCCTGCTCCGCCACCTCAAAGAAGACCTGCGCACCATCTACCTCTTCAGCAACCAGGTCGCCGAAGTACCCTTCAAAGACCTCCTGAAAGGCCAAGTGAAAACCACCTACGGCACCGACTTCGACTGCATCGAGGCATCTTCCGCTATGCGAAGATGCCCGCGTCGCAATGACGGCTCGCCTCCGGGCGAACGTCATGAAAGATCCACCTCCTAGAAAACCGCCTCGACAAAGCCGTCATCCTCACCGACGGCTATGCAAGCATGAACTCCGACCTCCGCAAGGAACTGGAGAAACGGCACGTGGCCCTGCTCACCATACTCTTCGGCAACAAGACCGACTGCCCGGAACTAGATGCCTTGGGGGATATGGTGGGGTTACAGGAAGTGGCGGGATAGGGAGGCGTGCAACCGATGAAGATGGAGACCTTACGGTCGGCGCGGTGTCGCGGTCCCAGCCTTCGCGAAGCGCTACGGCGGGCACGCGGGAGACCACGACACAACGGGAGACTCCGGCCTTTTCGAGCAGTGCGAGCCAGTAGGCACTTTCATGCGCATCCTTCTGCGCGATGCCGTATTTGTGCACGAAGTCCTGCGTGCTTTCGGCGCCCTTCGCCTCCGCCACATTCGCCCCGATAGACGTGGCCGAGCGCAGAAACTGCTTCCCGATAATCCACGCCGCGCCATCCTTCATCTCCGCCAATGCCTGATACAACCGCACCGCCCGCACCCCATACGCCAACGTGCGTTCCCCAATGTCCCACGGCTTCTGCTTCTGTTGCTTTTCTTCCTTCACCCTTCACTTTTCACCCTTCACAATTCAAAAGATCACCTGGCAATGCGGAAGCCCCAGCAGGCGTACGAGCCCGACGGGCTCAGAATTATGCGACGAATCGCCGAATTGCAGAAACTGGTCAAGCCGTCCCAACTGCCGCCCCGAAACACGTGGTACGAGCCTGATGACGGGCCCTCGGGGTCCGCGCCCGGGCTGCTATAGTAATAGTCAACATCATACCAGTCGTTGCACCACTCCATAACGTTCCCGCTCATGTCGTAACACCCCGCCGGACTGGTCACGGCCGCGTAATACCCCACCGGCGACGTGTGCGGATAGTGGCTCAGGCCCAAGGGGTTGCAGTGATAATAATTCACGTTGTCACAGCTCATGCTGTCGCTGCCGTTGCCGTAACGGTAGTGCCGCTCCTGCGCTGGGTCCCAGGCCGCCGCACGCTCCCATTGCGCCTCCGTCGGCAGATGGTAACCGTTACGCGAGGATTGAAACTCCCATGTGCTCGTGTCGTAGCAGGGCTGCAAGCCCTGGCTCTCACTCAGCCAGTTGCAGTACACCGCCGCACCGTACCAGCTAATCATAACCACCGGGTGGTCCGCCATCGAGTAGCCGTCGCGGCTCTCTACAGTGAACGTGCCGCCGGTATATGATATCTGGCAGTACCACCTAGAACTCATATCCAGCAGTTCTTGGCCGTAGACCGTGGCCGTGTTGCTATTCACCGTGTCAAAATAACCCCGGTCGTCCGCCCAATTGAAGACATCCGCCACCTCTTGGTTCGTCACCTCGTACTTGCCAATCTGGTACGCCGAGAGGTATATTGTGTGGACCGGCGTCGCGTCAACACCGACCTCGCCCCACGGGTCGCCCATCTCAAATGACCCCGCAGGGATGGAGACCAACTCGGGCGCCGGCACGCTTATGGAACCAATGGCTTCCACAATTGCGTCTACGACACCACCAGCGTCTTCCGCTTGGAAAAGCTCGCCTCCGGTTTCTGTCGCCAAACGTTCATATAATTCGGCAGTGACGGTGTCCCCTGATACCAGCAGTGGATACAGGCCGACTGGTTGTAAGCCTGCTTTCTGTCCCGCTTGCTGCTTGGCGCCAAGTTCACCCCCCCCCCGGCTTGGGCTGCGGCAATAATATTGTCCGCCGTGTATCCGGCCCACGGCCCACTGGGTTCCGGGTCATGCGGCGGTGCGTCTGTCATGAAGATGATTGCCCGCGATGAGCTATTTGTACGCCAACCGCCAAGTTCTGGACTTGTAAGGGTGTGCATGATGGCGCTATATAGGGATTCAGGTTTGTCTCCACCACCTCCAACCCCGAGTCCGTTAATGGCGTTGACGATGGCGTAATTATCTGAACTGAATGGAAGCACAGTGCGATAGGGATAAGATTCAAAGTCACGATAGTCCACTATGGCGATTCGCCAAAAGGACGATGACTCCTCTATACGATTCAGAATCTCTTCGGCCGCAGCCTTGACTTCGCCTATGTCGTCACTCATGCTGGAGGTGGTGTCGAATACAAACACCAAATCCAGTCCGCCCTCGCCTTCGCCCTCGCCTTCGCCGCCGGTTGTCACCGTGACATCCTCGGACACCGTGTCGATCATGCCATCTTCATCGGTGACCTTCAGCTTTATCGTATAGGTTCCGCTGGACTGGTACGGGTGCGTGAAGGAGCTGCTGGTCTGCGGATTGGTGAACTGCACGTCAGGTGTATCGCCCCAGTCTACGCTGTAAGTGAGGCTGGTGGCCGGCCAGAGGGAGGTGTGGTTATCGGTCGAGGCGGCAGCACTGATGGTGACGCGGGCATTGGTGTTGTCTGTAATACCGAATGCCGCGCTCGGCGCGGAATTGACCGTGTCATCGAGGTCGTCGCCGATTTGGTTGAAGAGACTGCCCTTGCCCGCGACCATATCGAGGTGGTCGAAATCGGCGAA
>NPIG01000217.1_pt2 | contig 19996 bp, 18 predicted proteins | sample 8637441 | NCBI WGS metagenome assembly NPIG01 (sample SAMN07420675, study PRJNA396082) | bioreactor metagenome | isolation source: sample BR6 brine-fed electro-methanogenic bioreactor BR | place: Japan: Kochi | collected 2016-06-14 | reverse complement strand
TACCTTGTCCTTTCTCCTTTTTTCGGGTACCATCCCCCCCCGGCGTCTTCCTCCTCTCCACGCTATTCTTTAAAAGGTGATAGGTGATTCTATGTATATGAGCACAAAAGCTGTTTCTCTTTTTCGTCCCATGTTTCTTCTCGGACTTTTTTTACTCTCCCTCTCCCTTCCGGCTGAAGCGGCCAAAACCACGGATTTCTTTGCCCAGAGCTTCGAATTCAACGTCATGAAGAGCCTGGGACATCAGAAGTACAACGAGAGGGTAACCTCCATCATTGCAGCCTTTCTCAAGCAGCGCAATCCCAAGCTCTCGAAAAAAACCGCCCGGGAATACGCCTGGTATATTACCGATGCGGGGAGAGAGTTCGGAGTGGATCCCTTTCTGGTGGCCTCCATTCTGGTGAAAGAATCCACCGCCAAGAAGGATGCCCGGTCTCCCAAGGGAGCCTACGGGCTCATGCAGATCCATTGGAAGGCCCATCATAAATCCATCCGCAAGGCCTTCGGAATCATCAAAACGCTGGATGATCTTATGGTGCCTCAGAACAACATCCGGGTGGGCACCTATCTCTTCGCCAACCATATCCGCCGCTATCAGGACACGGACAGGGCCCTGGACCGGTATCTCGGAGCCCCCCGCACATCGTACAAGAAGACCATCCTCGATTTCTACAAAAGCATGAGCGGCCTCTATCTCAGAAGATCACGAGAAGAGAGCTAAGGGCCTCTTGGCTTTTCTTCACAAATGCGACGCTACTGAAGCTTCTCTTGGAAGACCTTCTCCAACGTGGCGGCAGGAACCGCCCCGGTCTCTTTCCAGACCTGCTTTCCCTCTTTATCGTAGAGCACCAGCGTGGGGACGTACTCCACCTTGTGGGCCTGCATCATGCCGGGATCTCCATCTATGTAGATCTCCAGAGAGGCCACCCCCCAGCGCTGGCGCACAAACTCCTCCAGCCGGGCGGCCTGACTCCGCAACCCTCCGGGAGCCACGGGAAGAATCTTCACTCCCCACCGCTCTTCGTAAGATGCTCCCAGAGGATCCAGAGCCCGGAGTTCCTTCTCACAGGCGGGGCAGTTGGGGGTGAAGAATATCATAAGCACCGGGGATCCCAGCAGATCCGAGGTGTTTACCATGCCTCCCCCCGGAGCTGTGTAGAGGGTAAAGCCTCCGAGAGACACCTCCGCAGCAGAGGCGGCTCCGGAAAAACCCATAAGGGCAAGACAGAGTATGCCAAACAGCGCCGCATATCCATATTTCTTCATAACGATTCTACTCTCCCTTTCTTGGGGCAATATCATCAAGAATCTCCTCCAGCAGGAGTTCAGACATCAACCCCTTTTCCTCGTGGACAACCTTTCCCGAAGCATCGAAGATCATGAGGTGCGGTACGTTCCGCACCGGTATGCGTTCGAAGAGCCCCGGCATGTGATCGTAGTAAATTTCGAGATGCTCCACCCCGAGATCCTTAAGAGTCTTGGAGACCAGCCGGGGGTTGAATCGCTCCCGAGTAAGGGGTACCAGCACCACTCCCCGCTGATCCAGCTCTTCTCGCATCTCCTCGAACATCTGCAGCTCCATCTGGCAATCGTCGCAGTTGGGAAAGAAGAGCATGAGAATCACCGGAGAACCCGTAAAATCTGCCAGAGCAATCTCCTCTCCGTCAGAATGCCGTGTCGCCTCGTAGGAGGCGAAAAGGGGAGCCTCCCGGGCAAAGGTCGGACCTCCCAGGCAAAAAACAGCCAACGCCACAAGCAATCCCCGAAAGACTCTTATGGTCATAATTTACCGCCCCTGCTTGGCCTGATTTGCCACGGCCTCCGCAGCCTTTCGTGCGGCATCCTCATCCCCGAGATAATAGTGTTTCAGAGGGCGAAGCTCCTGATCCAGCTCGTAGACCAGAGGAATTCCCGTGGGGATGTTCAACTTGGGAATCTCCTCCTCGGAAATGTTATCGAGATATTTCACCAGCCCCCGAAGGCTGTTGCCGTGGGCGGTGACGAGGATTCTGCGCCCCTTGCGGATCTCCGGGGCGAGAACCTCCTGCCAGTAGGGGACCACTCGGGCCACGGTATCCTTGAGGCACTCCGTGGCAGGAAGCTCCTCGGGAGCAAGAGAGGCGTACCGGGGATCTTTGCCGGGATAGCGCTTATCCTCCAGATCCAGCGCCGGAGGGGGAACATCATAGCTGCGGCGCCAGGTGAAGACCTGCTCATCCCCGTACTTTGCGGCGGTCTCCGCCTTGTTCAGCCCCTGGAGAGCTCCGTAGTGCCGCTCGTTGAGCCGCCAATGCCGATGTACCGGCAGCCACATGCGATCCATCTCGTCCAGAGCGATCCAGAGGGTTCGGATGGCTCTCTTGAGAACCGAGGTGTAGGCCACGTCGAAGTCGAACCCCTCCCGAAGCAGAAGCTGTCCCGCCTCGTGGGCCTCCTCCAACCCTTTTTTCGAAAGATCTACATCGGTCCACCCCGTAAAGAGGTTTTCCTTGTTCCACACGCTCTCTCCATGCCGGAGAAATACGATTTTATACATGGATCTTCTCTCCTTTCCCGGTTCTATCGATCAGAAAATGACACCTTACCACTCTCTTCTCATAATACCATCAAGGGGAAAAGTTGGCACCGCCATAGTGCGTAGGAAAAAGCTCCTTCCCCGTAAAAAACCTACAGGGAAATCACTACGGATCCTCCGATGATGGAACAGACCCCCAGAAGCTGGATTTTGTTGAGCCGCTCCTGAAAGAGAAGAATTCCCCAGGCGGCAGCGATGAGGGGGTACGAGGATGTGAGAGGGCTCACCAGGGATGCGGGGGCCCGTTCCAGAGCGAGAGCGAGAAAGAATCCTCCCAGAGCGAGGGCCAGGGCTCCCGCCGCCAGAAGCTCCAGAAAAATTCCCCGAGTGGTGGTGAAAAGGGGAGTCTCCCTTTTTGTTTTGGGGATCCGGGAGGCCCGGAGAAACCAGAAGGCCCAAGAGAAGGGGACAAAGGAGGCGGCCCGCCAGAAGTTGAGGGAGGCCACATCCACGGAGGTGTTGGTGAGAATCCACTTGGTCACCGGAAAGGAGCAGCCCCAACAGAGGGCGGTAAGCACCGCCAGAAGAAACCCCCTGCGGAGATTTGCCTCCTCGGGGGAGCGCCGCTGAATCCCCTCGGTACGGCGCACCAGATTGAGCCCGAAGATAATCGCCAGAGCTCCAGCCATCCCCAGAGGAGTGATGCTCTCCCCAAGCCAGAAGACGGAGATCACCATCACCACCAGGGGGGAGATGCTGGTAATGGCACTGGCCTTCCCCACCCCCAGAAGACCGATACTCTTCATGAAGAGCACATCCCCCAGCACGTTCCCCACCAGACAGGCTGCGGCAATCATGCCGATTACCGGAAGAGGAACCTGAAGAAAGCTATGGGGAGCATAGAACGCCACCAACACCACCATGGCCCCCAGAAAACCGAAGGAGCGGAGGGCGTTCATCTTTTCGAAGGGCATCTGCACCATGTTGCGCCGGTAGATCACCGGCACGGTACCCCAGCAGAGAGCGGTGAGAAGACTGTAGAAGAGTCCCGCCAGGGTCACTGAGAAGACTCCGCGTTACGGCACCAGGTTTCCGGGAGCAAAAGCCCTCCTGCCAGAGCGAGGAAAGCGCACCCCAGACAGAGCAGAAAAGCCCTCTGATACTGCACCTCCACGGGAAGATAGGCGTACCGGTCGATGACGCTCCCCATGCCCGTGGTAAGCAGAGCGGTGGCGAGAAAGGTTCCGGAGTTCACCACCGCCACCGCAATTCCCGTATAGGCGGGGGAATTCACCTCTTTGGTGATGGCCCATCCCAGAATAAAGGAACTGGCGGAAAAACCCAGCACAAAGAAGAGAGGGGAAAGAACCCACCGGGGGAGCAGTTCAGCACTGCCGAAAACCAGAGGAATCCAGGTGGCAAGATAAACCAGGCAAAGCACTACCATGGGGAGCTTCCGCCGCCCCAGGCGATCCGAAAGACACCCCATCGAAAGGGTTCCCCCCATGCCCCCGAAGACGCACCAGGAGACCACCGTGGAAGCCTCCCGGGCATCGAATCCGAAGACCTCCCGCAGATAGGAGACCCCCCAGGCTCCGGAGAGGGCGAGAAAGGCCGCGGAGCTGAAACCGCAGAGAAGAAAGGCAAACCAGGTGTTCCGGCGGGCGAGAACCTCCCCAAGGGCCTTCATAAGCCCCGGAGAGGGAGCGGGCACTTTTCCCTGCTGCGCCTCGTTTACCGGAGGGAAACCCATATCCTGGGGGGTGTTTCGGATAAAGAGATAGCAGAGCACCGCCAGAAAAAGGCTGATACCCCCAATACCCATGAAGGTACTGCGCCAGGTAAACCGAGCCACCAGAAAGGCCAGGGGAAGCTGGGCAAGCACCCCTCCGAAATTTCCGATAAGCGCGGTGAGCCCGGACATGGAGGCGAATTCCCGGTTGCGGTACCACTGCGAGAGAATTTTAAGGATGGAGACAAAGACCGTAGAGACCCCGATCCCCACCAGAAAACGCCCCAGAAAGAGCATGGGCACCGAGGAGGCCATACCAAAAACCACAGATCCCACCCCCGCCAGAAGCGTGCCGGCAAAAACGGTGATCCGGGCTCCCAGGGTATCCGCCAGCATCCCCACGGGAATCTGCATAATCATGTAGGCGTAGAAGTACATGGAGGCCAGAGATCCAAAGGCGGAAGCGCTGAGGCCAAAATCCCGCACCAGATCCTCCCGAACCACCCCCGCCGCAAGACGATGAAAGAACACCACAATGTAGGAAAGCACCATGACTCCCCAAACCACCCACCGGTAGTTCAAGGCTTTTTTGAGATCTCCCTGGAGATTCTGCATATACCCTCTTCACGCTCCCCTTTTCTTTTTTGAAAACTTCCAGAAAAACACGACTTTTATGAAAAAATAATCCGAGGTGACTCCGGCGTGAGAAGATGCGGCGTCACAGAACCCCCGCAGTGCTCCCGAATCAGCCCCGCCAGCTCCTCCCCGGCTGCCTGCACCGTGGCGACCTCCACCGGAGGCATGCAGTCCAGATTGATGGCCACCCGGGAGGAGTCGGTATCGATCTTGCTCCGCTCTCCGTTCTTCCAGCACCACTTGCGGCAGAAGATCTCTCCGCTTTGTACATCCTTGAGCACCACCTCCTCCGGATCGGGATACTCCGTCATATCCGGCTGCCCCAGGGGAACGTACCGCTCCTCTCCCGAGGCGAGGCAGAGAAGCACTCCCTCCTGAACGTTCCGAAGATCATCCCCCCCGCAGGGGATAAGGTACTTCATGCTTATGATGTTAAAAAGACAGACCAGAGGATTGATGAAAGGAAGATCCTTTCCCGATCGCACCCGCTTCACCAGATTCGCCACCGAGGGGGGGTACTTGTTGGGGTTCACCCCCAGGGTTCGGAAAGCCTCCTGCCATGCGGCGATGGAAGGATGCTCCTTGTAGCTCTCCAGAAAGGGATCCTCCCGAACCTTTTCCTCCCAGGAACGCAGAAGCTCCGTGAGGGAAGCATTCTCCGAAGAGTTATCCATCCCCTCACAGAGCAGCATCACCCGGCGATAACCGGGAAAACGAGCAAAAATTTCCTCTCCCACACCAACATACATGGGTAATCCCTCCTCTTTCTCAACAAACTGAACGCGACTCGTCTCATCTAAACACATGTGCCGCTTAAGGTCAATTATTTGTCACAAAGAAAAAATATTTTCACCAGTCTCGCCCCACGTTCTTCCCCTGCCTCTTCCTTTCACTAGCCACTAACAACTAGCCACTGGCAGCTAACCTCCAGCTCCTCCCCGGGAAGCATGGTTCCTCCTTCGAGCACCTCCAGGAAATACCCCTTCACGGGGAGAAGACACCATCCCTTGTAATCATAGCTGTGAGGTTCTCCCGGGCGTTTTCCCTTCTCCACCACCCGAAGTACCACACCCCCCGAGAAGGTAAGGAGGGTGCCCACCGGAAGCTCCTCCGGGAGATCACGAATCACCAGATTCTCCGCCAGACTTCCGAAGGGAAAGGGGAACCCCGCCTCCTTCTCCGCCTCCTGAATATCCTCTCGCCGCAGAAGGCTTATCTGCCGCTCCTTCATATCGTAGTGAGAATCCCCCACAAGCCCCCGATCCTTCTCAAAAACCCCCTGAGAGAGGGGAGCCTTGGGCTCCTGCCGCTGGGTACTGCTGCATATGGCCTGGACTATACCTTTCATGTGACGCACCTCTTTCCATACAGTATGCATGATCTCATGGTACCAGATATACCCTCTTGAGGATACGGTAAAGATTTCTTGGTTCTCCCAAAAGCTTCATGTTATAGTCTATGGGAATCTACCCGGTAAGAAAGGGGTTGTGCCCCATGCGTGACAGTTTAGATTCTTCCGCCCCCCGGGCCTTCTTTTCCTCCCCCGTGGGGGTGCTGGAACTCGTAGAACAGGGAGGAATGCTTCGGGAGCTGCATTTCCGTTCTTCCGCAGAAGCTCCCTCCTTGGAGGCACCTCTTTCACCGGTGCTGCAGCTCTGCTTTCTGGAGCTTGAGGAGTACTTCCGGGGAAGGAGACACCGCTTTACCATGCCACTATACCTTCAGGGAACCCCCTTTCAGATAGAGGTATGGCGAACTCTTCGAGAGATCCCCTACGGAGAGACCCGATCCTATCAGGATGTAGCCGTAGCCATAGGTAACCCGCGGGCACTCCGGGCGGTGGGAGGGGCAAACAATAAAAACCCCCTGGCCATCATCATTCCCTGCCACCGGGTGATCGGCAAGAACGGATCCCTCACGGGATTCGGCGGAGGGCTTGCCATCAAAGAGTGGCTTCTGGAACACGAAAAACGACACGTCCTGAAGAGATAGAATGTGAACAAAGGGGGAGAAAAAACCCCCGAGGAGGGAAGGAATATGAAAATTTCACTCAAGGCACGGCAGGTGCTTTTTCTTTACGGGCTTTTTTTCTTCGGCGATGGAGTGCCCATCAGCAAGACCCGCCCGGAGATCAAACCGCTGGAACGGCGTCCCCTGCTGGAGATGGGGCTCATACGCATCGAAAAGAAGAAAAGTGAAAAGAATAGATACGCTCAATACATCTACCTTACAGACCAGGCTTGGGACTGGCTCTCGGAGCATCTCACCCTCCCTATCATGGAGAAGAATAAAAACCCCTCCAGGGAGTGTGCTTTTCTGGCGGAGGCCCTGCTGATCCAACTGCAGCACCGCATCAACGAAGGAGCCCTCACTCTGGCAGAGTTTCTGGCCCCCCCAAAGGATCCCAAGCTTCAGGAACCCCAGCCTCAGAAACCCGAGACACCCGAGGCCCCCGGGAAAAAGCCCAAGAGGGAATCCTCCTCGCATCAACCCGCCCCCTCCTCTCCTCCCAAAAAGCCCCTCTCCCCGGAGGAGGAGGAGCTTCTCGCTCTCTGCAGGCAGATCATGCAGGAGAAGGGGACAGACCGGGTTTTTTTGCGGGATCTCCGTCCCCGGCTGGAAGGGCACTCCCGGAGCGATCTGGATGGATTCCTTCTCTCTCTGCAGCAGAAGGGAAGAATTCTCCTCATGACATACCAGGATCCCCTCTCCCGAACCAGGGAGGACGACGCGGCGGCGCTGCACATCGGGAGCATCTCCCGGCATGTGCTGCGCCTCTCCTAGACTCTCTCAAGGAGGATAAATGGTATGAATCTTTCTACAGAATCCAAGGTGCTCCGCTCGGCGGATCTTGATTACGCCCACAGACTGGACGACGTGTGGGAGAGCAACCCCTACTCCGTGGGGGAGCTCCATGCCCCCATTCGGGAGAGCCTGCTCTTCGAGCTGGAACAATTGGGCCCCTCCTCCCGAAGCCGCCTGATCCGGGGCCCCGGAGGAGCGGGGAAAACCCACTTTCTGGGAACCCTGCGCCAAGCCCTCAGCGAAGCCACTCCGGGCACCGCATGCTCCGAGGCCACCTTTATTCTGGTGGATATGACCGATGTGGCCCGGTTCTGGCATACAGTGCTTCTGGGGTATCTCGAATCCCTTCACAAAGATCTTCCGGGCAGCTCAGGAGTGCTTCAGCTCGACAGCGTACTGGAGAAGCTTTTCAAACAGATCTCCTCTCGGGGAGCCACCCTGCACGGCAAGCTGCGGAGCTGCAGCACCGAAGATTTTCCGAATCTCACCAAGGAGATCCTCGGGGGACTCCACAAGAAATTCCGGGCCGAGGTGGGGCACTACCAGAACGTGCTCCGGGCCTTTCTGGCTCTGGGAACGGATAACTTCGACCTCTCCAACGTGGGGTACACCTGGCTTCTGGGGGAGTTCCTGGATGAAGAAAAGCTCGCCCTTCTGGGGATCGGCGATAGAGAGCAGGATCCCCGGGAGATTCTTCGGGGGCTCACCTGGATTCTCTCCCTCCGGGGTAACACCCTTCTCTGTCTGGATCAGATCGATGCCATCGTGGCCCAGGGGGCGCTCTACTCCCGGGAAACCCCCTCGGAGCAGCTTCCCGAGGAGGAGCGCAAGGCCAAGGGGATCATTCTCAACCTCGCTTCGGGGCTGGCGGCCCTTCAGGATCAGACCTCCCGCACCCTGGTGCTGCTCTCCTGCCTGGAGCAAAGTTTTTATATCCTCCGGGATCACGCTCTTCAGAACCTCATGGATCGCTTTTCCGAATCCTTCAGCCTGAACACGGTGCCCTCGGCGGAGATGGCCCAAAAGATCATCGCCCAGCGCATGGCCCCCGCCTTTCAAACCCAGGGTTTTACCCCCTCCTACTCCACCTGGCCCTTCGCTCCCGAGGCCTTCGAGAACATCCAGAGCCTCTACACCCCCCGGGAGATCCTGCAGATGTGCCAGGAGCATCGGCTGCGCTGTCTTCAGGAGGAGGAAATCACGGAGCTTCGTTCCTTTATGGGAACTCCTCCGAAAAAAGAAGACGAGCAGGAAGGCCGGGAGCAGGAAAAGGAACAGGAACACAAGCAGAACGCTCCTCCGGTGCCCCCGAAATTTTCCATTTTAGATCAGCGTTTCGGGGAACTGGAAAAGAGGGTAGATCCCACGAACTACCTCGGAGAAGATCAGGAGGATGCTCTGGGGGAGCTCCTCCGCCTGGGGGCCAGGCTGCTCCTCTGGGAGACTCCTCTTCAACGAAACATGGATATTGAGCTGGATCCCATGGGTAATCTCCCCTCGGACCCTCTTAACGCCAGAATCCGCCTGATCTTCCGCTCCGAGGGAGACCGGGAGCAGCACTACTGCTTCCGGGTAATCCAGAAGAACAACCACAACGCCTACCGATCCCGGCTCGCCAAGGCCCTCACCGCCTCGGGGATCGAAAAGGAGCTCTCCTTCCGACGGCTCACGGTGTTCCGCACCCTCCCGCCAGTGGATTCCGGGGAGCAGACAAAAAAACAGAACCGGGCCTTTCAGAAGGCGGGGGGGCGCTTCGCCCCGGTGACGGAGCAGGAGATCCTCGTACTGGGGGCGCTTAAAAAAATGTTTGAAGAGAACGACCCCTACTTTCCCGACTGGATCAAAAAGCGCCGGCTGGTCTCTCAGCTCCAGTGCATGCAGATCGCCTTTCCCTGGATCACCCGGCTTTTTCCGCCTCCGAAGAAACCCGTAGCTTCCCCTGAGGAGATCACCCCGCTTCCTGCCGGAACCGAGAAGGCCCCAGAGAAACCCGAGGAAAGGGAGCCTCAGGAATTCTGGGAAGAGCCCCCCAGATCCACCTCGAAAAACGCCACCTTCGAGCGTACCCCCTCCCCACCCCCGGAGAAGCCCCGGGAGGAGGGGATTATCTCCCGGGTAACCCGATGGTTCCGAAAGGAGGAGGAAAGCCTCACCGTCACGAGAGAGTCCCTCCCCTCTCCGAATCCTGAAGAACTTCTCTCTGGAGAAGGAGAAGAGAGTAAAGAGCTCCCGGAAGATGCGCCTCATGCCTCGGAAACTTCCCATACCCCTGAAAGCTCCGAGAGATCCGAGAGACAGGATCCTTCGGAGGTCTCGGAAGCCTTGAACACTGAGCAGGAACCTGTGAAAAAAACCGGGGTAGAGGCGAACACGGAAGAAGAGAAGCAAGAAGCTCCCGAAGCTCCTCCGGAGGAGCCCCCGCACCCTTTTCCCGGCAAGAGCTCCGAGGAAACCCTCCTCTTTCGGGGGGTGCAGGAGGAGGTGCTCTTGGGAACCGAAATGCTTCTGGGAGAGACCATCACCCTCCCCCCCCAGGTCTTCGCCCGTCACGGGGTAATCCTGGCGGGGAGCGGGGCGGGGAAGACGGTGCTCATTAAACGGCTCGTGGAGGAGGCCGCCCTCTGCGGCATTCCGAGCATCGTCATCGACAGCGCCAACGACCTCTCCCAGATCGGCCAGAGCTGGAAGGAACCCCCCTCCTCCTGGGGGGAGGAGATGCACCGCAAGGCGGCCCTCTTCGAAGAGAATGTGGAGGTGCTTCTCTGGACTCCGGGGCACACCGGGGGGAGGCCTCTGCATCTCTCCCCTCTTCCGGATTTCGAGGCCCTGGAGGATGACCCCTCGGGAAGAGATACCGCCATCACCATGGCAGTGGAGAGTCTGGCGGAGCGAATTCTCTCGGGAAACTCCAAAAACGCTCAGAAAGGGCGGGCCCTCCTCACGGAGGCCCTGCGGCTTCTGGCGCGCAAAAAGGGGAAGACTCTGGCGGAGCTTACAGCGTTACTGCAGGAGGCCCCCCAGGAGATCAGCGGAGGAATGAAGGAGTACCGCAAACTCAGTCAGGATCTGGGGGATCTTCTCGCCGCCGCCCGAACCTCGGACCCCCTGCTGCATCAGGAGGGACACCCCCTCTCCCCCAAGGTGCTCTACGGAGACACCTTCGGATCGGGGGAGAAAACCCGGATCTCGGTGATCAACCTCTGGGGGCTCCGGGAGCTGGAATCCTCCCGGCACTTCATCAACACCCTCGCCATGGCGCTCTTCTCCTGGGCCAAGCAATACCCCCCGAAGAACGCTCTGGGGCTCCGGGGGCTCTTCGTGCTGGACGAGGCCCGGGACTACATCCCCTCGGTACGCACCAGCGCCTGCAAGGAGAGCCTTCTTCGTCTCGCCGCCCAGGGACGCAAGTACGGCATCGGACTTCTTCTGGCCTCCCAAAACCCCACGGACATCGACTGCAAGGCCCTGGGGCAATTCCAGACCTGGTTTCTCGGAAGGGCCCAGGCCCCCCGGGCCATCGAGCAGAGCAAGAAGATGCTTCAGGAGTGGGGGCTCTACGACGGGGATGTGGCCCGGCTGCAGAAGGGGAATTTTTACGTGCACTCCGGAGAGACCATCTCCCCCCCCCTGGAGGTAACCGTTCCTCTCTCCATCTCGGCACACCCCGACCGCTCCCCCCTCTCGGAGGAGGAGATCCTCCGCATCGCCCGGGGAGAACGATTGGCCTTTTGAGATGCCGCATAAAGGCGTTGGATAAAGAGTTTACAAATAGAGAAAGCAGGTGTTTGTTACGGTGGAACTTCCTTTTTCCCCTTCTTCCCGTCTTCTGGACATCTCCATGGATACCGGGGCCTATACCTTTCCCGGTAATCCCCCTCTGGAAAAATCCGGCCCCCACAACCGGGTAACCGGGCCGGTACGGGAGTACGTCTATGATCTGGGGCTCTGCACCCAGAGCGGCACGCACATTCAGAGCGGCCACTACTTTTTGGAGCACGGAGAGACCATGGATCAGGTGGCTCTGGAGCGTTGCCAGGGGTGGTGCCGTCTGGTGCCCTTGAGCAAAAAAGGAGAGGACACCACCCGGGAGGATCTGGAAAAACTCTTTGAAGCGCACCCTCTGGAGGAGACCATGATCCTCTTCGTTACGGGGCACATGGAGGAGATCATGGCCACCGGGAAATGCCTTCCTGAGTCCAGGAGGGGGCTCTCCCCCGAGGCGGCGGCGTATCTGGCGGAGGAGCGGCACGTCACCCTTCTGGGGATCGACTCGGTGGGGCTGGAATCCAGAAGCTTCAACGATTTTCGGGTATCCCGCTATCTCGGAGCCCGAGGGGTGCTGCTTCTGGAATGCCTGGTAAACCTGCAGCAGCTCCCCCCCTTTTCCCGGGCCTATCTGGAGGCCTTTCCTCTCAAGATCAAGGGGGTGGAAGGCACCCCCTGCCGGGCGGTGCTGCGGATATAAAACACCCCTCGGGAAGTTCCCCAAAAAACGTGGGGGAATCCCGAGGGGTGTGAAATGACATCTCCTGTATTTCCTGCACCTGCTCAAACCGTTTACTCCCTGATAAAGGCCTCCACTTTCTGAAGATAGAGCCGCCGCAGGTGCTGGGTGAGGGCTCCGGGGCGGCCGTTGCCCACCTTTTGGGAATCCACTTTCACCACGGGCATGATCTCCTTGAGGGTACTGCTGATAAAGGCCTCTTCCGCTGCCTCAAGCTCCTCCATCCGGGGAGCCCGCTCCTCCACGGTTACCCCCGCCTGCCGGGCCAGCTCCAGCACGAATTTTCGGGTTACCCCCGCCAGCACCTCCCCCTCCGGGGCGGTGATAAGTTTTCCCTGCAGACCGATAAAGAAGCTGCTGCTGGTCGCCTCACCGATGATCCCTCCGGGGGCGTAAAGCCCTTCGAGATACTCCGTCCGCCCCCCCTTGGCCACATAGGGAAGCATATAGTCGATGCTTTTGATGAGCGGATTCGGCCGGGGGCAGTCCATGCTGAAGAGGGCCACCCCCTCGCTGTAGCAGGAGGCTGGAAAGAGCTTAGGGGCGATGGATTCGAAGAGGATGAAGAGCCGGGGTTCCGGAAAGAGACCGTGCCGGTTTACATCCCCTCCGGTGCAGTAGAGCCGCACCAGCACATCCTCATCCATCCGGCGCACCCCCTCCCGAACGATTCCATCCATCTCCTCCCGGGAGGAAAGCCCCCGAAAACCCGAAGCCTCGGCGGAGTCGATAAAACGCTGAAGATGCTCCGTGGAAGCAAAGGGCTTTTTGCCGTAGGTGCGGAGAGAGTCGAAAACCCCGATCCCCCGTTGTATGGAAAGATCCGTCACGGGGAGAAAAACCTCTTCCCGGGGGAGAAAGGCCCCCTTGTAATAACACAGTGCCATGAAATTCACCTCATCTTGCTTTCTGTAAAATATGCCCCTCTTGCCCCCTTTTCGGAAAGTAACCGTAAAGAGGAGAAAGGGCTCATGCTCCGAAACTCCCCCGACGGCACCACACACCTCCGCCAGGCCGCCCTAGTCTACTCCAGAGCCGGGGGTTTTCCAAGGGAGGAACCGAAAATTTTTCCTTAGACTTTTCCTGAGGCGTGATACAATGCACGCATCAAAAAAACAACATGTTTTGAAGGGATTGATCACCGTGAGCATAAATGCGGAAGAACGGGCCTACCGTTCCATCCTCGCCCTGGTTCTTTCGGGGGAGTACAAGCCCGGGGATTTTCTTCTGGAGCTTGATCTGGCCCCCAAGCTGAAGATGAGCCGAACCCCCGTAAGCCGTGCTTTGGCCCGGCTGGTGGCGGAGGGCTTTCTGGTGCGCATGCCTAAGAAGGGGTGCTACATCCCCCTCCCCACGCCGGAGGATGCGGAGCAGGTCTTCTTCGCTCGCATGGCGGTGGAATCCCAGGCGGCAGCGGCGGCGGCGGAGCACGCCACGGAAGAGGAGATCCGGGAGCTTCGGGTTCTTCTTCCGGAGGATCTCCGGGCAGTGGAAACCCGTGAGAAGACCGCTTTTTTCAGCACCAACGAACGCTTTCATCTCGGCATCGCCGCCATCTCCAAGAATCTCTATCTGGAAAAGTGGTGCCGGCATATCTTCTGGCGTTCCAACGTCTACGTGCTCTACTTCGACAGCTTCTACCGCCCCCAGGAGAATATGCTCCCCCAGAAGACTCCAGAGCAGCACGAGGCCATTCTTGACGCCCTGGAGGCCCGAGACCCCCAGGGGGCAGCACAAGCCATGAAGGATCACATCTGCTACACCTACGAGAAACTCCTCATCAAACCCTGAGCGACCCTGCCCAGGGGCACATCCCAAAAAACATTTTTCCCAAAAGATCCGCACCTTTTCTCTCCCGAAGAGATTTTTCTTTGGGAGATTTTTTGTTCTTTCCATTTGATCTTTTTTTCTTTATCGGTTGAACCTTCGATATCTTTTGACACCCCTTCCTTTTTGTGGTAAGTATTTTCATAGGATCCATTCATGAGCTTTTTGATGGATACATAAAAATTGCAACCTCTCTAAAGGACGGCGAATACTCCATGAACAGGAAGAGGGTTCTTCAACTCGGCTACGGTATGCAGGGGAAGTGTGCCCTGCAGGATATTCTACGGAATGATGCGGTGGGAAAAATTGTGGTAACAGATTGCTACGAGGGGTTCGAAGAGGAGATCTCCCAACTCGGGGATTCCCGCATTGTTCCCCGGCGGGTGAACGCCGAGGATACCGAGACTCTGGCGGCTCTTATGCGGGAAGCGGATGTGGTGATGGAGCTTCTTCCGGGATCCTTCGCTCTCCCCGTGGCGAAACTTGCGGCGGAGGTGGGGGTCTCTCTGGTGACCTCCATGTATCTCAAAAACCCGGGGGAGCAGAATCCTCAGCGTCGGGAGGAACAATCCCGAATTCTGGAGGAGATGGACGCTCTGGCCCGGCAGAAGGGGATCACTCTTTTGCAGGAGTTCGGCATGGATCCCGGCATGGATCTTGTGCTGGGAAAGAAGACCCTGGAGGAATTTGAAAAAGTAGAGGTTTTCCATTCCTACGGAGCTGGATTCCCCGAAAAGAGCACCGCCAACAACCCCCTGCACTACAAGTTCACCTGGTCCATCATCGGAGTGATGCGCTCCTATCTGCGTCCCGCCACCCTTATTCGAAAGGGAGAGGTGGTAACGGTTCCGGCGGAGGAGATGTTCAGCCCCTCCTCCACCCACCATCTGGAGATTCCCGAGCTTGGGGGTTCTCTGGAGTGTTTCCCCAACGGAGATACCGCACACTTTGCGGAGCTCTTCGGCCTTGAAGAAGTAACCGATATGGGGCGGTATATCTGCCGCTGGCCGGGGCACGGAGCCTTTTGGCAGGTTATGGCCCAGTGCGGCTTTTTGAGCGACACCCCCATCAGGGTGGGGGATACCCCGGTGGCTCCCACGGCATTCTGCGCTGCCCTTCTGGGATCCCAAAAACAATTCTTCTACGAAAAAAGTGAAAGGGATGTGGCGCTGGTGCGCACAGATGTTCGGGGTATCCGGCAGGGAAAGCCGAGCCGGGTGATCTACCAGATTATCGACACTCGGGACTGTGTATCCGGCTTTACCGCCATGCAGCGTACCGTGGGCTTTCCCGTCTCCATGGGAGCCTCCATGATTCTGGATGGAACCATCACAAAAACCGGGGTGATCTACCCCATGGATGTCCCCTTTGAGGCCTACGCCAAGGGGCTGGAGGCCCGGAACATTCACATTACCCGGCAGGAACTTCCCTGGGAGGGAGAGACCTCCCCGGAGGTTGAGGGGGTGACAGAAGGGTTGTAAAGGCGGCGACGAGCTTTGGTGATTTGCTCATTGGTTGGTGCAAAGCAGGAAAAAATCTGTGTGAGGAGGCGTAATCGTTATGGGAGATATTGCAGCCAAGGGGGCATTGTCCCTGGTTCCGGTGGTACTGGCTCTTATTCTGGCGTTTAAAACGAAGGATGCGGTTTTTTCTCTTATCGTAGGCTGTCTTGTGGGGGTAGTCATAGCGGGGTTCGATCCCGCCACGGGGCTCTCGAAACTCTTTCAGACTGCTCTGGGGAACGGTGACTTTATCTGGGTTATGATGATTGAGATCGCCGTGGGTATCATGGTGGCCTTCTATCTACGGGCGGGAGTTATCGGGGCCTTTGCGGATTGGGCGGGAACGAGAATCCGCTCCCGCCGGGCCGCTTCGGGATTCGGTTGGCTTATGGGAATCTGCATCTTCTTCAGCGACTATTTCAGCCCTCTTTTCAGCGGTCCCATCGCCCGACCCATCACGGATAAACACAAGGTCTCCCGGGAGATGCTGGCGTATCTTCTCGACTCCGGCAGCGCTCCGGTCTGCACCCTGGTACCTCTCACGGGGTGGGCGGTCTACATTGCGGGGCTTCTGGTGGGCTACGGCCCCATTCAGGATGCCTCTCAGGGCATGACGGTCTTTGTGAAGGCCATCCCCTATAATTTCTACGGCTGGTTTGCGGTTATTCTTGCGGGACTCATCGCCTACGGCATCGTTCCCAACTACGGCCCCATGCGGAAGGCGGAGAAACGGGCCAAGGAAGAGGGCAAAGTTCTTCGGGATGGCGCCACTCCCCTTACAGGAGAAGAGATGGACCTCATCCAGCCCATGGAGGGCAAGGTACCCAATATTCTCGTCTACCTGGTGGCACCGGTGCTCATCGTCATCGGGGTGGCCTTGGGAACCTTCTTTATCATGGGAAGCACCAAGATTCTGGAGGCCTTCTTTACGGCGGTGATGTACCAGGCGGTGGTGATGAGCTTCGGAGGCTACTTCAAGAGTATCAAGGACGGCATGAATGTGGCCACCAACGGCATCAAGGCGGTACTCCCCGCCATCCTCATCCTGGCCCTGGCCTACTGCATCAACACCGTCTCCAAGTCTTTGGGGGCCCAGCAGTTCATCGTCTCCTTTACGGAAGGATGGATGACCTCGGGGATGCTCCCGCTGGTGACCTTCCTTACAGGAGCCGCCATCTCCTTCTTCACCGGCACCTCCTGGGGAACCTACGCCATTCTTACCCCCTTTGTGCTCCCCATCGCCATGAATCTCTCGGGAGGAGAGATTAACTCCCTGGTGCTGGCCACAGTGGGGGCCATCGTCGGTGGAGGACTCTTCGGAGATCACTGCTCCCCCGTGTCGGACACCACCTGCCTCTCCTCCTTCGGGGCCGCTTCGGATCATATGGACCACGTGAGCACCCAGCTTCCCTATGCGCTGACTGCGGCAATCTTTGCGGGGGCTCTCTTTATCTACATAGGCACCCAGGGAGTTCTTTAGGTCTTTCAGGTACTTCAGGTATTTCAGGTATTTTTCTTTTCGTAGCTCTCGGTACCGGTAACGTGGCGGGGCTCTTGGGGATTTTTCCAGATAAGAGCCCCGCAATTTCTAGTTAAACAACACTACGCTTATATTTTTGCATTCAGGAGGCGATTCTTTTGACCTTTTCCGTTTCCGAAAACCCCTTCCCCCGCATAGGCATTCTCTGCTGGGAGGGAGGAGGGAGCACCCCCCGGGGGCTGGAACAGCTGGAAAGCCTGAAGGGGAACAGCACCAACCCCGAAACCTTTTCCTTTCCCGTACTGTACAAACGAGTTCCCGGGGCCAACATCGAAACCATTCTGGAACATCCGGATCCTCAAGTGATGGAAAGAATGATCGCCGAAGCCCGGGCCATGGAAAATGCGGGGGTGCGGGCCATCACCACGAGCTGCGGCTTTAACGCCATTTTTCAGAACAAGATCGCCCCTGCTCTGAAGGTTCCCTTTTTCTCCTCCAGCCTGCTTCAGGTGCCTCTGATCCGCCAGATGCTGGGGGCTGAACGGAGCATTCTCGTGCTCACCGCCAAGAAGGCCGCCCTTCGGGAGGAGCATCTTCGGGAGGTGGGGATTGCCCCGGAGACCAGGCTCCATATCTACGGCATGGAGGAGTGCCCGGAGTGGGGAAAGATCTTCACCGCCCCCCAGGAGGATGTGGATCTCGACGTTATCGCCCGGGAGGTGACGGAAACAGGAGAACGGGCCTGCCGGGAGCATCCCGATGCGGGGGCTCTGGTGCTGGAGTGCACCGATCTTCCCCCCTTTGCGACAGCCTTGCGGGAACGGACCAGGCTTCCGGTGTTCGACTTTGTCACTTTGACGGAGTATATCCACCGGGCTCTCTGGTAAAGCGTTTTTGCAAGGGAGATATCTCCGGTTCAAGAAAAACCGCTCTTCTGAAGCAGGCACTCCGGAACTACCTTTTCATAAAGAGATCCCCTCTTCCGTACCGTATGCAGGGGATCTCTTTTTTGCTATACTCTCCGTAATATTACATTTTCAATTTACTTCTGGAGGTGGTTCTGCATGCGCAAAAAGATGGCACGAATAGGGCAAAGACGGCAAGGAATTCTCCGGACTCTCGGGATTCTCTGCCTTCTTCCGGCATTCTTCTTCTCCCTCCCCGCCCTGGGAGGGGAGACCCCCAAAGAACTGGGGAATCTGGCGAATACCCAGATTCGGGGGGCGGAAAAGCTGATGTTTTCGGGAAAGGCGGAAGAGGCCCGGGATATGCTCCTGCAGGGGCTGGCTACTCTGGAAAAGCTGAAGGAGATAGCCCCAGGGGACGGCAAGATCAAGGGGCTGGAGAACAAGGCCCGGCAGATTCGAAAACAGCTTGAAAGAAAACTCGGGGCGCCGCTGGAGACGGTATCTGCGGAGGCTCCAGAAGCTCCGAAAGCTCCAGAGTCTCCGGAGAAGCCCACAGTAGCAGCTCCCACGGCGACAGCAGCACCAACAGCCGTTCCCCCCAAACCTTCCTCGGAAGAGCCCCAAGCCCCGAAAAAGCTCTCCTACCATCTTCGGGAAAAGCTAAAAGGGGCGAAGAGGCTGGAAGAGGGGGCAAAGAGCGCTCTGAAATGGGTGGATACCTATAAGGCAGATGGCGAATCCGCCTCGCGCTGGCTCCCCAAGATAGAGGCGGCGGAGAGTCAGCTTCACTCTTTGGGGGAGCTTCTTGAGGAGTGCGTCGGGGATGCCGCAAAAGAAGGGGCTCCGAACCATCCGGATATTCTGGCACTTCAAGAATCTCAAGAAAAGCTGCTTCTTCGTTGCACAGAGCTTCGGCAGGAGCAGAAGGAAGCCCTGGCCCGGGAAGAGGAAGCCTCCCGGGAGGTGCTGGAGCGAGGTCAGGCAGTGATAGCCTTTTACGAGGCTCTGGAAGAGCGGCACCAGAATCTTCTTTGGGGGGCCGCTCTGGATTACGGCAATCTTGAGAATCCCCCCTACGAAGAAGCCCTGCAGCGGCTGGAAGATTTTCGCTCCCAAGAGATTCCTGCCATTCAGGAGATTCTGGGAACGCTGAACCCGCTTTACGGCACCACCCCTTCGGAGATTGAGGAAAACATGCGCCGGGCAGGCTACAGCGGTAGCGGGACCCCCTGGCACAGCTATTCCCTGCTCGAAGAGGCTCCGGGAAAGGTGGAAGAGACCCGAATCGCCACGGCGAAGGACCTGGCGGCCAAGGTGGAGTACCGTATGGGATATCTTTCGGAAATGCACGACTTTGCCCGGTTGGATACCCACGAGATCATCCGCGAGTACGCCCGGCTCGCTCGGGCCTTTGCTCCCGAAGACGAGGCCATAGAGGCCATGGCTCAGGGGCTGGAGGAACGGCTCCGGAAGGATAAACAGGCCTGGGTGGAGACCATCGGTGCCCGAAAATGGCCCGGCAGCGTTGCAGGAAGGACTGTGGAGGAGAAGGCGGGAATGGTCTTTTTCGAAAATGATCCGGGATGGGGAAAGCGGGAAGACGGAAACCGCATTCCCCGAGGGGTGGCCATCCGGGGAGAGTGGAGCGTTCAGGCCAGAGATATTCTCGGGCAGCCCACCATGTACGGCATTCCCGCTCTGGTGGCGGTGGAGGTTCCCGGCGAGAAGGAAAATCATCTTCTCCGGGTCTATAACGTAACGCTCCGAACGGCGGAACGAGCAAATATCCAGCCGGAGCCGCCCTTTGTGGATATCACCGTGGGGGATAGCTGGTACATCCCTTCGGAGGCGCTGGAATAAGACCTTCGAGCTTTCGAGAGTGCCTGATTTGTGAAAAAAAGAGAGCACCAAGAGAGAGCGAGGGGCCCCATGGGGCGTCTCGCTCTCTCTTTGCAGCATTCCGATAGCTTCAGAGTAGTTTTCGTTGATATCTGCCACTCTAGAGCGGTTCTTGTTGTCATGTGGCATTATAGTAACGGGAGAGCCGGAGCTTGCGTGTCCCCGGCAGCGACCATAGTGGTCGGCGA